>Ga0056914_10000863_pt1 | contig 23645 bp, 19 predicted proteins | sample TNRBio252014_DNA_FD_55168 | JGI IMG/M metagenome (GOLD analysis project Ga0056914, IMG submission 55168) | Wastewater treatment Type I Accumulibacter community from EBPR Bioreactor in Madison, WI, USA - TNR Reactor_6/25/2014_ DNA | ecosystem: Engineered > Bioreactor > EBPR > Anaerobic-Aerobic >...
ATCTGAGGGGAGCGCCATGCAGGAGATCACCGGACACACCAGGGTTTTCGCGATTCTCGGCGACCCGATCACCCAGGTGAAGACACCGCAGGTGGTCAACCCGAGGCTGGAGGCTCTCGGCTTTGCCGGGGTGGTCATTCCCTGCCACGTCGCGCCGGAGGATCTCGCCGCCACCGTCGCCAGCTTCCGCCGCTGGAAGAACTTCGGCGGCTGCATCATCACCGTGCCGCACAAGACGGCGATGGCCGCCCTGTGCGATACCGTCGCCCCGCATGCGCAGGCGATCGGCGCGGTCAACTGCGTGCGCCGCGACCCGGACGGCACGCTGCACGCCACCATGCTCGACGGCCTGGGCTATGTCGCGGGCATGCGCAAGCACGGCATCGAGCCGCGCGGCAAGAGCGTCTACCTCGCCGGGGCTGGCGGCGCGGCCAATGCCATCGCCTTTGCCTTTGCCGAGGCGGGTGTTGCACGCCTGACCATCGCCAACCGGACGCGGGCGAAATCGGACGATCTCGCCGCCCGGCTGGCCCGGCTCCACCCCGGCCTTGCCGTGAGCACGGCGCCGACCCCGGTGTCGGAGCATGACATCGTCGTCAACGCCACCTCGCTGGGGATGAAGGAGGGTGATCCGCATCCCCTCAACTTCGACGAGATCGCCCCTCATCAGATCGTCGGCGACGCGATCATGCAGCCGGAAAAGACCGCGCTGCTGCTGGCCGCCGAGGCGAAGGGCTGCCGCATCCACCTCGGACGGCCGATGCTGGAGGCGCAGATCGAGCTGTTCCTCGCCCATCTCGGCGTGACGACATAACCGGCCGAGCGGCCGGATCATCCGGTTTTCGGCGGCGACAGAGGCCGACAATGCCCGAATTTGCTCCCCTCACGGTTGCGGCTCCCTGGGTCGAACTCAAGACCACCCCGGCGGACTGGGACGCCGCAGACCCCAGGCTGGTCGGCGCGATGCTGGCGCAGATGCACCTTGTCCGCGCCTTCGAGGAGCAGGTGCTGCTGCTCGCCGGCGAGGGGCTGGTGCATGGCCCGGCCCATTCCTCGATCGGGCAGGAGGGGGCGGCCGTCGGCTCGATCATCGGCCTTCGCGCCTCCGATCAGGTCAACGGATCGCACCGCGGCCACCACCAGTTCCTCGCCAAGGGTCTCGGCTTCATCGCGCCCGATCTCGATCCGAAACGGCCGTTTTCCGACGATATCGCAACGTTTTGCGAGCGCTCGCTGGCCGAGATCATGGGGCTCGAACCCGGCTTCGGCCACGGCCGCGGCGGGTCGATGCACCTCAGGTGGGCCGAGGCGGGGGCGCTGGGCACCAACGCCATCGTCGGCGGCGGCGTGCCGCTGGCGGCGGGGGCGGCGATGGCCCACAAGCTGGCCGGCACCGGCGCTGTCGCGGTCAGCTATTTCGGCGACGGCGCCGCCAACATCGGCTCGGCGCTGGAGACGATGAACCTCGCCGCCGCCTGGGCGCTGCCGGTGATTTTCTTCATTGAAAACAATCTCTACGCCGTGGCCACCCATATCGACGAGGCGACCCGCGAGCACCGGCTCTCGGCCCGCGCCGGCGGTTTTGGCATCCCCGCCTTCCGGGTTGACGGCATGGACCCGCTGGCGGTGCATCTGGCCATGCAGGAGGCGCTGAACATCGCCCGCTCCGGGGCCGGTCCGGCCCTGATCGAGGCCGAATGCTACCGGTATTTCCACCAGAACGGGCCCTTGCCGGGCTCGGCCTTCGGCTATCGCAGCAAGGAGGAGGAAGCCCACTGGCGCGGCCGCGATCCGCTGGTGCGCGCCGGCAAGGAGATGGTGGCGCGCGGCGATCTGAGCGAAAACGACCTGAAGACCCTGCGCGAGCGGGCGGTGGCGCTGATGTCGGCGCTGGCCGGCAAGCTGACGCGGCCGAAGGACAACGGCCGGGAGATTCGCCCCGAACTCTGGCCCGACACGGCGTTTGTCGACGTCGGACTGCGCGGCGAACTGCCCCGACATGCATGTCCTCGGAGGGTTGAAAAAGCCGATTTCGACGGCCCGACGCTGGAACGCCGCTTTGTCGACGCCATCGCCGACGGGCTGCACCGGCGCTTCGAAACCGACCCCCGGCTGATCCTGATGGGCGAGGACATCCACCGCCTCAAGGGCGGCACCAACGGGGCGACGCGCGGGCTGGCCGAAGCCTTCCCCGGCCGGGTCATCGGCACGCCGATCTCGGAGGCCGGCTTCACCGGCATCGCCTGCGGGCTGGCCATGGACGGGCGCTACCGCCCGATCGTCGAGTTCATGTATCCCGACTTCATGTGGGTGGCGGCCGACCAGGTCTTCAACCAGATCGGCAAGGCGCGCCACATGTTCGGCGGCACCACCGACGTGCCGCTGGTGCTGCGCACCAAGATCGCCATGGGCACCGGCTATGGCTCGCAGCATTCGCTCGATCCCGCCGGCATGTTTGCCACCGCGCCGGGCTGGCGCATCGTCGCCGCTTCCACCGCGCATGATTACATCGGCCTGATGAACGCCGCGCTGCAATGCTGCGATCCGGTGCTGATGATCGAGCATGTCGACCTCTACCAGCGCATGGAAGAGATCCCCGCCGGGCCGCTCGACCATGTCATCCCGCTCGGCAAGGCCAAGATCGTGCGCCCCGGCACGGCGCTGACCATCCTGACCTATTCGGCCATGGTCCACCGCTCGGTCGAGGCGGTGGCGGCGCTGGGGGTGGATGCCGAGATCATCGACCTGCGGACGCTCGACCGCGCCTCCTTCGACTGGGACACCGTGTCCGCCTCGATCCGCAAGACCAATTCCGTGCTGATCGTCGAGCAGGGCGCGCGCGGCGTCTCCTATGGCGGCTGGCTGGCCGACGCAATCCAGCACCGGCTGATGGACTGGCTCGACCAGCCGGTGCAGCGCGTCACCGGCAGGGAAGCCGCGCCGACCATCTCGAAAGTGCTGGAGCGGGCCGCTTTCGCCGGCGCGCGCGAGGTGGCCGAGGGCATCGCCGAGGCGATGGCCCATGTCGGACGCCCGGTCGATCGCGCCGCCATCGGGAGCCTGGCATGAGCGCGCCGGAGACCTTCGATTTTGTCATCGTCGGCGGCGGCACGGCGGGCTGCGTGCTGGCCAACCGGCTCTCCGCCTCGGGGCGGCATTCGGTGCTGCTGCTGGAGGCGGGCGGCGACGGCACGGGGTTCTGGATCGACATTCCCGCCGGCTTCACCAAGCTGCTGGTCGACGATACCTTCAACTGGCGCTTCCGCACCGCGCCGGAGGCGGGCACCAACAACCGCGTCATTTCCATCCCGCGCGGCAAGGGGCTGGGCGGCTCCACCCTGATCAACGGCATGATCTATGTGATCGGCCAGCGGCAGGACTATGATGGCTGGGCGGCGATGGGCTGTCCCGGCTGGTCGTTCGACGCGGTCTTGCCCTATTTCCAGAAGATCGAGGCCTATGACGGGCCGCCCTCGCCGACGCGCGGCCGCGCCGGCCCGCTGCCGATCACGACGGTGAAGGAGCGGCCGGAGATTGCCGAGGCCTTCATCGCCGCCGCCGCCGCCGCCGGCCACCCGCGCAATCCCGATTACAACGGCGCCGTGCAGGACGGGTTCGGCTACTATCAGGTCAACCAGAAGAACGGCCGCCGTGTCTCCGCCGCCGAGGCCTATCTGAAACCGGCGCTCGGCCGCCCCAACCTCAGCGTGCGCACGAACGCGCGCGTCACCGGCATCGTGCATGCCGATGGCCGGGCGACCGGCGTCCGCCTCGCCAGCCCGGCGGGGGACCGGGTGATCGCGGCGCGCGGCGAGGTGATCCTCAGTGCCGGCGCCATCCAGACACCGCAACTCATCGAACTCTCGGGCATCGGCGATCCCGATGTGCTGGCCCGCGCCGGCGTGCCCGTGGCCCATGCCCTGCCGGGGGTGGGCGCCAACTACATCGACCATTTCTGCACGCGGATGAACTGGCGGGTGTCGCGCCCCGTGACGCTGAACGAGCAGACGCGCGGTCTGGCGCTGCTGAAATCGGTGGCGCAGTACTTCGCCTTCCGCACCGGCATCCTGACGCTGGGCACCGGGCTGGCGCACGGCTTCGTGCGCACCCGGCCCGATCTGGCCGGCCCCGATGTGCAGTATTTCTTCATGCACGCCAGCTATGCCAACGCCGCCGAGCGCATCCTCGACCGCGCGCCGGGCATGACCATCGGCGTCACCCAGCTGCGGCCTCAGTCGCGCGGCAGCATCCATATCAGCGGCGCGGGCATTGACGATGCGCCCGACATCCGGCCCAATTTCCTCGATGCCGAGAGTGACCGCGCCGCCATGGTGGAGGGCATGAAGATGGCCCGCCACATCGTCGGCCAGACGCCGATGGACGCCTACCGCGCCTTCGAGACGAGCCCCGGCCCGGACTGCGCCTCGGACGCGGACTGGCTGGCCTTCGCCCGCGCCAACGGCCAGACCATCTATCACGCCTGCGGCACCTGCCGCATGGGGCTGGACGCGGATGCGGTGGTCGATCCCGCCCTGCGCCTCAAGGGCATTGCCGGCCTGCGCGTCGTCGATGCCTCGGTGATGCCCGACATCGTCTCGGCCAACACCCAGGCAGCCGTGTTCATGATCGCGGAAAAGGGCGCTGACCTGATCCTCGCCGACGCGCGATCCGCCTGATCAGGGCCGGATCACCCGCACCGGCGCATCCTTGAGGAAGGCGGCGATATCCTCCACCGCATGGCCGTAGTGGCTGGCGTAGTTGGCGGCGCTGACATAGCCCAGATGCGGCGTCATCGTCAGGTTGGGCAGGGTGCGGAACGGATGATCGGCCGGCAGCGGCTCGGTATCGTAGACGTCGAGCGCCGCCGAGATGCGGCCCGAGCGCAGCGCCGCGATCAGCGCCGCTTCGTCGACGATCGGCCCGCGCGCGGTGTTGACCAGCAGCGCGCCGGGTTTCATCGCCGCGAGTTGCGCGGCGCCGATCAGCCCGCGCGAGCGCTCGCCCAGCACCAGATGGACGGAGACGATGTCGGAGGCGCCGAGCAGCGCATCGAGACCGGGGGCCTGCGTCACGCCCAGGCTGGCGCAGCGCTCGGCCGTCAGGTTCCGGCTCCAGGCGATGACCTGCATGCCGAAGGCCTTGCCCACCGCCGCCACCTGCGAGCCCTGCGTGCCCAGCCCGATCAGCCCGAGTGTCCTGCCATGAAGATCGCCGCCCACCGTGGTCTGCCAGCGGCCGGCGCGCATGTTGGCCATCTCGGTTTCGAGCCGGCGGGTGGCGGCCAGGATCAGCGCCCAGGTCAGCTCCGAGGTGGGCCGGCCGACCCCTTCCGTGCCACAGACGGTGATGCCGCGCGCGGTGGCGGCGGCGACATCGATGGCGGCATTGCGCATGCCGGTGGTGACCAGCAGCTTCAGATCCGGCAGGCGCTCGATCAGGCTCTTGCGAAAGGGGGTGCGCTCGCGCATCGCCACCACGATGGCCGCGCCGGCCAGCGCCTCGGCCACCTTGTCCTCGCTGTCGAGATATTCGGAGATGAAGCGGACCGCGACATCGGGGCCAAGCTGCGACCATTTGGCCATGCCGCTCGCGATATTTTGATAATCATCAAGAACGATGCAACGAAGCAATTGCCCCTCCATGCTCATTTCTGGTCGCATTCAGTTGGTTCTGCCTGACGAAGTGCTCCGCTTGCGCACTCGCGATTGACTTATCTCAAGGCGGAGAGCAGCTTCCTTTTCCATCACTTGCGACACAATACCGCATCCAAGCGATGCACACCAAGCACGGGAACCCGGAAATGCACGGCATTCCGGTTTGCCAGTCCAACTCTTCTGACCGTGGCTAACATTTATCAAGGCGGCACGCCGGCCGCAGTGCAACAACGCGGGCGCACAATGAGGGAGAGATGAGCACCACCCTGTCGCGTCGCGCGTTGTTCCGGGCCTTTCGCGAGAGCCCGCGGGAAACGCTGTCGCCCGCGCCGGTCGCGTTGGACCGGGTTGCGCGCATCGGCGCGGCCTGCGTCGAGCCCAGGGGTGTGGTCTGCCGGCGCTGCGGCGACGAATGCGAGGCGCGCGCCATCTCCTTCCGCCTGCTCGGCGCCGGCAAGGCCAGCCCGAAGGTCGATGCCGAGGCCTGCACCGGCTGCGGCGCCTGCCTTGCCGTCTGCCCGGTCAACGCCATCGAACTCATTGCCGGGGAGCGGGCCGCGCTGATCGCCGGCCTCGTCCAACTGGGAGCCCATTCATGAGCACCGCCTGTTGCAGCAAGGACCCGATCAACGTCGCCGGCATGGTGATCCATGTCACGCCGGCACGAAAGGACGAGGTGATCGCCGCCCTTGCCGGGCTTGAGGGCGTCGACGTCCATGCCACGACCGAGGACTGGCGCATCGTCGCCACCGCCATCGACACCGGTTCGGTGATGGCCATCGACCAGCTCGCGGCGATGAACCGCATTCCCGGCGTCGTCTCGGCCATGCTTGCCTACCATCAGATCGATCATCCCGACGCGGGCGACGGCGCGGCCTGCTCCTGCGCCTCCGCCCAACCGCACATCCACAGTCTCCCTGAGAGGGCCTGAGCCATGAACCAGCACGTCAAGCCGATTGAGCAAGAAATCGACACGCAGCGCCGCGCCATCCTGAAGGCGACCGCCGCCGCCGCCGCCGCCGCNAGCGCCGGCATCACCCTGACCGGGGAAGCGGCGGCCCAGGCCGGACGCGCCCCCGACGGCATCCGCTGGGACAAGGGCGTCTGCCGCTTCTGCGGCACCGGCTGCGGCGTCATCGTCGGCACCAAGAACGGNCGGGTNGTCGCCACCCAGGGCGACCCCGACGCGCCGGTCAACCGCGGCCTGAACTGCATCAAGGGCTACTTCCTGTCCAAGATCATGTACGGCGAGGACCGGCTGACCCGGCCGCTGTTGCGCATGAAGAACGGCAAGTTCGACAAGAACGGCGACTTCACGCCGATCTCGTGGGACGAGGCCTTCAAGATCATGGCCGAGAAGTGGAAGGCGGCGCTGAAGGCGCAGGGCCCCTCGGGCGTCGGCATGTTCGGCTCCGGCCAGTGGACGATCTGGGAGGGCTATGCCGCCTCCAAGCTCTACAAGGCCGGCTTCCGCTCCAACAACCTCGACCCGAACGCCCGCCACTGCATGGCCTCGGCGGTCGCCGGCTTCATGCGCACCTTCGGCATCGACGAGCCGATGGGCTGCTATGACGACATCGAGAACGCCGATGCCTTCGTGCTCTGGGGTTCGAACATGGCGGAGATGCATCCGATCCTGTGGTCGCGCCTCACCGACCGCCGCCTGACCCATGACGGCTGCGAGGTGCACATCCTGTCGACCTTCGAGCACCGCTCGTANGATCTGGCCGACAATCCGATGATCTTCACGCCGCATTCGGACCTGGCGATCCTCAACTACATCCAGAACTACATCGTCAACAACGGCGCGGTGAACAAGGACTTTACGGCTAAGCACGTCGAGTTCGCCCGCACGGTCGAGGACATCGGCTATGGCCTGCGTCCCACCCACGCGCTGGAAGGCAAGGCGGTCAACGCCTCGCACAAGGCCGGCAAGGACGGTGCGGTCGACCCGGCCGGCATGAAGGACAAGATCGGCTTCGAGGAATACGCCAAGCTGCTCGAACCCTACACGCTCGACTATGCCCACAAGGCCTCGGGCGTGCCGAAGGACAAGCTGGAGCGTCTTGCCAAGCTCTATGCCGACCCCAAGAAGAAGATCGTCTCGTTCTGGACGATGGGCTTCAACCAGCATACGCGCGGCACGTGGGTCAACAACATGATCTACAACGTGCATCTGCTGACCGGAAAGATCTCGGAGCCCGGCAACGGCCCGTTCTCGCTCACCGGCCAGCCCTCGGCCTGCGGCACGGCGCGCGAGGTCGGCACCTTCGCCCACCGCCTGCCGGCGGACATGGTGGTGACCAATCCCAAGCACCGCGAAGAGACCGAGAAGGTCTGGCAGCTGCCCGCAGGCACCTTGCCCGGCAACATCGGCTATCACGCCGTTGTCCAGCACCGCATGCTCAAGGACGGCAAGCTGAATGCCTACTGGGTGCAGTGCACCAACAACATGCAGACCGCGCCGAACATGAACGAGGAAGGCTATCCGGGCTACCGGAATCCGGCCAACTTCGTCGTCGTCTCCGACCCCTATCCCACCGTCACGGCGCTGGCCGCTGACCTGATCCTGCCCACCGCGATGTGGATGGAGAAGGAGGGCGCCTATGGCAACGCNGAGCGGCGCACCCAGTTCTGGCGTCAGCAGGTGAACGCGCCGGGCGAGGCGAAATCCGACCTGTGGCAGACCATGGAGTTTGCCAAGTACTTCAAGGTCGAGGAGGTGTGGCCGGAAGAGCTGATCGCCAAGAAGCCGGAATATCGCGGCAAGACGCTGTTCGACATCCTCTATGCCAACGGCAAGGTCAACAAGTTCCCGCTGTCCGAGTTGCAGCAGGGCTTCGAGAACGCCGAATCCAAGGCTTTCGGCTTCTATGTCCACAAGGGCCTGTTCGAGGAATACGCCGAGTTCGGTCGTGGCCATGCGCATGACCTCGGGCCGTTCGAACTCTATCACCAGTCGCGCGGCCTGCGCTGGCCGGTGATCGACAACAAGGAGACGCTCTGGCGCTTCCGCGAAGGCTTCGACCCCTACGTGAAGAAGGGCGAAGGCGTGTCGTTCTACGGCAAGCCCGACAAGAAGGCGCGCGTGATCTTCTGCCCGTTCGAGCCGGCGGCCGAAATTCCGGACAAGGACTTCGACCTGTGGCTGTGCACCGGCCGCGTGCTGGAGCACTGGCATTCGGGCTCGATGACCCGCCGCGTGCCGGAACTGCACCGTTCGGTGCCCGCCGCGACGCTGTTCATGCATCCCGATGACGCCGCCGACCGCAAGCTCAACCGCGGCCAGACGGTGAAGATCCAGACCAAGCGCGGCGAGGTTCTGACCCGCGTCGAGACCAAGGGACGCAACAAGCCGCCGCGCGGCCTCGTCTACTTCCCGTTCTTCGACGAAAGCCAGCTGGCCAACAAGCTGACGCTGGATGCGACCTGCCCGATCTCGAAGGAGACGGACTACAAGAAATGCGCCTGCCGCGTGGTGAGCGCCTAAACTGCAAGCGCGTCATCGCGCGCCTGCCGGATCGTGATGCCGCCCTGTCCGGGTGGCATCCCCCGGCAGACCCGGGGTGACGGCCTGAATGGAAGCATGGACATGTCCGCCGCTGCAAAATCCACAGCCCCCGCCAATCCGCAGCGCCGCAAGGCGCTGGAGGACATGGCGCGCTTTGGTGGCGGCGCCGTGGCCTGCGGAATCATGTTGTCCGCCTTCGCCGAGCAATCCAAGGCACGGCCGGCACAGGCCCTCAGGCCGCCGGGAGCGCTCGATGAAGCGCGCTTCCTCTCGGCCTGCGTGCGCTGCGGGCTGTGCGTGCGCGATTGTCCCTATGGCACGCTGTCGCTGGCCGACTGGTCGGACGGGCCGGCGCTGGGCACGCCGTTCTTCAATGCGCGCAATGTGCCGTGCGAGATGTGCGACACCATTCCCTGCGTCAAGGCCTGCCCGACCGGAGCGCTCGACCACAGCCTCGTCGACATCGGCAAGGCCAAGATGGGCGTGGCCTCGATCACCAGCCGGGAGACCTGTCTCAACCTTCAGGGCCTGCGCTGCGACGTCTGCTACCGGGTCTGCCCGGTGATCGACAAGGCGATCACGCTGGAGCGGACCCACAATTCGCGCACCGCCAAGCACGCGATGTTCGAGCCGGTGGTGCATGCCGAATTCTGCACCGGCTGCGGCAAATGCGAAAAATCCTGCGTTCTGACCGATGCGGCGATCAAGGTGCTGCCGGTCGAGATCGCCATGGGCAGACAGGATGCCCATTACCGGCGCGGCTGGGTCGAGAAGGACAAGGCCGGCGGGGCGCTGATCGAGGCGCCGGTCGAGATGCCGACGCGCCTGCCCGAGGGTATCGCCAAGCCAAGAGGCGCAAAATGAGCGCCAACCTGACCCCCTATGTCGAGGCCCGCGAGAAGAAGGGCGTCTGGCAGGCGCACCGCTTCGGCATCCTGCGCCGGCTGTCGCAGTTCGCCTTTCTGGCGCTGTTCCTCACCGGGCCGCTGTTCGGCCTGTGGATCGCCAAGGGCACGCTGGCCTCGTCGCTCACCCTCAACATCCTGCCGCTGACCGATCCGTTCGTGCTGGTCCAGTCGCTGGCGGCGCGCCACTGGCCGGAGATGACGGCGCTGATCGGTGCGGCCATCGTTGTCGCTGCCTATCTGATCGTCGGCGGCCGGGCCTATTGCGCCTGGGTCTGCCCGCTCAACCCGGTGGCGGATTTTGCCGCCTTCCTGCGTCGACGCCTCAACATCAGCCAGAGCGCGCGCCTGCGCCCCGAGTTCCGCACCTGGATCGCGGTTGCCGCCATCGTCGTCTCGGCGCTGACCGGCGTGGTGGCCTGGGAACTGGTCAACCCGATCACCGCCGTGCATCGCGCGCTGGTTTTCGGCCTGTGGTTCGGGCTTTTGCCGGTGCTGGCGGTGTTCGTCTTCGACCTGCTGACCGCCAAGCACGGCTGGTGCGGCCATCTCTGCCCGGTCGGCGCCGCCTATGGCCTGATCGGCAAGATTGCCGTGACCCGCGTCGCCGCCGCGGCACGCGAGGCGTGCGACGACTGCATGGACTGTTTCGCCGTCTGCCCGGAGCCGCATGTGATCGGCCCCGCCCTGCGCGGCGGCAAGACCGGCGCCACGCCGGTGATCACCAACGCCGACTGCACCCTGTGCGGCGCCTGCATCGACAGCTGCCCCGAAAAGGTCTTCTGTTTCACCACCCGCTTTCACGACCGGGCCCCGGCGCCAGCCGGTCCGGTCAAGACCGCGGTCACCGCTTCGGAGACCGCATGACACGCCCATTCCCGCACTTCTCGTTCTTACGGAAGGAACCAGCCATGAAAGCCCGCTTTCTGTCTTCCCACGCCGCTGCGGCTCTCGCCCTGCTTGCCGGCGTGACCGTTGCCGCCGTGGGCTATGCCCAGGAAACCAAGTTCAAGGCCCTGCGCGACGCGCCTCTGACCGAGGAATCGGCGCCGCCGGAGGTGGTCAAGCAGTCGACGCCGGCGGACGGGTTCGGCCGCGTCTATCGCCAGCAGCCCCCGCTGATCCCGCACAAGACCGAGGGCTATCAGGTCTCCATCGACAACAACCAGTGCATGACCTGCCACGACTGGCCGGGCAACACCCGCGTCAATGCGCCGAAGATTTCGGAAACGCACTATGTCGACCGTCAGGGCGTGCGGCTCGATAAGGTGTCCGGCACGCGCTACTTCTGTACCCAGTGCCACGTGCCGCAATCCGACACCAAGCCGCTGGTCGGCAACAACTTCGTCAATGCGACGCAGGTCAAGTAATCGGGGCGTGTCATGACCGAGACAGTTCACTCCGCCAGCCCGACCCCGCAAGGCGGCGCGGCGTCGTCCAAACGCAAGTGGTGGCTTTCCGGCCTCGCCTTCTTCGTCTTCGGTATCGTCTTCTGGGGCGGTTTCAACTGGGCGATGGAAGCGACCAACACCGAAAGCTTCTGCATCTCCTGCCATGAAATGAGAGACAACGTGTTCCAGGAATACCGGAACACGGTGCACTATTCGAACAAGACCGGCGTGCGCGCCACCTGTCCCGACTGCCATGTGCCCAAGGAATGGGGCCACAAGGTCGTGCGCAAGATTCAGGCCTCGAACGAACTCCTGCACAAGGTGCTCGGCACGATCGACACCAAGACCAAGTTCGACGCGCACCGCCTCGAACTGTCCAAGAGCGTCTGGCGCTCGATGAAGACCACCGACAGCCGCGAATGCCGCAACTGCCACAAGTTCCAGTCGATGGAATTCTCGGCGCAGGAGCCGCGTGCCGGCAAGTTGCACCAGAGCGCGCTGAACGAGGGCAAGACCTGCATCGACTGCCACCAGGGCATCGCCCACAAGCTGCCGCCCAAGGCCGCCGAAGCCTATCAGGACATGCTGGACAACATCGACAAGGTTGGCATGGTGCAGCAGGTCGTCGACTTCCTGCAGGATGCCGATGTCGCCAAGGCGAAAGCCGCCAAGCGCTGAGGATACTTCGATGAGCCAGGCTCCAGCCGCACCGTTCGCCGCCATCCTCTATGACGAGGGGGCGGCGGGCGACCTGTTCCTGGCGGGAATCGCCAGGACCCTGCGGGCGCGCGGCCTGAAACTCGCCGGGGTGGTGCAGAGCAACGAGAATTACGACGCGCTCTGTGCCTGCGACATGACCCTGTCGGACCTGTCGAGCGGAACCGAGACGCGCATCTCGCAGCGCCTCGGCCGCTTCGCCCGCGGCTGCCGGCTCGACTCGGCCAAGCTGGCCGAGGCGGCGGGCCTCGCCGAAGCCGGCTTCGAGGCCGGTGCGGATCTGGTCATCCTCAACAAGTTCGGCAAATCCGAGAGCCACGGCAGCGGTTTTCTGCCGCTGCTGGTCAAGGCGGTCGAGGCCGGCGTGCCGGTTCTGGTCGGGCTCAACCGGCTCAACCTTGCCGGCTGGTCGGCCTTCACCGGCGGCGAGGGCGTGCTGCTCGACGCCGACGAAGCCGTGGTTCTCGACTGGCTCGCCCGGACCCGTCCGCCGGTTCGCGCCAGCGCCTGATCCGGCGCGGCGCTTTAACCCACGGGAACTGCTTACTTCAACTCCGCCAGCAGGCGCTTGGCCTTGGCGTCGCCGAGATCGGCGGCGCGGGAATAGAGCGCACGCACCGCCGACTTGTCGACCTTGCCGAACATCCCGGCATCCTGCGCCTGTCCGTAATAGACGATCGAGCCGGTGTGATTGGCCGAGACCGCCTGTTCGAGCAGCTTTTTGGCCTCGGCCTTGTCCACCGGCCCGCCGTAACCGAAGATCAGCATGTGGGCAAGGTTCTGGCGGGCGCTCTGGGTGCCGTTGTCGATCGCCTTGCGGAACAGCTCGCGCGCCCGCTTCTCGTCCTTGGCGACGCCCTTGCCGGTGAAATACAGCATGGCGAGGTCGTTCTGTGCATCGCCATAGGTGAACTCCGAGGCCTTGCGCAGCCAGTCGACCTGCCTGGCGGCATCCTTGGGCGTAAACGAGCCGTGCTCGTAGGATTTGGCGAGGATATACATCGCGTCGGGCATGCCGAGCGCGGCCGCCGCCTCGAACCACTTGAGCGCCAGCCCGGCCGAGCGCTCCTTGTCGACGCCGCGGCGCGCCTCATCCGAGTAGTGCATGGCAAGGTTGTACATGGCGACGATCGAGCCCATCTCGGCCGCCTTCTCATACCAGGCCTGCGCCTCCTTGAGGTTCTTGGGCACGCCAAGACCGCGGGAATAGATGTTGCCGACCCAGAGCGTCGCATGGGCGGCTCCGGCTTCCGCCGCGCCCTTGTAGACGCGCAGGGCATCGAAGTGGCGCGAGGCGGCGATATAGGCCCGGCCAAGCTGATTCTGGTGGCGCAGCACCTCGGGGAACGCCTTCACCGCGCCTTCGCAGGCGGGAATGGCGCGCTGATGGTCGACGGTGCGCGCCGGGGGATGCCTGACAGCGCGCAACGGGTCCTCGGCGATGCCGGCGAGCTGGTCGCAGAGATCGGCCTGTTTGGCGGGGTCGGCGGTCTTTTCCTGCTCCGTCGACAGCCAGCGTCTGGCGGTGGCATTGCCGAGCGCAGCCGATTTTTCATACCAGAGACGCGCCTCGGCCTCGTTGACCTCGTCAAAGGTGCCGGCAAGGGAGCCTTGGGCGAGCATGTTCATGGCGGCGGTGTCGTTTTCGCCGGCGGCCTGCTGCAACAGCCCGCGCGCCTTGGCCATTTCCTTCTCGCCGCCGGCCCCGCTGATGTAGAGCGTGGCCAGCGCGCGCATGGCGCCGGTGTAGCCTTCCGAGGCGGCGCGGCCGTACCACAGGCGGGCGGTGCGCGCATCGATGGCGATGCCCTGCCCGAGGCGGTAGATCTCGCCGAGCTGGTGCATGGCGATGCGGTTGCCGAGATTGGCGGCGGTTTCGTAATACTTGCGCGCCTTCGCCTGATCGAGGGGCACGCCCTGCCCGGTCAGGTACATGTGGCCAAGCTCGGTCATCGAACTGGGCTCGCCCGCGGCAGCGGCCTTCTCGAACAGCTCCCGGGCCTTGACGAGATTCCTGGGAATGCCGTCGGCTTCCTTGTGCATCAGGCCGAGGTTGAACTGGGCATTGACCGAGCCCATGCCGCCGGCCCGCTCGTACCATTTGGCCGCTTCCGGCAGGTTGACCGCAACGCCGAGGCCGCGCTTGTGGAAGTTGCCGATCCAGAGCGCGGCATAGGCCGATTTCTTCTCGGCCGCCGGCATCAGCACCTTCATCGCCTCGGCATACTTGCTGTCGGTGATGTAGGCGATGCCGAGCTGGTTGGCATAGCGCACCACGGCCGGGCTGGCGGCCAGCGCCTGCTGGCAGGCGGGAATGGCCTTGGCGGTATCGACGTTTTCGACCGGCTTGGCTTTCTCGTTGCGCAGCCTGTCTTCCTTGATCGAGGCCAGACGGTCGCAAGCCTCGCCGGGGGTTTCCTTGCGGTCGAAATTGGCCAGTTCCTCGCGGGCCTGCTCGTCGTCGAGTTCGGCGGCACGGCTCAGCCAGGCCTTCGCCTTGTCGCGGTCGACCGCGCCATAGCTGCCGTCGAGATAATTCTCGGCGAGAAAGCGCATCGCCACCATATCGTCGTGCGAGGCCGCCTCTTCCAGAAGCTCCTTCGATTTGGCCATGTCCTTTTCGACGCCGAGGCCGTTGCGATACATGACCGAGAGGGCGACGAAGGCCTGGCCATGCCGCAGCTTGGCGGCGCGCTGGAACCATTCGCGCGCGATCTTGTAGTCCTTGGGCACGCCGCCGGTGCCGACGTAGTAGAGGTAGCCGAGGTTGTACATGCCGTTGGCCGAATCATAGGCGGCGGCCTGCTCGAACCAGCGGCGGCCCTCCTCGAAATCGATCGGACCGGCCTTGCCGCGCTGGGCGAAGAAACCGAGCGCGTTCATCGCGTCGGGATCGTCCATGGCGGCAGCCTTCTGATACAGCTCCCGCGCCCTGGCCGGGTCCTTGGCGACGCCGAGGCCGAGGTCGTAGAGATCGCCCAGCCCGGTGATCGAGGCGGCATGATCGAGCGCGATGCCGCGATTGTAGAGCTGCACCGCCTTGTCGCCGTCGCGCGGGCCACCGATGCCGTGGGCGGTCATGTAGGCGAGGTTCGAGATCGACATCTTGACGCCCATGGCGGCGGCCTTCTCGAACCAGCGGCGGGCCTGGGCGTAATCCTTGGCGATGCCGCCCCAGCCGCGGAAGCTGAGGAAGCCCATCTCGCCGTTGGCATAGGCCGAGCCCTTGTCGGCCAGCGCGGCAAACAGCTTCGCCGCATCCTCGTGNCGCTTGGCGGTGATGTAGGCGCGGCCGAGCTGGTTGGCGTAGCGCANCACCTTGGGGTTGGCCGCCATCGCCGCCTCGCAGGCGGGAATGGCCACATCGGCGTTGACGACGCGCTGGAAGGGCACCGCCTTGTTGCGCAGCGGATCCTCCTGATCGGAGGCGGCACGGTCGCAGATCTCGGTCGGGCTGTTGGGGTCGACAGTGACGCGCGGGGTGGCCGGCGGCGCCGGCTGGGCCGGGGCCCTGGGCTGGATGGGGTTCGGGGCGAGATCACGCGGCGGCGCCGGCCGGGTGGTGGCGCCGAGGCGCGGCCCGTCGGATTGCAGGGCGGCGTTCTGGACCAGCGGCGCCGGCGCCCCGCCCAGGAAGACCGGACGCATCAGCGACGAGGTATCGCGCGGGTTCTGCTTGTCGCCGGTGGCGCGCATCACGTCATAGCGGATGTGGATCATCATCCGGCTCAGATCGATGCCCGGTTTCGGCGCATTCTTCAGGAAGGCGGTGGTGAAGGGCGAGTTGCGGCCGTCGCCGTCGAGCGCGACGTTGCCGGGGTCGGTGGCATAGATGATGAACGAGCCGTTCTGCGCCTTCATCTCGGCAAGGCCGGCAAAGGCGCTCTCACCGCCGCGGGTGGCGCCGCCCTTCATCGAACGGGCCAGCGAGCGGGCATAGGGATTGTCGCGGCAGGCATCGAGCACGACGATGCTGGCCCATTCGCTGCCTGCCATGGCGCGCAGGATCGCCTCCATGTCGACCGCCTCGAAATCGACATCGCCCTGCTTGTCGATCTTGGCATCGACCGGCACGACGAAATTGCGGCCGGAAACCTGGATGCCGTGGCCGGAATAGTAGAACAGGGCGACGGGCGGAGAAGCCTCGGGGTCATCGCCGACGGCGGTGTTCATCTCCTCCAGCTTCTGGCGGAATTCCTTCAGCTTGCGCTCAAGGTCACGCTTGCTCAGATCGCGCCCCTCGATGACCGTGAAGCCGAGCGAGCGGAGCAGCGCGGCCACNTCTTCGGCATCGTTGGTCGGGTTGGCGAGCGGCGACTGGTTCTGATAGGCGCCGTTGCCGACGATCAGCGCCACCTTGTCGTTGGCGGCAAAAGCTGCCGTGCTGAGGGCCAGAAGGCTGACCGACATCAGAAGGGAACGCGCGCGCTTGAACATCTCTGGCCACCCTTATGGGAACAGCGAACCGTGGGAGTGCACGGGGAAAACGCCGGCGGCGGAGGCGCCGCCGGCCAGGCCGGACCTCAGTTGGTCTCCAGCCGGTAGTGCGCCAGACCNGAGCCGAGGTTGTGCACCTTGACCGTGAACGGGCCGGTCCAGATCGGGTTGAACGANCAATAGGCCGGATCGGAGTCGCGGCAGATCATGTGNCCNCCCTGATCGCGGATTTCGAGCACGAACAGGCTCGAGTCCTTGCCCACCAGGCCGACTTCCGCAAACNTGCCGCCATGGAAGTTCATGGTCAGGTTNTGGGTGGTGCGCCCGGTGATCTGGCCGTTGGAAATGATGCCGCCGCCGACCTTGCCCTTGCTGGCCGAGGCCTTCACCTCGTCGGCGAGCGCGACGATGGTCTTGTCGTTCTTCGACAGGTCCCTGGCTTCCTTGAGCAGGCCGTCGACGCCATCGCCGCCCTCGGCCTTCACCACCGCCGAGGCATCGGCATTGTCGGGCTTGCGTTCCACCACCTTGGCGCCGACGCCCTTGCGGATCTGCGCCGCNACGATCAGCGACAGCGGGTCCTTGTTGGCGCGGCCATACTGGGCGAGCTGTTCGGACAGCTGAAGCTGCTTGACCGGCAGGTCGGCCGGCTTCTTGGCATCCTCGGCCATGTTGGTGGTCTTGGCCGGGTCAGGCGTCGCCTGGGCCAGCGCAGGAGCGGCCATCAGCAGGGATGCCGCAGCGGCGCACGACAGGAAAGCAATACGTTTCATCACCGTTTTCTCCAGAGTTACCGCCGTCAGCCCATCCCGAAACAAGGACTTCGACGCCGTGGCGGGAATTGCTACACGATTTGCCCGAGGGTGCAACGGGCCGGAAATTACATTTGCATTCATGGAGATACGCCGTTCCCGTAACATTGCGGTGAAGCCGCGCGGCAGAGCGCGCGCAGCCCCGGCAAGGCGCTGACGGGCGATACCTGCCTGTCAGTTTCCGCGCACGGTCACCAGAAGGATCAGCGCCTGCTGGGCGACCGCATCCATGACGCAGCCCGCCAGAAGCCCCGCGTCATAGCTGCCCGTCCTGCGCACCGTGTCATAGCCCCAGGCCGANAGCGCNGCCGCGCCCTGACAGAGCGCCACCGCCTGGCCGCGGATGGGCCGGACCGCCGCCAGCCACTTGCCGTGATTGGCGGCCCGGCCNTCGCCGGGATCGCGCTTCAGCGCTTCCAGCCATGCCGCGGTTTCCCGGCGCGAGCAGTCGTGATGGTCGCCCCCNGCCTCGACGCAGACCTGCCGGACCTGACCAACGCAGGCCTGCGGCCCGCCTTCCATCTCCTTGAGCATGCGGCTGCGCANCTCCCCCGCCGGCGGCAGNTCGCCCTCCGGCCCAGCCTTGCGGCTGACACATTCGANCAGCGNCTCGGCGTCAGCCCGGGCGGTGGAGGCGGCAAGGGCGCCGGGCACAAGGGCGCAGCAGAGCCCGAAGGCGGCCACAAGGCGAAGGATCGTCGAGGTCTGTCTCATCGGGCCATCTGTCCTGAACGTGCGAATACCGGCCGGACGATGAGCGGGCAGCGCCGGCTGGGCAAGCCCGATTGCGCGCGCCGGCGCTCCATTGCAGCATTTGTAACCCCCCGGGCCGGCGTGCTCGGCTAGGACATCAAAGGGAGGAGGCCGCCATGATCCGCACCGCCGTTTTCGCCCTTTTGCTCGCCGCCTGCCTGCCGGCCCTGGCGCAGGCCGTTCCCGAATGCGCCCTCGGCAAGGCGGCCTATCGCCCGGTGGCCGACAGCGGCGACGAGGAGGCCGACTATCGCGCCGAGATGCGGGCGGCGACGCCGCTTGCCGGCAACATGCCGCCGCTGGTGCTGGTGATGCAGCGCCAATCGACCGGTACGCGCTACAGCTTCCGCTTTCACGCCCCCAACGGCTATGGCCGCTACACGGTCGGCCTCNCCCCGGGTGACGACAAGACGAGGCGCCGCCGCAAGGACGACGCCGAGGGGCCGACCTCCACCGCGCTGTTCTTCGATGCGGCNCTGAAGCGCATCGAACCNCTGTTCGAAGAGAGTGCCCGGGCCCCGGCCTACATGCTGCTGCCCGACCTCGGCCTCGGCTTCTGGTACTGGCCGCCGGCAGGGCGCACCTTCGTGCCGCCGGCCGGCCTGTGGCGGCTGTCCGGCTGCCTGAGCTGAAGACCATGATCCGGGCGGAGACCTTGCCGCGCCCGGATCCTCCTTGAGAGGCCGCTTACGGAGCGAGGCGGATGCCCTCGCCCTGCGCCTGCCCGATCAGGACCTTTGCATCGTCAGCCAGCAGCATCCGCTGTTTGACCGATGCCTCCGCTGCGGTGCGGATCGCCTGGACATAGGCCTCCTTNGTCGGGTAACGCTCCTCGATGGANGGGCGCGGATCACCCGTCTGCTCGCGCTCGGCCCTGGACCTGGCGAAGGGGATATAGGCGCCCTGGAACAGGCAGAAGCCATCCTCGAACCGGTCCTTGCGCCCGACATTCCACGACAGGAACGAGGCAATCGGCACCTGTTGATAGATCGACTTCACGCCGCCGAGGTCCATGCCGTCGCTGTCCGCCTGCGGGACGAGGACGCCGTAGCTCTGCACGCCCTGCTTCGGCGGTTCGATGGTGATGACGCCCGAAGATTCACCGGCGTTATACTGCGGGCCAAAATCGAAGACCTGCAACGGGTTGTGGTTGGGAATGTAGCGCAGGGCCGGGCGCGGCACATTGCCATAGGCGTTGGCGGGGATGACCGGCACNCGCACCTGATTGGGGGCGACGAGGGTGCCATCGGCAATCCTGGGGACGATGCTGTCCGGCGGCGCCTTGTTGGTTGTCACCCAGTCCCTGAGTTCGGTGAGCAGCGCGCGCATCGCCCATGTGTGCGGATTGGGGTTGGACTGCTGGACGCAGTTGCCGAAGGGCGCAGCCGTCGGCAAGGGCAGCGGGGCGGCGCTGTGCTGGGTCGAGGCAAGGATATAGGTGCGGACGCTTTTGGGATCAGCCACATCCCTTGATCCCAGCGGGTCCGTCAGGCCAAGCGACTGGCGNCCCTCGAAAATCTCCAGCGCGGTGGCGACNTGAAACAGTTTCGGGCAGGTGCCGTTGGCCGCACAGCGATCGAGGATGCCCTGCCGCCGTCCGGTGATCGGGTCATGCTGGCTGGCATAGTGGAAGGGGAAGTCATAGGCCTGATAGAGATGATCGATCTGGTCGCCCCAGGCACGGCCGGGATGGCCGAAGCGCACATTGAGCGGCATCAGCCCGCCGCCGATATGCGGCTTGGCGCCCTCATAGGCCACCCGACCTTTTTCATCGGCGTTGAAGCCAAGGTGCAGATAGGAGCGGATGAAGCGGCCGCTCTGTGAGGTTCCGACGACGATGGCCTTGCTGCCTGCGCGATAGACGGGGTTTGCGGTGCCCGCCGTGTCCTTCTTCTCGAACTTGAAGAACGAACCGACATCGCGCAGCGCGGCAAAGCCGATGCCCAGAACGATCGGGTCCCTGGCGTGATAGATCAGTTCGTAGAGCTTGCCGGGCTGGAACCCCGCCTTGAGACAGATTTTCGTATCGCTGACCTCCGCCGGCTTGCCGTCGTCACAGGTTCCGAAGCTCCATTCGGTGTTGGGGATGACAACTCGTGGCGCGTTTTCTTTCGCCCGCACCGTCAGGCTTGGCAGGAAGCCGCCCGCCAGAGGCTTTGTATTGTCCGTCGATGCCGTGGGATAGGCGGTGTGGATTTGTCCGGTAAACCAGCCATTCGACAGCGGCAGGGTTTTGGCCGGCGCCGTGACGACCATCTCCGAGCGCAGGATGCCTGTCACCGGCGAGCCATCCCTGTTCCTCGCCACCGGCGCCTGGAGCCGCACGCGGTTGTTGCCGGCGACAAGATCAGCCTGCCAGCCAAACCAGATCACGGTGTAGCCCTGGTTCATCAGAAACCCGTCGCCACTGGATTTCAGCGCGTTCCAGTCGGCTCCGTCATTGGGCATCCCGGCGTTGAAGTTGCGCAGCGCGAGCTTGTTGCCGCGATTGACAACCTCGACCATCAGCGTGCCGTTGCCCTTGGCCGGGTCCTTCGGGCGGATGATCTCGATATCGGTGACATATTCCACCTCGCCCTTGGCGTTCTTGGGGGCAAGGTCGATATCCTGGATGATCCGGTTGCTGCGCGATCTGGGGTCGAGCGCGCCATAGGCCTTGCCGGTCAGTTTCTCGTAGGCACCGGTGGCACCGAAGCTCTTGCCCTCGAAGGCGGGTTCGATCTTGGCAATCTCGATGCGGACGATCCTGGCTGTCGCTGGCTGCGACAAGGCCAGTGCCGATCCTGCGAACAGCAGGGCCCGTGCTGCGGCTCCGTGTCTGGTCATTGATGTCCTCCCGTTGGGTCTTGTTGTCTGGACACCTACTATCGGAGACATAGCCGTGCATTTGAAGTCAGAATCTTGCGCCTCAGGTGCTCGTCCGGCACCCATCGTTGCAGAGCGGCGAGGGCGTCCTGATACGAGGCNAGCCCTTCGAACTGGGTGTGCGGCCAGTCGCTGCCCCAGACGATGCGGTCGGGGCCGATCCGATCCAGCAGCGCAGAGGCACAGGCATCCGCATCCCGCCCCGCCAGACGATAGCCGCCGGAAAACTTGAACCACAGATTTGGATTGCACTCTGCCGCCCGCAGCAGGGTCTCGAAGCCCGCGCTGGCATCGCCCGGCGCGGTGCGGCCGAAGTGATCGATGACGATGCGCAGCGGCGCGGCCGAGAGAAACGGCTCCATCAGCCGCCAGTGCGCGGCCTCGGCCTGAAGCTGCAACACCATGCCGAGATCGGCGAGGCGGTGGACAAGGGCGCGCTCCGCGCCGCCGAAGTCGGGCGACGCGCGGCCGATGCAGTTCATGCGGATGCCGGCCACGCCCCGCGCACGCAAGGCGGCAAGATCGGAGCCGGCCATGTCCGGGGGCACCACCGCAATGCCGGAGAACAGCGCAGGACTGGCAGCGATGGCGGCAAGAAGATAGCTGTTGTCGGTGCCAAGGAAACTCGGCTGCACCAGCACGGCGTGGGCGACGCCATTGGCCGCCATGGCGGCACTCAGCGCCTCCGGCGTCGCGTCGTAATCCGGAGCATAGCGCCGGTCNGCGGCAAAGNTGGCATCCTTGCGGAAAACATGGACATGGGTGTCGATCCAGCCGGACGCGGAACTGCCATTGGACGNCACGGGCATCTTGCGATCCTGAAAAAGATATATAGGACTATATTTATCGAGATCACTTTGCCCCCGCAAGGTTCGGGATGGTGTTTTGCCCTTGTGGCGACGGGAGGAAACAGATGACCCTGTACAGAAACGCGCTCGCCGCCGCCTGTATCGTGCTTTCGGGCGCCTGTGGCGCTGTCGCCCAGGAGTTTCCGGCAAAACCGGTGACCCTTGTCGTGACCTATCCGCCGGGGGGCGGCGCGGATCTGATGGCGCGCCTGATCGCGCCCAGAATGGGCGAGGCGCTGGGCCAGCCGATCGTGGTCGAGAACAAGGGCGGCGCCGCCGGGCAGGTCGGCGCGGCCTTCGTCGCCAACGCCAGGCCGGACGGGTACACCGTCATGGTCGATGCCGCTTCCTTCGTCATCAACCAGAGCCTCTATCCGAAGCTCGCCTATGACGCGGAAAAAGCCTTCTCGGCGGTGGGCGTTCTCGCTGCCTTTCCGCATGTCATCGTGGTGACGCCGGGCTATGAAGCAACGTCCGCGGCCGATCTGATCACCAGGGCCAGGGCGGCCCCGGGGGCGATCAGCTATGCCTCGTCCGGCACCGGTTCCGCGCAGCATCTGGCCGGCGCAGCCTTCATCCAGCAGACGAAGGCCGAGATGACGCATGTGCCCTACAAGGGCGGCGGGCCGGCCATGAACGATGTCATGGGCGGGCATATCCCTGTGTTTTTCGCCAATATTGCTTCAGGCCTGTCACACATCAAGAGCGGCAAGCTGCGCGCCCTCGCGGTGGCCGGGCCGAGCCGTGTTGCGGCGCTCCCCGAGGTTCCCGCCACCGGCGAACTCGGACTTCCGGGCAGCGCGGTGTATGAGTGGAACGGCATGTTCGTGCCGGCCGGAACGCCGGAGGCAGCCATCGGCAANCTGGCCGATGCCCTGAACAAGGCACTTCAGGCGCCCGAGGTGAAGCAGCGGATCGCCGATCTTGGCGGCGCACTGATCGGCGGCGGCCGTGCGGGGGCGGTTAGCTTCATCGCCGAGCAGCGCGCCGTGACGGCCAGGCTGATCCGCGATGGCAACATCAAGCCCGACTGAGCCCCGGAGGACGATCGCGCATGGCCCGTCCTCGCCGCCCGGCGGTTGTCGAACGCGAAGCCTACGCGCTGTGCGGCGATTCGCATCTTCCCCTCTATCGGCGGCTGTATCTGGCTTTCGCGGAACAGATTGCAGCCGGCGTGCTCAAACCCGGCGACAGCCTGCCTGCGGAGGCCGATATCGCGCGGCGCTACACCCTCGCGCCCGGCACGGTTCGCCGGGCCATGCAGGATCTTGCGGACAAGGGGCTGATCGATCGCATCCATGGCCGGGGCACCTTTGTCCGGCGCCCGAATTTTGACCATGCAATGCTGCGGTTCCTGCGCTTTCGCGATTCCGGCGGCGCGGTGATCCATCCGGAAAGCAGGATCGTGGCGCGCCGCATCATCCCCATCCCTGCGCAGCTTGGAGCAAAACTGGCGACGGCCGAGAGGACCGTTCTCCACATGGTGCGCCATCGTCTCTGGGACGGCGCGGTCCGCCTGATCGAGGATATCTATCTGCCTGAGCACAGGTTCATACGGTTGCTTGATGCCTCCCCGGAGGAGGTCGGCCCCCTGCTCTATCCGGCCTATGAGCGGCTCTGCGGCCAACTGGTTTGCGGAATCGAGGAAGAAATCGCCATGACCGAGGCAACGGCAGAGGATGCCGCCGCGCTCGGTCTGGCCCCGGGCAGCCTTGTGGTCAGCATCGAACGCCTTGCCAGGGACGCGACGGG
>Ga0056914_10000886_pt1 | contig 23253 bp, 27 predicted proteins | sample TNRBio252014_DNA_FD_55168 | JGI IMG/M metagenome (GOLD analysis project Ga0056914, IMG submission 55168) | Wastewater treatment Type I Accumulibacter community from EBPR Bioreactor in Madison, WI, USA - TNR Reactor_6/25/2014_ DNA | ecosystem: Engineered > Bioreactor > EBPR > Anaerobic-Aerobic >...
CGCATGCGCGAGGCCGCCGCCGACCTCAACTTCGAGGAAGCCGCCCGCCTGCGCGACGAACTCAAGCGCCTGCGCGCCACCGAGATGGCGATTGGCGACGACCCTGGCGCCCGCCAGTCCAAGGTGACGATGAAGGCCGGAAGGGCCGCCGCCAGCCCCTATGGCGCATCCGCCAACCTCCCGCCCACCCGCGCGCGCAGCGGGCGGCAGAGCGATGACGCCTCGGCCCTGCCCCCCACCCGCGCCCAGAAACCCTCGCTCGATGCGATGGGCCCGGGCACCGAACGCGAGGTGCCGCTGTCGGGCACGCCACGCCCCAAGGGCGGCGGCAGCCTGCCCAAGGGCAAGCGCTGGAAGCGATAGGCGCCGGATGCACCCCGTCGCCGTGTCCGCTCTCAAACGGACACGGTCATGCGCCGCTCATCTGCTGGCTGATGTACCAGCGGTCAGGTCTGGCCCGGCTCAGTCCTCGTCCTCGTCCTCATCTTCGTCTTCATCCTCATCGTCGTCGTCCGTGGCCAGTTTCACGGCGACCAGCGGGAAGTCGGAGACGGCATAGCTCTTGGTGGTGTCGTTGAACCACTGGCCGCGCACCATGCCATCGGCCATCCCGATCACCGTCATCTTCGGCCCGCCGGAATTGAGCTGGACCACGCTGCCGATCTTGATCGTCTTGGCGTCGGCGGCGGGTGCGGCCTGGGTCTGGGCAGCCGGTGCCGTGGCTTGCTGAGCCTGCACCACGCCGGGCGCCAGCAGGAGTGTCAGGCCGAGCGCCAGCCANGTCAGAATGCGTCGAAACATGAGCATGAATCACCTCAAGGGTTCGCTGTGGGTCCCGTCGCAGGTCAGTATGCAGCGCTNTGGCGCCGGCGCCATGATCCACGTCAGGCCAGCACAGGGAAGGCGCGGCATGCCCTCTTGACAAATATGATTTTTTTCCTATTTTGGGGCAGGTGTTTCGGCCCAGGGGACACGTCTGCAGCGTATCGACGGGGCCGGAGCCGACGGCCGGTTCTGCGGGATGGGGATACGCCCATGCCATGGAGCCGGACGGCCCAAGCGCCTTCCCGGGTACGGCCGACTGCCGCCCACAATTGATGGAAAGACTGTTCCATCGGGGAAAAGCGAGCAAGCCGTAGCCCGTCGCGGCGCGGGGAAAGAGGCCAGGCTCTGTCCCGCAATTGCAGACCAAACCTTTCACGAAGCGCTTCGGACGGGATCGTCCGCGGCCTTCGCCCCCGCGCCGGCGTCCCTGCCCTCCGCCCCTCTGGCGGAGGTGAAGGTGTTGGCTCGACGCCCGCGCCGGAGCGCCTTACTTCTTGGTCTCTTCTTCCTCGTCGTCGTCCTCTTCGTCGTCGTCCTGATCGGCGGACTGTTCGTCATCCTTGACCAGCTTCAGCGCCGAGAACGGAAACTCGCCGGTCGTCACCTTGCCGGTCTTGTCCTGCTGCCACTGCACCTTGGCCTTGCCGTCGGCAATCGCGACGATCGTCATCTTCGGCCCGCCGGACTGAAGCTGAACCACGGCGCCGACGAGAAAGCCGGCGGGCGGCGCGACAGGCTGGACCACCGGCGCCGGAGCAGGCGCGGCAGCAGCAGGTGCAGCAGCAGCGGGTGCGGCAGCAGCAGGCGCGGCCGGCGTCGGGGCAGCAGCGGGCGCGGCAGGCGCCGCCGGGGCTGCGGGAGCCGGTTGTGACTCGGCCGGCGCGGCGGGAGCCGGCGCCTGTGCACCGACGCCGGCCGGCAGAATGCCCATGGCGCCGGCCAATGCCAGCGCCCGCATGGTGTAAAGACCTCTGCGCATCCCCAGTCTCCCTCTCCGCCGCCAGCGGCGCCCTCTGATCGTGATCACCTTGAACGACCCGCTCCGGCCATGCAACACGCAGGGCCCCAGACCTTCTGCCTAGGCGCCGGCCCGGCCGTGATCGGTGCTGCCGACATTCGAGCCAAACCGCTTGCGCAACGCAAAAAACGGCTTCTCGACAAAGCGATAGGATGCCGCCGAGAGCCCGATCACCAGCCCCCAGCCNAGCACGACCGCCTGCGGCGTGTGCATCTGCCCGTGCCCCACCAGCCGATCCGCCAGTTCGAAGCCGAACAGGTGCCAGAGGTACAAGGAATAACTCAACCGGCCGATCCAGCGCATCGGCGCCGCCTCCAGAAGCCGCGTCACCGCCGGCAGCGTGCCGGCCACCGTCACCGCCAGCACCGCCGGCATCAGCGCCAGCCCCTGCAACGTATACCGCAGCGTGTCGCGCACCAGCGCGTTGCGCCAGCCAAAGCTGATCGCCAGCAGCAGCAGCGCCCCGGCCAGCAGCGGCGTCGCATGACGGGTCATCAGCGCCCGTGCCCGGCCATCCCACCAGACGACGGCGGCCAGCGCGCCGTACAGGATCGAATCGATCCGGCATTCGGTCGCCTTGCCGGTGTAATCGGTGGCGATGGCGGGAAAGTGCTGCTCGACATAGACCCGCGCCAGCAGCGCCAGCAGACAGAACAGCCCGAGCACCGGCACCATCAGCCGCGGACGCGGCAGCAGCAGCAGCATCGCCAGCGGATACACGAGGTAGAAGTGCTCCTCCACCGCCAGCGACCAGAGCTGTCCGCCAAGCCCCGCCACCAGATCGGGCCGGAACAGCGCGAGGTAATTGGCAAGATAAGCCAGCGCCCCGACGATGCCCGCCAGCGGGATATGCTCGCCGTATGCCGCAGCCACCAGCACCGTCGCGCCGATCGAGGCAATCAGCGGCGGATAAAGCCGGATCATGCGTCGGGCATAGAACGCGCCGACCGCCAGCTCGCCGGTCTGGCGATGCTCGGCCAGCATCAGCGTGGTGATCAGAAAGCCGCTGATGAAGAAGAACAGCGTCACCCCGAACACGCCGGGGATGATGTTTGCCGCGCCCGAATGGGACGCCATGACCAGAAGAATGCTGACCGCGCGCAGCCCGTCCAGCCCAGGAATGATCGCCGGGATCGGCACGGCCTCGCCCCGCCCGGGAGGCGCGGGAATCGCAGCGGGGATCGCGCTCATGCGCCTTGGGACCTCCGGATTCGCCTGCGGACACCGACCGGGGACCACGCCCCCAATCTGCCACGCGGCAGAACCGGGCGCCATGGCGGTGCGGGCACAACTTCGCGATTGGGTTAAAACGGCGGGAACCGGAGAAAGAAAAAGCCGCCCCGAAGAGCGGCTTTTCCGATTGCTTCAACTGCCCGGACCACGTCCGGGACCGAACGGGAACGGCTAGAAGGCACCGATCAGGATGCCTGCCAGAAGGCAGAACGACGCGACCAATGCGACATAGTCCAGTCTCAGTGTCAGTCCCATGGCGAGAACCTCTTGCCAGTTGCTGATGGCCGGATGTTAGCGGAAAATTTACGCTTGTGAAGCCCCCACCCCGGCGCCGTCCAGAAACGCCATGCAGCAATCCTGACCAGATCGTTAACGCCCAATTCCTCTGACCGGCACGTTAAATGACGCAGAGTAATGATTGGTGTCACGACAGGCGTTGCAGCATCCGTTCGATGTAATCTGNCGCCGCCAGTGCACGATGGTCGTCGCCAAAAGCGCTGACAACTTGCACGCCGACGGGAAGTCCGCGCGAGGTCTTGTAGCCAGGCACCGTGACACAGGGCGTGCCGAGCAGCGTGAACAGCTTGTTGAAGGCCGCATCGCCGGTCGTGCTGCGATCCGGCGCGGCGCCCGGCGCGGCATAGGTGAGCAGGGCGTCGATGCCGGCGAACAGGTCTCGGGCGGCCCGGCGGGCGTGCTTGGCGGTGCCGCGCGCCGCGTCATAGAGCTCGACCGGAATCGGTATGTCCGGGGCAAAGTGCCGGATCAGGATCGGCGATAGCCTGTCCCGGTGATGGGCAATCTCCCAGGCCAGCGCCACGCCGGCCTCGTAATTGTGCAGCGTCGGGTGGGCATCATGAGCCCGGGCGAAGATCTCCGGCAGGGTAACCTCGACCACCCGCGCCCCGGCCCGTTCGGCCGCCCGGATCGCGGCGGCCAGCGCCGCCTCGGCCTCCTCGTCCGCCGGCCCGGCGAAGGGCATCCGGGTGACGCCGAAGGTGGGGGTGCCGAAGTCGCGCCCGTCGACCCGCAGCGGCCGGCCGCTGATCGCCTCCAGCCCGAAGGCGACATCCGCCACCCGCGCCCCGAACAGGCCGAGCGTGTCCAGCGTCCAGGCCCCGGTCTTGACCCCCACCGTCGGCAGCAGCCGGAACGAGGTCTTCATCGCCGTCACGCCGCAGAAGCTGGCCGGGCGGATCACCGAGCCGCCGGTCTGCGTGCCGAAGGCCAGCGGCATCATCCCCGCCGCCACGCCCGCCGCGGAACCGGAGGCGGAGCCGCCGGGCGTATGCCCGGGATGGTGTGGATTGACTGTGTCGGAGGGATTGAGAAAGGCAAACTCGGTCGTCACCGCCTTGCCCAGGATCAGCCCGCCCGCNGCCTCGGTCATGGTCACGATCGGCGCATCGGCCCGGGGNTGCCACCCGTCATAGATCGGCGAGCCATACCCGGTCGGCATTCTGGCGGTGTCGATGATGTCCTTGAACGCCACCGGCAGGCCGCAGAGCGGGCCGGAGTGCCGGAGGCTTGAGGCCTCCAGCCGCAGGCGGTCGAGATCGAGATGGGCAAAGGCCCGGATGGTGCCCTCGTGTTCGGCCACGGCCTCGGCGATCAGTTCGACCAGTCCGCGCGGCGTCAGGTCGCCGGCCTCCAGCGCTTCGGCAAGATCGAGGGCACGCAGCATGGGCAATCTCCACCTCGGACGCGATGCTCCGCGCCCGTCTGCCTTCTGTCCTAGGCAGGATCGGCCATCGCAGCAACGGGGGATTTCCCCTTAGGCCCCGGCTGCGCTACACTGGCCCGATGCACCAGCACTTCAAGGATGGAGCCCGGGCCTTCTTTGCCGCGCGCAAGGAGCGGGCCGGCTATCATCACGGCAACCTCAAGGAAACGCTGCTCGACGCTGCCGAGGCCCTGATCGCCGAGCGCGGTCCGGCCGGCATCACCCTGTCGGAAATGGCGCGCATGGCCGGCGTCAGCAACGCCGCGATCTATCGCCATTATGCCGACCTCGGCGCCCTGATCGGTGCCGTGGCCCAGCGCGGCTTCCAGGAGTTTTCCACCCGCCTGCGCATGGCCAGTGCGGCGGCAGGCCCCGGCGTCAGCGGCTTCAAGAGCATGGGCGATGCCTACCTCGCCTTCGCGCGCAGCCGGCCCGGCGCNTATGCGGCGATGTTTTCCTCCCCCCTGCAACACACCGGGACCGANGTGGCGCAGGCTGGGGAAGTCGCCTTCAACACGCTGCTGACCGGGCTTGCAGAGGCGCTGTCGGCGCAGGGAATCAGCGGCGGCGCGGCCTTCTCGCTCGCCATCAAGATCTGGTCGCTGGCCCACGGCATCGCGACGCTCACCGCGTCCGGCCGGCTGTCGCCCGCCATCGGGGCGACACCGGAATCGATGCTGCGCGAGGGTGTGCAGGCCCTGATGGCGGATGCCGCCCGCCAGCAGAGGACCTGATCCTCAGCGGCGGCCGAAACCGCCGCCGGGGTTGCTGGTCGGCCAGCTCTCGGTGCCCGCCGCCCCCGGAGATGCTGACGGCGCCGGCCTGCGCAACAACTCGCGCAGTTCCTCGCGCGAGGGCAGACCGGGTCCGCCCGGACTGCGCTGCGGCGGCGCCTCGTAGACCGGCATGGCCCGCGCCTCGGGCCGCGCCGACAGGGGCGCACCGAAGGCATCGGCGCTGCCGGTCGCCATCGGCGAGGGCGCGGCGGTCCGCGGCTCGGCCATCGGCGGGAAAGCTGCGGTCCGCTCAAAGCCGCCCGGCACGATTCCGACGTCATTTTCCAGCGTCTTGGGCAGATCGGTCACGGCCAGCTGGCTGAACAGCATGCGCATCGGCGTTGCCACTGCCTCGCCGAAGGCGATCGCCTCGCGGTTGCTCAGCGCCGAGATGAAGTCGAGCACGCCGGTCGCCGCATCGGGAATGGCCGAGCGGATGATGTTCTGGTCCTCGGCATTGGCAAGGCGCATGGCGAACACGCTGGAACACTGCGACAGGATGGTGGGGTCGAGTTCGCTCGGCCGCTGTGTCACGATGCCGAGATAGCAGCCGTACTTGCGCCCTTCCTTGGCGATTCGGGCGATGGAGCGGCGGGCCGGCGTGAACTGCGAATTGACGCCGGCGGGCACATAGCGATGCGCCTCCTCGCACATCAGCAGGATCTCGTTGCGGCCCTGGCTCGCCATGCTCAGTTCGAACGCCATGCGCGAGAGCACCGAGACGGAGGCATTNACCACGTCGGAGGGAATGCCGGCGAGTTGCAGCACGGTGATCGGCCGGCTCGAATCGTGCAGCCGGAACAACTGCCGGATGATCGGATCGGAGGCGCCGTCGATGGCTGCCGTGCCGAACATGAACTTGTAGTTCGGATCGTTGTTGAGGCTCTCCAGCCGCGCCCGCAGCGACTTGAGCGCCGACTTTTCGTATTTCTGTTCGAGCCGGCCGAGCGCATCGTCGATCAGCGCCAGGATNTCGGCGATGCGNTAGGGCTGNGGCGCATCGGCGGTCACCGACGCNCCTTCCGTGCGCAGGGTCTTCTTCAGGATGCTGCCGGGCTGCGCCCCACCGGTGCCGTCATAGAGTTCCTTGGCNANGATGATCGCATCGCGCAGGAAGTCGATCTCGTCGCTCTCCGGCTTGGCNCCGCGGAACACCACCTCGATGATCTCCTCGAAGCGGAACAGCCAGAACGGCAGTTCGAAGCTGCGCGCATCGACCGTGACGGCGATATCCCTGAACACCTGCGAATATTCGTTGTGCGGATCGAGGATGATGATGCGCAGCTTCGGCCGGTCCGCCACGGCGGCGCGCAGCATGATCGAGACGCCGGAGGACTTGCCGACGCCGGTGGTGCCGACCACGGCAAAATGCTTCTTGAGCATGCCCTCGATGTTGATCGCCGCCGGAACCGTTTCATCCATCACCAACGAGCCGATGACCGAGGCCTTGCGCTCCTTGAGNTCGTACATCGACGACAGATCGTCGCTGCGGATGCGATGCACCGGTGCNCCCAGCGGCGGATAGTTCATGATGCCGCGGCGGAACGACGGCTTGCCATCCGCCTCATCGGTGATCTCGCCCAGCATCTCGACATTGGCGCGGGCGTCGTTCTCCTCATCGGCGTTCCAGCTGGCGCCGGTCATGCTCATGTCCTGCACCAGGCAGATGATGCGGCTGCGCGGGCCGTAGATCGTCACCAGGTTGCCGATCGCCCAGTACGGATCCTCGGGCTTCAGGATGGTCGGGAATTTCGTCGCCACGACGGCCCGGCTGCCGCTGATGGTGGTCACCATGCCCGATTGCCGGTTGGGAGGCTGGGCTCCGGCCCGGCGGTCGGCCAGCATTCCGACGGTGGAGGAGTCTTCCGAATGACGATGCGAAAACATGTAATGACCCGTTTTATTCACCCGGTAAGCTTGGCATTACAGNGTTAAACACAGGTTCGTCGCAGCCGATGCATCGGAACATGGTAAAGAAAAATATTCTCCACAACCCCTCCTTGAAAACCGAGTCCGCGATCCGTTATGTAAATGTTCGTAACATTCACTTTGGAGCGCACCATGTCGTGCCGTAACAAGTTCCGCACCCACGCCTATGCCGCCGCCGGCGGCACCGGCCCATCCAGCCCGTTCTGGCCCTCGGGCGGCGCCGGGCGCGAGCCGGCCTGCTTCCGCTGGTGGACCCTCGGNCCGCTCGGCTTCGTCGCGATGATCCTCGGCTTCGTCTTCTTCTGGCCGGTCGGACTGGCGATCCTGTTCTTCAACATCTGGACCCGCAAAGGAGGCGTAATGCCCTTCGCCAACCTCATGGAAAAAGCGCCGTTCCAGCCGGGCACCTCGGGCAACATGGCCTTCGACGACTGGCGCCGCGCCGAGATCGAGCGCATCGAGAAGGAGCGTCAGCGCCTGCATGAGGCAGAGCGCGAGTTCACGACCTTCGTCGAGGAACTCAAGCGCGCCAAGGATCGCGAGGAGTTCGAGCGCTTCATGGCCGCCCGTCGCACCGGCACGGCGCCGGACGCTGCGCAGGGCTGACCCAGCCATGGCCTGGGCGCCGCTGCTGGCAGCCGCACCCGCGATCCAGTTCCATAGCCTGATGGCCGCCGCCGCGCTGATCTCCAGCGCGGCGGTTGTCGCATCGCGCAAGGGGACACCGCATCACCGCTGGCTCGGACGGTTCGCTGCCGGGGCATTGCTGCTGACCGCCCTCTCCTCGTTCTGGATTTATGGGCGCGGCGGCTATTCGTGGATCCACATCCTGTCGCTGGTCACCCTGACCAGCCTTGCCGCAGGCCTGCTGGCGCTGCGACGCGGCAAGCGCCGGCGCCATGCCGGCTTCATGCTGGGCGCCGTGGCAGGCCTGGTGGTCGCGGCCGGCTTCACGCTGATGCCGGGACGCATCCTGCATGCCGTCGCCTTCGGCGGTTGAGAGAAAAATTTCGTTAACCACGTTCCTTAGCGGCACGTTACCGAAATCGGTCGATTCTCCGCTTCATGATGAAGCTGGGTTTAACCATGACGGTGCGCGTGCGGCGCATCGTCCTGTTTTCGATGGTTGCCGCCGGCCTGTCCGCCGCCATGGGCGGGTGCGGCTCGATGCGCCGCGAACAGCGGCCGGAATGGCGCAACCAGGCGGAGCTCGCCTGCATGAAATCGGGCAAGGTGCGCGAGACGCCCTACGCCAGGATCTCCAAATCCATCGACGGCCCCGGCATCTGCGGCGCCAACTACCCCATGAAAGTCTCGGCGCTGGCCACCCCGGTTGCACGCGATGTGGCGCAGAACGGCAACCTGATTCTCACCTCCGGCAATCTGATGCTGACCAGCATCACGCCCACCGCCACCCTGTCCTGCCCGATGGTCGCCGGTGTCGATGCCTGGCTGGGCGGCGAGGTGCAGAAGGCGGCGATGGCCTGGTTCGGCCAGCCGGTGATCGAACTGATCACCTTCGGCTCCTTCGCCTGCCGTCCGATGAACCACCGCTCGGGCGCGCGCCTGTCGGAACATTCCTTCGCCAACGCCATCGATGCCAAGGCCTTCAAGCTGGCGGATGGCCGCGTCGTCAGCGTCGTCAAGGGCTGGAAGGGCTATCCGGACGAACAGGGCTTCCTGCGCGAGGTTGCCATCGGCGCCTGTACGCATTTCACCACCGTGCTGGCGCCGGGCTCGGACGCCATGCACTACGACCACATCCACATCGACATGGCCCGGCACAATGGCGGCCGCCATGTCTGCCGCCCCGCCCTCCAGATGCCGGATCCGCAGCGCATGCTGTGCCGCAGGTGGCCCAGCAGGGCAGCGCCGTCTTCAAGCCTGTGCCAACCGCCACCGCCGCCTTCGCCCCGTCGGTGCGGGGCGCGGTCCGCGACAGCGCTGACGACGACGGCGAGGTCGAGGATCTGCGCAACGAGCCCAACTTCAATGGCAAGGACTTCGACATCACCGGCGCCGTTCCCGGCCCCAATGACCCGCAGGTGGTGATCCAGCGCCCCGCCCCGGCCAAGCGCCTGCCGCGCCGATTGCCGCAGCCGAGCCCGTTCAGCCCCGCGCCCTTCGATCCGGCCAGCCGCTGACTTGCCAGCCCCGCGGACTGGGGCTAGACCCGGGATCAGTGAACGCTTGATCCTTGGGAGTGCCGTGATGCGCAATGGCCTGATCGCCGCAACCCTGCTGGTCGCAGCCGTGCTCGGCCCAGCGGCTGCCCGAGAGCAAATTCCGGCGGAAGAACGGATTTANGGCTATGATGCCCGCCTTCCCGGCTGTGCGGATGACGCGGTGATCGGACGGCTGGTCAGCCGGTTCGGCCAGAAGGAAGCGATCTACTGGCATTCGGACCTGACGATCGTCTCCGTCGACCGCATCCGCACCACCCATTTCCGCCCCAACGGGCTCGATCTCATTCCCCGCCGCTATTGTCAGGCACGCGTCGTTCTGTCGAATCAGCGCGTCAGTTCGGTCTATTATTCGGTGGTCGAGGATGCCGGCATGGCCGGAAACTCCTTCGGCCTGCATTTCTGCGTCACCGCCTATGATCGCAATTGGGCCAGCGCGCCCGAATGCAAGATGGCCCGTCCATGATGCGCCTCCTCTGGATCGTTTGCGCCACACTGCTCGGCCTTTCGGCGGCAAGCGCGCAGGGCTGGCGCGACGGCGGCTATGGCGGCGGCGGGGGNCGCGGCCGCGGCGGCACNCCGGGCGATTTTGACTTCTATGTCCTTGCCCTGTCGTGGTCGCCCACCTTCTGCCAGAGCGAGGCGGGCCAGCGCAGCCGCACCCAGTGCGATCGCAACGCCCGGTCGGAATTCGTCGTGCATGGCCTCTGGCCGCAATACAATCGCGGCTTTCCCGAAAATTGCAGCGCCGTCAACCGGCCGATTCCGCGCAGCGCGATGGAAAAGGCAGCGGCAATTTTCCCCGAGGCGGGTCTTGCCCGCTATGAATGGACCAAGCACGGCACCTGCTCAGGCCTTGGCCCGTCGGAATTTTTCGACGCGGTGGCCGATGCCCGTGCCAAGGTGACCGTTCCGGCCCAGTTGCACGGACCGAAAAGTCCGGTGCAGATGACCCCGGCCGATATCGAGCGCGCCTTTGTCGGCGCCAACAGGGGCCTGCGCGCCGACATGATGTCGGTGCAGTGCAAGCGCAATCAGCTGACTGAGATCAGGATCTGCTTTTCCAAGGATGTGAGGAGTTTCGTTCCCTGCCCGGAGGTCAACCGTCAGAGCTGCCGCATCAGCCCGCTGACTATCCCCGTGGCATGGTAGTCATCGCAGACCCGGCCTTGTTCTGGATGGTCTGGATCGCTTCGTCCTTTGCCTTCTTGAGTTCCTCGGCCGAGGACCCCTGTTTGGCGACATAGCGCGCATTGCGCTCGGCGTAGCTCGAATAGATGAACATTTTCAGCCGTGTAGCGCTGACGTCATCGGAGATGTTGGCCAGTTCGTTGTAAAAGGCGGAGGTCGGGCCGGCGACCTGGGGCGGCAGGTATTCGTTGAGCAGCGGCGAGCCGCAGGCGATGCCCAGCACCACCGGCGAGAGGACCGCAAGTACCTTGTGTCTCCGTTTGAGCTGCACAATCCGCCTCGGGCATTACATTGACCAAGCGGCAGGTGTACCATGAAATGATTGCCGAGGAATTTACGCGTCCACTCACATCTGCTTCAAACAACCGCATGCAACGTCATCCGATACTTGCCCCCCAACGCCCCCCGGTGGACAGAAAAAGAACGCGCTTTCAATGAATTACCGCCATGTCTATCACGCAGGGAACTTCGCCGACGTGATCAAGCACGCCATGCTTTGCCGCGTGCTCGCCCATCTTGGGCTGAAGGACGCACCATTCCGCGTCATCGACACCCATGCCGGCGTTGGCGCCTATGACGTCTCGGGCAAGGCCGCCAGCAAAACCGGCGAATGGAAGGACGGCATCGGACGCATCCTCGGCACTGCCCTGCCTCCCGCAGTGCGGACCGTGCTCGCCCCCTATCTCGCCGTCGTCGAACCCCTGATGTCCGACACCCCGCCGGTATACCCCGGATCCCCGCTGATCGCCCGGACGATGTTGCGCACGCAGGACCGCTTGAGTTGTGTCGAGAAACACCCGGAGGACCTCAAGCGCCTGAAAGGCGTGCTGGCCGGCGACCGCCGCGCCAAGGCACTGGAACTCGACGGCTGGCTCGCCTGGAGCGCACAGGTGCCACCGCCGGAACGGCGAGGAGTGGTGCTGGTCGACCCCCCCTTCGAGGAGGGTGACGATTTTGCCCGCATGCTTGACGGGCTGAAGGCCGCGCACCGCAAATGGAGCGGCGGAACCGTCATGCTCTGGTATCCCGTCAAGGACCCGCGCGCCGTCGCCCGCTTCGTCGAGGGGTTGGAAGCCAGTGGCATCCGCAAGATCCTGCGGCTCGAACTCACTGTCGCCACGGTCGAGCCGGAGGGGCGGCTGACCGCTACCGGGCTGATCGTCGTCAATCCCCCGTTTTCGCTGCAACAGGATGCCGAAACGCTGCTGCCGTTCCTTTCGAAACGCCTTGCCCAGGGGCCGGGCGCGGGCTGGCTCTGCCGCTGGGTGGTGCCGGAATAACCCCACGCGCGTCCTCGCATTAATTTCTCTTGCCAAAATCCTTTCCCTGCCAAACTATCGGCCCGGTGGAGGCGGCTAGCGGGAGGCCGATTGGAAATGGCGCAGCAGGGTACTGTAAAATTCTTCAATGCGGACAAGGGTTACGGCTTCATCAAGCCCGACACCGGCGGGCCGGATATCTTCGTGCATGTCACGGCGCTTCAGTCCGCCGGGCTGAACAGCCTGAAGGAAGGGCAGAAGATTTCGTTCGACATCGAGCCCGACAAGAAGGGCAAGGGGCCGAAGGCGATCAATCTCGTCGCGCATTGAGCGACCGTCGTCTGGCGTCAGCCCGGAAAACGGGTGACGCGCAGCAGGTCTTGCGCGGTTTGTGTCGTGTAGCTTGATGCTGTGTGTGCCGGCTGGCTTGCACAGGCATGGGAGTCGTGGCACCAACCGTGCATGACCACGCCAGACGGACCGTCTCTGTCGATCTTCATCATAACCCGCAACGAGGCGGATCGCCTGCCGCGGACGTTGAAGGCTGTTCAGGGCCTGTCCGACGACATTGTCGTCGTCGATTCCGGCTCCACCGATGCCACCTGCGACCTGGCTCGCGGGTCTGGCGCCCGGGTGGTTGAGAACCCCTGGCCGGGATACGGGCCGCAGAAGCGGTTCGCCGAGGACCAGTGCCGTCACACCTGGCTGCTCAACATTGATGCCGATGAAGTCGTGACGCCGGCACTGGCAGCGGAAATCCGTGCGGCTATCAGCGCGCCCGATGCCGCTGATGCCTATGAACTGCGCATCGCCGAGGTTTTCCCGCTCGAAGATGCGCCGCACCCCACCGCCTATGTGCTGGCGCCCGTGCGGCTCTACCGCAAGGACAGGGGCCGATATAATCCCTCCCCCGTGCATGACCGGGTGGACATGGTCGAAGGCGCCCGCATTGCCCGGCTGAAGGGCACGATCCATCATTTTTCGGTGCGCTCGCTCGGCGATCAGATCGCCAAGCTCAATGCCTATACCGACCAGCAGGTTGCCGATCTTGCAGCGCGCGGACGGACCATCGCCACGCTGCGCATGTTCACGGAATTTCCGCTGTCCTTCCTGCGCGCCTACATCCTGCGCCGGCATTTCACCCGCGGCGTCTATGGCATCGCCACGGCCATGAACTACGCCTATTTCCGCTGGATGCGCGTCGCCAAGGATTATGAGCGCCGCAAGCTGGCCGAACGCGCGGCGCGGCAGGATTAAACCAGAGCGATCGCCGAGAACTGCCGGCCGTAATCCGGCTCCTTGCGATGGGTCATGCGGCGATAGCTGAACANCCGGTCCTCGTTGCCATAGGTGCAGATGTCGAGGTTGACAGCCTTGCCCACCCCGGCCCGCGCCAGCCGCGCCACGATATAGCCCGGCAGGTCGAACATCGCATGGCCCGGCGTGGCCGAGGGCGCAAACCAGCGCGCGTTCTCCGGCGCCCCCTCGACGAAGCGGCTGACGAATTCCGGCCCCACCTCGTAGGCCGAGGCGCTGATTGTCGGCCCCAGCACGGCGACGATGCGATCGCGCCGCGCGCCGAGAGTCTCCATGGCATCGAGGGTCGATTCGATCACCCCGGTCAGCGCCCCCTTCCAGCCCGAGTGCGCCCCGCCGATCACACCGGCCTGCGCATCCGCAAACAGGATCGGCCCGCAATCAGCCGTGCCGATCGCCAGCGCGATCCCCTTCTGGCGGGTTACCATGGCATCCGCTTTCGGTCGGTTGGCCATGTCGAACGGCGTCTCGACGATCAGCGCATCGGGCGAATGATATTGCCAGACCGAGAGGTAATGCGCCGGGTCAACACCGAGGTGGCGGGCCATGCGCGCCCGATTCTCCAGCACCTTGGCGTGGTCGTCGTTCGAGCCGATGCCGCCGTTCAGACTGCCATAGATGCCGGAGGAGACCCCCCCGGCACGCGTGAAGAAGCCATGGCGGATGCCCGGCAGGGCGGCAAGATCGGGCGACAGAATCGGATCGGGCATGGTGCTCATCCAGAGATGTGTGCGATCAGCGGGTCGGGGCTGTCAAATGCCGCCGGTGCCGGCAGGGTGGGCGCCGAAACGCACAGCGCCTTGAACAGGGTGCCCATGGCCTCGGGCCCGGCGCCGGTCAGGCGGTTGAGCGCCGTCTCGATCACGCCGGCCTGATCAGGGCGGGCACGCGCCAATGCGCCGGCCCGCGCCAGAATGCCGAGCCGTTCAAGCAGCGTCCGCTGGGTCAGGAGCGGATGCGCCAGCGCACCGGCAGCGCGAGCGGCGCTCGCCAGCGCTGAAAAATCGACGTGGGCGGTCAGATCGGCATCCCCCGGGTCGGCAAGAACGTCGCTGAACCGGTGCGTCCGCAGGGCCTGAAGCGAATCGCCCGGTNGCGGGACGGCATAGCCGTAGTCGATGGCAAGAAGCGCGCCCCCCTCACGCCTCAACCGCCCGGCCAGGGTTCCGGCGATTGCCATGGCCGCCGGGCAGAACTCGCGGATGTCCCCCTCGCTCCCCGTCACAGGCGGCATGCTCACCGCTTCGCCCGAGAGGCCGAAGGTCAGCGCACCCGCCGCGTCCAGCCCCACCAGCCGTTCGCGCCAGCCCCCGTCGCGACACTGCGCCTGCCTGATCGGCAGGGCGTCGAAGAACTCGTTGGCGATCACGATCAGCGGGGCGCCCTCGTCGATCTCCTCGAGTCCCGGATGCCATGTGATCGGCACGCCGCAACCGGCAAGCGTCCGCTCCTGCGTTGTCCGCAGCACCGGGCTCATCTCGACAAGGCGCACATCAAGTGCCGCACGGAAGGCCGGCAGGCTGCGCGCCGCGCGCAGGGCGTCGGCCATCAGCGTGCCGCGCCCCGGGCCGAGTTCGACCAGCCGCACAGCCGCCGGNGCCCCCATCTGCTGCCAGACAGACGCGGCCCAGACACCGATCAGTTCGCCGAACATCTGGCTGATTTCCGGCGCCGTGGTGAAATCGCCGGCCTGTCCGAAAGGATCGCGCGTCATGTAATAGCCGTGGCGCGGATGGCCGAGGCAAAGCGCCATGTAGCGCTCGATGCTGATCGGCCCTTCGTGGGCGATCAACTCCCGGATCTCGTTGAGCAGCGGGCTCACGCCACGGCGGCCGGACGCATCCGGGCATGGACCAGAAGCCCGAGCCCGACCAGCAGCATCGGCANCGACAGCATCATGCCCATGGTCAGCCAGCCGCCGAACAGAAAGCCGAGGTGCTCATCCGGCTCGCGGAAGAATTCGACAAAGAACCGCGCCGCTCCATACCCGACACCAAAGATGCCCGCTAGCAGCCCCGGCCGCACGAAGCCAAAGCGCCGCGCCGCCCAGTTGAGCACCAGCAGCAGCAGCAGGCCTTCCAGCGCCGCTTCATAAAGCTGGCTGGGATGGCGCGGCTCCGGCCCCGCCTCGGGGAAAATCACCCCCCAGGCTACGGTCGTCTCCCGCCCCCAGAGTTCGGCATTGATGAAATTGGCGATACGGCCGAGCAGCAGACCGATCGGCACCACCGTCGAGCAGAGATCGAAGATTGCCAGGACCGGCAGGCCCCGACGCCAGGAAAACACTATCACCGACAGCGCCGCGCCGATCAGCCCGCCGTGAAACGACATGCCGCCGTTCCAGGTTTTCAGGATTTCGCCGGGATGTGCCAGATAGTAGGCCGAGTTGTAGAAGAAGACTTCACCCAGCCGCCCGCCGAGCACGATGCCGAAAGCGCAATAGACCAGAAGGTCGTCGAGATCCTCCAGCGTCGGACGCTTGAGCGCCCCCCACAAGGCCGCGCGCGACACTAGCCGCCGCGCATACCACCAGCCGATCAGCAACCCGCCAATGTAAGCCAGCGCATACCAGCGCACCTGCAGGGGCCCGACGCTGATCGCGACGGGATCGATGACCGGAAAGGGGATGGCGAACAGATTCATCGTCCTTGGCTTTGCGCCCAGCCTGCACCGGGGTCAATGGCGAAACGATGACAAGCGTCCCGGTCTGAAGTATGGATCGGCCGAACAACGAGGTGTCCCATGTCCGCCAACAATCCCCTGCTCGAAGGTTTCTCCAAGCTGATGACCGACGCGATGGGCGTCGCCCAGGGCGTCAAGAAGGAAGCCGACACCATGTTCAAGTCGCAGGTCGAGCGGATGTTGCGCGACATCGACATGGTCAGCCGCGAGGAATTCGAGGCAGTCAAGGAAATGGCCGCCAACGCCCGCGACGAGAACGAACGGCTCGCCGCCCGCATCGCGATTCTGGAAGCGGCTCTGGCCAGCAAGTAAGGCGCCTGCCGAATCTGTGGACGCCCGAGATTGGCTGTTGTCGCAACGGCGCGAGTCACCGAATCTCGCCCCTGTCGAACCGGCTTGCGGCTCGGCGCTGGTGATTGATAGGTTGACCGGGCGGCGTGATTCGCTCGGGGCACTTCCCGGTTGAATCTCTGTGATTCTGCAAGGGCTTGCAGCGTTGCCGTCGGCAGCGCATGGCCTTTCGTTGCCTTGCGCCCGCCGGCTTTCAGGGACTGCTCCAGCTGGAGGCGTCGGTCCGACGAACGATCGAGGACCGAATGTCGCTGACCGAAATGAACCCCGAGCGCCCCGAACATCCCGTCGACATCGTCGAACATGTCGCCGCGCACAATCGCTGGGCGTTCGAGCGTACCGATCTCGACGAGATCGCGCTGACCATCCATGGCGGCTGGGCTGATTATCAGGCCAGCTTCACCTGGCTTGAGGATATGGAATCGCTGCATCTCGGCTGCGCCTTCGACCTGCGGGTGCCCGAAGCGCGCCGCGCCGAGGTGCTCAAGCTGATCGCCCACATCAACGAGCAGCTCTGGGTGGGTCACTTCGATCTGTGGCCGTCGGAAAACGTCGTGATGTTCCGCCATGCCCTGTTGCTCACCGGCAATATTCTGGCCAGCCCGGAGCAATGCGAGACGGTGCTGAAGATCGGTCTGCAAGCCTGCGAACGCTACTATCAGGCGTTCCAGTTTGTCGTCTGGGCCGGAAAGTCGGCACGGGAAGCCTTGTCCAGCGCCATGTTCGATACGGTGGGGGAAGCATGAGTCTCTATCCGGCCTCTCTGGTTCTCGTCGGCGCCGGCAAGATGGGCGGCGCCATGCTTCAGGGCTGGCTCAAGGGCGGGCTGGCCGGCACGTCCGTCACCATCCGCGATCCCGCCGCCGCGCCGGAGATCTCACGGCTGAGCGAGAAACACGGCATACGCCTCAATCCACCGGTCGAGGATATCGTTCCGCCGGATGTCCTGGTCCTCGCCATCAAGCCGCAGATGCTTGAATCGGCCGCCCCGTTGCTGGCGGAAATCGCCGGCCCCAAAACGCTGGTGATCTCGATACTGGCCGGAAAGACCATCGCCGATCTTGCCGCCCGCATGCCGCAGGCCCAGGCGTTCATCCGGGCGATGCCCAATACCCCGGCAGCCGTCGGCCGCGGCATCACCGGGGTGGCGGCTTCCCCTGCCGTGACCGACCTTCAGAAACGCATGGCAGACAAGCTGCTGCACGCTGTCGGTCGGGTGGAATGGCTGGATGACGAGGCCCTCATCGATGCGGTAACGGCGCTGTCGGGCTCCGGCCCTGCCTATGTGTTCTATCTGGTCGAATGCATGGCCCGCGCCGGTGCCGCCATCGGCCTGCCCGAAGACGTCGCCCGCCGCATGGCCCGCGCCACGGTGGAAGGCGCGGGCGAACTGATGTTCCAGGAGCGGGATACCGAACCGGGCCAGTTGCGCGTCAACGTGACCTCGCCCGGCGGCACCACGGCGGCGGCGTTGGCCGTGCTGATGGCCGACGGCGGCCTTGCGCCGCTGATGGAGAAGGCGATTTGTGCCGCAAAGAAGAGGGCGGAAGATCTGGCGGGCTGAACAATTCACGCGAGCATGCCTTGCGCTCCCGCCGGTTGCCCCTAAATTCAGGGCAGAAGAGGAGACCGTGATGGCGAAAAAACCCGCCGCCGCAGCGCCAGCAAAGTCGGCCGATCCGCGTCGCGGCGTGGTCGAGGCCCTGATGGCACTGGCCGCCCGCCAGCCGTTTGATACCATCACCCTGTCCGACATCAGCCGCGAGGCCGGGGTCTCCCTGGCCGACCTGCGCGATCTGTTCCCCTCCAAGGGTGCAATCCTCGGCGGCCTGTTCCGCATCATTGACCGTCAGGTGCTCGACGGCACGGCAGACGACATGGCGGCAGAATCCGCGCACGACCGCGTGCTCGATGTCATGCTGCGCCGTTTTGATGCGCTCGCACCCTACCGGGAGGGCATGCGCTCGGTTTGGCGCGCCGTTCGCACCGATCCCGTGATGGCGCTGGCTCTCAATCAGACGGCGCTCAACTCGTGGCGGTTCATGCTGGAATCGGCCGGCATCGAGACTTCGGGAAACCTCGGCTCCATCCGGGTTCAGGGCGCAGTGCTTGTTTTCTCGCGCGCTTTCGACGCCTGGCTTGACGATGAGCCCGATCTGGCGCGCACCATGGCCGTGCTGGATCGCGAACTGAAGCGCGGCGAACAGGTTCTGGGTTTTGCCACCTCCCTGCACAACCTCACGGCCCCCTTGCGCGGCCTCGCCCGCAGCCTGTGCGAGCGGCGGCGCAGCCGCCCATCCGCTGATAGCGAACACCACAATCCGGCGATGTGAGATGCGTGAGACGATCAGCTATTCCGACTTCGAGGCGGTTGATATCCGCGTCGGCACCATTGTCGAGGTCACGCCGTTTCCAGAGGCGCGCAAGCCGTCCTTCAAGCTGAAGATCGATTTTGGCCCGGCGATCGGCATCAAGAAATCGTCCGCACAGATCACCAAGCACTACACCTTGGACACTCTGCTAGGGCGACAGGTGGCAGCCGTGGTCAATTTCCCGCCACGCCAGATCGGCCCGTTCATGTCCGAGGTGCTGACCCTTGGCTTCCCGGATGCGGAGGGCGGGGTCGTGCTGATCGGGCCGTCGCTGACCGTGCCGAACGGCGGCAAATTGTTCTGAGCTAGGCCGGGATTCGCACGATCGCGCGGAGCCCGCCCAGGGGCGAATCCGCCAGCACCACGTCGCCGCCGTGCGACCGTGCGATGTCGCGCACGATCGCCAGGCCAAGGCCTGATCCGGCATGGTCCTGATTGCGCGCCTCGTCCAGCCTGAGGAAGGGGCGGAACACATCGGCCCGCTGATCCTCGGGAATGCCCGGGCCATCGTCATCGACCGTGACGATCAGATATTTTTCGTCATGGACGGCGGAGATTTCGATCCGATCCCCGAAGCGGGCGGCATTCGAGACCAGATTGGCGACCATGCGCTTGAACGCATCCGGGCGGACGCTGACCACCGGATCGCCGGTGATGCGCAAGGTCGTCTCGTGCCCCTCGCGTTCGGCATCGCCCTTCATCTGTTCAAGCACGCCGTAGATATCGGTCGGCACGGCCGTCTCGCTGGCATCGCCGCGTGCGAACGCCAGATAGGCTTCGAGCATCCGGCTCATCTCGTCGACATCGCGTTTGAGGTCGTCGAGTTCCGGGCTGTCGTCGAGCAGCGCCAGCGACAGCTTGAACCGCGTCAGCACGGTCCTGAGGTCATGGCTGACGCCATTGAGCATGGTGGTGCGCTGCTCGATGGCACGCTCGATGCGGCGCTTCATGTCGAGGAAGGCAACCCCCGCCCGCCGCACCTCCAGCGCACCACGCGGCTTGAAATCGACCTCGCGCCCCTTGCCGAATCCCTCCGCCGCGTCGGCCAGACGCAACACCGGCCTGATCTGGTTGCGCAGGAACAGGATGGCGATGGTGATCAGAATCAACGACGTCCCGACCATCCAGACCAGGAAGATGTGACTGTTGGAGGCATAGGCCTGGCTCCGCCGTGCGATCACCCGCACCACGGCGTCGTCAAGCTGCACGCGAATCTCGATCAGATTCGACTTGCCCACCGTATCGATGAAGAAGGGCCGGGCGATGCGCTTGCGCAACTCAGCCGACAGGCTTTCGTCGAGAATTTCGAAAAACGGCTTCGGCAATGCTGGGGGCAGGGATTCAAGCGGCAGGAAATCGATATCCAGCCCCATTTTTTCCAAAGCGATACGCTCCAGCGCCTCGGTATCGGCCTTGGGCGGCAGCAGCGAGCGCATCTCGATGATGCCGGCAATGTCCTGCGTGATCGCGGCGGACAGCCGCTGCGTCACCGTCTGCCAGTGTCGCTCCATGAAGATGTAGGCGATCACCGATTGCAGAAGCACCATCGGCACCACGATGATCAGCAGCGCGCGGGCGAACAGCCCCTTGGGCATGATGCGCCGCAGCCAGAGCCCGGGCCGGAAAGCCCCAAACCCCCGGGTTCGCCATCGCTTCAGCGCCGCTCGGTCAAGCTTCATGCCGTCTCATCCGTCCACCGCCAGGCGGTAACCGACGCCGCGCACGGTTTGCAGATAATCGGGATTGGTCGCGTCCCGTTCGATCTTGCGGCGCAGGCGGTTGATCTGCACGTCGATGGTGCGTTCGTTTGCCCCGCTCTCGGGGTCGGCCAGCATCTCGCGTGCCACCGTCGCGCCCAGTGCCTGCGCCAGCTGGCGCAGGATGTCACGCTCGCGGTTGGTGATGCGCACCACCTCTTCGCCCTGCTTGAGATCGCCGCGCGCCAGATGGAACTGGAACGGCCCGAAGCGCACCGCTTCTGGCCCCGTGGGCGCGGAGGTCGGCGGCAGCGCTGTCACCCGGCGCAGGATCGAAGTGATGCGCAGCAGCAGTTCGCGCGGGTCGAACGGCTTGCCCAGATAATCGTCCGCCCCGATTTCGAGCCCGATCAGGCGATCGGACACATCCGTCTTTGCCGTCAGCATCAGGATCGGCACCGACGAGCCGTTGCGGATGCTGCGCGCCAGATCAAAGCCGCTCTCGCCCGGCATCATCACATCGAGCACCAGCAGATCGAAGGCCAGCCCCTGCATGTGCTCGCGCGCCTCGCGGGCATGGGCGGCGGTGGTGACGCGGTAGCCGTTCGATTGCAGGAAGCGCGACAACAGGGACCGGATGCGACTGTCGTCATCCACCACCAGCACATGCGGCGCATCGTCGGAAATCGGAACCGTGATTCGCGCCATCAGGCCTCCCCCTGCCCGCCGCCCAGCACCATGCGAGCGATGCCGGGACGCGCCTCCCCGTCGACCAACCCGAGCAGGAATGCTTCCACCGCCTGCCGCTCGCCCGGCGCGACGCGCGCCAGCGCCGAGAGCATGCGCCGGCTTTGCAGCGCCATCAATTCATCAGCCAGCGCCGTCCCCTTGGACGTTGGGAACATCAGCCGTTGGCGCCGGTCCTGATCGCCGGCCCTCTGCTCGATGAACCCTTCGCTGACCAGATCGCGCAGGACCCGAGCAAGGCTCTGCTTGGTGATCGCGAGAATGGTCAACAGTTCCGCCACCGTCTGCCCCGGATAGCGGCAGACAAAATGCAGAACGCGATGATGCGCCCGTCCAAAGCCATAGCGGGTCAGGATGCGGTCCGGCTCGGCGACGAAATCGCGATAGGCAAAGAACAACAGCTCGACCAGCGCCAGCGGCGCTGGGTCTGCCCCTGCCGCCTCGAACGGCCGCGTTTCCCCGACGCCTGCCCTCATCCCTGCCCTCTGGTTGATCATACGTGGCACCGCAGCGGCATGTCGCCTGAAATTAAGACAGCCATATTGACATAAATCCGAACGAAAGCTACCGTCATCATCCTCGATAGCTGATATTATGGCAAATTTGCACCATTTGCCGCCGGCTCAATCAAGGCGCACAGGCGCCAGACACACGATAGGGAGTGTTCCGATGTCCGTCCTGCCGTTCGATGATCGCGATGGTTTCATCTGGCTGAACGGCAAGCTCGTGCCCTGGCGCGACGCCAAGCTGCACATTCTGTCGCACGGCCTGCATTACGGCGGCGCGGTGTTCGAGGGCGAGCGCGCCTACAACGGCAAGATCTACAAGTCGCACGAACATTCCGAGCGGTTCCGCAAGTCGGCGGAACTTCTCGATTACACCATCCCCTATTCGGCAGAGGAACTCTGCGCCGCCAAGCAGGCAGTGATCGACGCCAACGGCGGCGGCGATCTCTATGTCCGCCCTGTCGCCTGGCGCGGCTCCGAGATGATGGCGGTCGCGGCCCAGCATGCGACCATCCACGTCGCCATTGCCGTCTGGGCCTGGCCTTCGATGTTCGACATCAACACCAAGATGAAGGGCATCCGCCTCGACATCGCCGAATATCGCCGTCCTGATCCGGCCACGGCGCCCTGCGCCTCCAAGGCGGCGGGCCTCTACATGATCTGCACGATCTCCAAGCACAAGGCTGAGCGCAAGGGTTATGCCGACGCCATGATGCTGGACTGGCAGGGTCGCGTCGCCGAATGCACCGGCGCCAACATCTTCTTCACCCGGGACGGGGCGATCCACACCCCGATCGCCGACTGCTTCCTCAACGGCATCACCCGCCAGACGGTGATCGACCTCGCCCGCCGCGAAGGCATCGAGGTGATCGAGCGCCGGATCATGCCGGAGGAACTGGCGAGCTTCAACGAGTGCTTCGTCACCGGCACGGCGGCGGAAGTGACCCCGGTCAGCGAGATCGGTCCCTACACCTTCACACCCGGCAACATCTCGCGCACGATGATCGAGGTCTACACCAAGGAAGTGACGCCGGCGGTGTAAGCCAACGGCACAGACCTCCGAACAGAGGAAAGGGCGGGGTTTCCCGCCCTTTTTGCTGGCTGCCGCTCAGATATCCCCGGCCTGAATTTCCGCGACATCGCAGTCGGGATCGTCGACCACCCTGCCGGATTGCCGCTCCAGCACCTGTTCGAACAGCTGCCGCACCGAGCGGCCGTTGCCGAAATCCTTGCCGCGCGTTTCATACATCTGCGTCAGCCGCGCCAGCACCGCCTCACGCGCTCCGACGGTCAGCGTATAGCCCTGTTTCGCCACCATTGCGTCGAACATCGCCCGCATCTCGTCAGGCGCGTAATCGGCAAATTCGATGGTACGCGAGAAGCGTGATTTCAGCCCCGGATTGCTGTCGATGAAGCCGGCGATCTCGTCGGTATAGCCGGCGAC
>Ga0056914_10000887_pt1 | contig 23246 bp, 23 predicted proteins | sample TNRBio252014_DNA_FD_55168 | JGI IMG/M metagenome (GOLD analysis project Ga0056914, IMG submission 55168) | Wastewater treatment Type I Accumulibacter community from EBPR Bioreactor in Madison, WI, USA - TNR Reactor_6/25/2014_ DNA | ecosystem: Engineered > Bioreactor > EBPR > Anaerobic-Aerobic >...
TCGGCGATGCGCCGGCCGCCGCCGTGGATCATCGCGGCAATCGCCCCGGCTTCCGCACAGGTGCCGGCGGGATAGGCGGCGTTCTCGACATTGCAGCCGGCATAGACCCTGCCGTCATCGGCGCGGATCGCCGCGCCGACGTTGAAGTTCGAATAGGGCGCATAGGCGCGGGCATAGGCCGATTTTGCTGCATCGAACAGCGTGGTCAGCGTGGTCATCACCGCTCCTTCACATAGGGAACGCCCACGGCCCTGGGCGGAATGGCGCGGCCGACAAAGCCCGCCAGCAGCACCACGGTGAGAATATAGGGCAAGGACTGGATCGCCTGAACCGGGACCTGGCCGATGCCGGGCAGCGCCACGCCCTGAAGGCGGATGGCCACCGCATCCAGCACCCCGAACAGCAGGCAGGCCCCCAGCGCCTGCACCGGCCGCCATTTGGCGAAGATCAGCGCCGCCAGCGCGATGAAGCCCTTGCCCGCGGTCATGTTGGGCAGAAAGCTGGCGGCCTGCGCCACGGCCAGATAGGTGCCGCCGATGCCGGAAAGGATGCCGCAGGCGAGCATGGCCGAATACCTCAGCCGGGTCACCGAGATGCCCGCCGTATCCACCGCCGCCGGGTTCTCGCCCACGGCGCGCAGCCTGAGGCCCCAGCGGGTGCGATAGAGCAGGAACCAGGTGAGCGGCACGGCGGCCAGCGCCAGATAGACCGGCAGCGGGTGGCCCGAGACGATCTGCCGATAGAACGGGCCGAGCACCGGCACGCCGCCGATCGCGTCCGCGCCCGGCAGGTGGATCGGGGTGAAACGCGCCGCCCCCTCCAGCCCCGGCGTGCGGCCGCCCTCGCGATACCAGGCATTGCCCAGAAGCGCCGTCAGCCCCGCCGCCAGCATGTTGATGGCCATGCCCGAGACGATCTGGTTGCCGCGCTGGGAGATGGCGGCATAGCCGTGGATCAGCGCCAGCACCACCGCCGTCAGGATGCCCACCGCCAGCCCGGCAAACGCCGAGCCGGTGGACAGCGCCGCCACCGTGGCGCCGAAGGCGGAGGCGAGCATCTTGCCCTCCAGCCCGATATCGACCACGCCGGAGCGCTCGGAATAGAGCCCGGCGAGGCAGGCGCAGAGCAGCGGAATGGCCAGCCGCAGGCCGGAGGCAAGCACGGCGAAGAGCTGGTCGATCAGGTCCATGGGCGTGTCCCGTCATTCGCCGTCCTTGTGCGGAGCGGAAGCGACGAAGCACTCCAGACAGGCACCGGGGACAGGGCGCCGGCCTCTGGATTGCCGCGTCGGGCTGTCGCCCTCCTCGCAATGACGCTGTGTCTCACCCCCGCCCCCCCAGAAGCCGCGCCAGCGCCGGCCGGAACATGAATTCCAGCGCGCCGGCGAACAGGATCACCAGCCCCTGGATGACGACGATCATGTCGCGGGTGATCGAGGGCTTGTCGAAGGCCAGCTCGGTGCCGCCCTGATAGAGCACGCCGAACAGCAGCGCCGCCAGCAGGATGCCGAGCGGATGGCCACGGCCCATCAACGCCACGGCGATGCCGACAAAGCCGTAGCCGCCGGTGAAATCGTTGATCAGCCGGTGCTGCACGCCGAGGATCTCGTTGGTGGCCATCATGCCGGCCAGGCCGCCGGAAATCGCCATGGCGATGATGGTGATCCGCTCGGGGCTGATGCCGCCATAGCGCGCGGCGGTGGGGTTGGCGCCNACGGTGCGGATGGCATAGCCGAGGCGCGACCGCTCGATCAGCAGCCAGACGCCGANGGCGGNGGCCAGCGCCAGCACGAACGACAGGTTGAGCGGAGTTTTCGGCATCGCCGCGCCAAGCGCGTTGAGCAGGTCATGCACGAAGGGCAGCTTGCCCCCGGCGGCAAAGACACGGGAGGACGGCTCCATCGAGCCGGGCGGGCGGAAGACATCGACCAGCAGATAGACCAGCAGGGCCGAGGCGATGAAATTGAACATGATGGTGGTGATGACGACATGACTGCCGCGCCGGGCCTGCAACCAGCCCGGAACCGCCGCCCAGAGCGCGCCCAGCAGCGCCGAGGCCAGAACCGCCAGCGGCAGTGCGACGATGCCGGGCAGATGCCCCAGCGCCAGCGCCACCAGCGCCGCGCCCACCCCGCCCAGCATCGCCTGTCCCTCGCCGCCGATGTTGAACAGCCCGGCATGAAACGCCACCGCCACGGCNAGGCCGGAGAAGATGAAATTGGTGGTGTANTAGAGGGTGAAGCCCCAGCCCTCGGCCGAACCGAGGGCGCCGCGGAGGAGGATGGCCGTCGCCTCCAGCGGCTTTTCACCGATGGCCAGCACCACCAGCCCGGCGACCAGAAAGGCGACCAGCACGTTGAGCGCCGGAAGCAGCGCCACATCGGCCCAGCGGGGCAGCGCGACCGGGCGGCTCATGCTGACATTTCCGTGATCGAGGTTGCGGGCAGCAAGGCCGAGGCTCTAAACCGTGGGCATCCATCAGGGAGACTTCCAGAATGACCCGCCGAGTTCGCCCCGCGCTTCTGGCGCTCGCCACCTTTGCCGGCCTCGCCACGGCGGCGCAGGCCGAGGTGGCGCAGGGCTTCAAATCGCCGTCGGGCAACATCCACTGCCTTTATGACGAGGGCAGCAAGGAGTTCCCGGCCTCGCTGCGCTGCGACATCGTGAAGACCAGCAACAGGAAGCCGAAAGCGCCGAAGGATTGCCCGCTCGACTACGGAAATGCCTTCGAACTGAAGACATCCGGGCGCGGCGAATTCCTGTGCTACAGCGACACCATCCTCGGTGCGGACTACAAGGTTCTGCCCTATGGCCAGACCTGGACACAGGGCGGCCTCACCTGCTTTTCGGCGGAAAGCGGCGTGACCTGCCGCAACAGCGCCGGCGGCGGGCTGGAACTGTCGCGGGCGCGCCAGCGCGTGTTCTGATCCGGTGCGACGGGNCATGACGGGGCGGCTCATGCGGCGCGCTCCACCCCGGCCATCATCAGGCCGATCTCGTTGTGGTCGGTCCCGGTCGTGCGGCGCTCNCCCACCAGCCGGCCGCCGCACATCACCAGAATGCGGTCCGACAGGGCGAAAATCTCGTCCAGTTCGACCGAAACCAGCAGGATCGCCTTGCCGGCATCGCGCAGGGCGATGATCTGGCGNTGGATGAACTCGATGGCGCCGATATCCACCCCGCGCGTCGGCTGAGCCACGATCAACACGCTGGGATCGGTCTCGATCTCGCGGGCGATCACCAGCTTCTGCTGGTTGCCGCCGGAGAAGTTGGCGGTTTTCAACAAGGGATCGGGCGGGCGCACGTCGAAGCGCTGCATCTTGGCCGCCGTGTCGGCAATGGTCGCGGCCCGGTCGATCAGCACCCCGGCGCCGTATTTCGGCTGGTCCTGCTGGCCCAGCAGCAGGCTTTCGTAAGCGGGAAAGGCGGTGACCAGCCCCATCCGGTGCCGATCTTCCGGCACATGGGCCAGCCCCAGCCGGCGTGCTGTCATCGCATCCGCCCCGCGCGGCAGATCCTGTCCGGCGATGCGGATGCTGCCCGAAGCAGGGGCGAGGATGCCGGCTATCGCCTCGACCAGTTCGGACTGGCCGTTGCCCGAGACGCCGGCGATGCTGACGATCTCACCGGCGCGGACGCTGAAGCTGACATCCGCCACCCGCAGCACGCCCCGCGAATCGCGGACGCTGAGTTGCGCCACCTCCAGCAGCGGGGCGCCCGGGTCGCCATGCGCAAGGTGCGGCGCGGCGGCAACAGCCCGGCCGATCATCAGTTCGGCCAGCGCCGCCATCGAGGTTTCGGCGGTTTTCAGATGCGCCACCATCGCGCCCCGGCGCATCACCGAGACGGCATCGGTGATCGCCATGATCTCCTTGAGCTTGTGGGTGATGATCAGCACGGTGCGGCCCTGCCGGCGCAGCTCGGCCAGAACCTCGAACAGTTGTGTCGCCTCGGCCGGGGTGAGCACGCCGGTCGGCTCGTCGAGGATGAGAATGTTGGCGCCGCGATAGAGCGCCTTGATGATCTCGACGCGCTGTTGCAGGCCAACCGGCAGATCGCCCACCACCGCATCGGGATCGACCACAAGGCCGTAGTCGCGGCCAAGCCGGGCAATCTCGGCCCGCGCATGGGCAAGGCCGCCGCCGATCAGCGCCGCCCCTTCGGCGCCCAGCAGCACGTTTTCGGCCACGGTCATCGGCTCGACCAGCATGAAATGCTGGTGCACCATGCCGATGCCCGCCGCGATGGCGTCGGCCGAGGAGCGGATGCGCACCGGCCGGCCATCCACCGCGATGGAGCCGGAATCGGCCTCATAAAACCCGTAGAGGATCGACATCAGCGTCGATTTTCCGGCGCCGTTCTCGCCGACGATGCCGTGGATCGTGCCCTTGTCCACCACAAGGTCGATGGCCCTGTTGGCGTGCACCGCGCCAAACCGCTTGTCGATGGCGGTGAGGGCGATGGCCGCGGTCATAGGCTGACGACCATGCCGTCGAAGGCGCGCTCGGCCGGGATCGGATCGGTGAAGGCCAGCATCTCGCCGCTCATGTGGGTGAGGATCAGGCGCTGCGTCGCCAGCGTGCCGAGCCGCGATTCCAGCGTCTCCCAATCGAGATGCGTCGCCAGCTTCGTGCGGTGGCTGTTGCATTCGCTCAAAAGCACGTCGCTGCCGGCGGCAAGGTCGACCATCGCGTCGGTCCAGGTGGTATCGCCGGTGAAGGCCAGCGTCCTGCCCCCGGCCGTGAACCGGTAGGACTGGCACGGGCCGGCCCGCTCGTCATGGCGCGCCGGCAGGGCGGTGACCGACAGGCCGCCGAGCATGGCCGGCGCATCGGGCCGGATTTCGAGAAAATCGAGGGCGAAGGCCCGCGGAAAATCGGCAAAGCCGGGATAGAGCGCTTCAACAATGGCGTGGGTCCGCTCGGCGATGCCTTTCGGCCCGGCGATCAGCAGCGGCGCGGTGCGCCGGGTGACGAAGAAGGCATCGAGCAGCAGGAACGGCAGGCCGGCGAAATGATCGCCGTGAAAGTGGGTGAACAGCCAGGTTCCGATGGCATTGCGATCCAGCCCCGAGCGGTTGAGCGCCAGCGGCGAGGAGCCGCCGCAGTCGATCATCACCGTTTCGCCGCCCGCCTCAAGGTGCAGGCAGGTGTTGAAGCGCCCGCCCGAGCCGAAGGCATCGCCGCTGCCGAGGATGGTGAGTTTCATGGGCTCCTTCCCGTGCATCCGTGCCTGATCCCACGGCNTGCCTCCACGATCCGGCTCCATNGCGGGCGGACCGGGGAGGATCGCGGCCCTGGCCGCGGTTCAGGTCACTGCACCGGGCACTTCTGGTCCGACATGTAGTCGTGCACCTTCACCGCGCCGGATTTGATATCCGCCTCCGCCTTGTCGGCGGCGGCCTTCATGTCGGGGCTGATCAGCGCCTTGTTGGCGTCGTCCAGCGCCCAGGCGACGCCGCCCTCGGCCAGGCCCAGCACGGTGACGCCCGCCTTCCAGGTGCCGGCGTGCGCTTCGGTCAGCGCCTTTTCAACCGCCACGTCGACGCGCTTGAGCATCGAGGTCAGCACCTTGCCCGGATGCAGGCCGTTCTGGTTGGAATCAACGCCGATGCCCAGCTTGCCGGCGTCCGCCACGGCGCGCAGCACGCCCACCCCGGTGCCGCCGGCGGCGTGATAGACGACATCGGCACCGCGATCCATCTGGCTCTTGGCCAGTTCGCCGCCCTTGACCGGATCGTTGAAGGCGGCGCCGGTGGTGCCGGTCATGTTCTGGATCACCTCGGCCTTGGCGTTGGCCGCCTTGACGCCCTGCACATACCCGCAGGCGAACTTGCGGATCAGCGGAATATCCATGCCGCCGACAAAGCCGACCTTGCCGGACTTCGAGGCTTTCGCCGCCAGAAGGCCGACGAGATAGGAGCCTTCATGCTCCTTGAAGACGATCGACTGCACGTTGGGCAGGTCGATGACGAAATCGATGATGGTGAAGCGGGTCTTGGGGAATTCCTCGGCCACCTTCTTCAGCGCCGCNCCGTTGGAAAAGCCGGTGGCGANGATCGGGTCCTGCCCGTCGCGGGCGAAGCGGCGGAAGGCCTGCTCGCGCTGGGCGTCGTTCTGCACCTCGAACTCGCGATAGGCGATGCCGGTCTTCTTCTTGAAGGCCTCGGCGCCGTTGTACGACGCCTCGTTGAACGACTTGTCGAACTTGCCGCCGACATCGAAGGTCACAGCCGGCTTGATGGCGGTGGCGGGCGCGGCCGACTGGGCCAGAACCGGTGCCACGGACAGAGCCACAATCGAGACCGCGGCGGCAAAACGATAGATCATGAAGGCTCTCCCTCAGGCGCGAAACATCTGGCCACAGAATGGCATGCGGCGGGCGAGAGTCCAGTGCAATGTCTGCCCGTCCACCGCGCCATTCCGAGGCAGTCCCCTNCCGGCGCACCGAGCGCCGGAAGGGGGCGCNCAAGGCTCAGTGCCCCGAATGGCCCGGGGCGCCGCCGGCCGCCGCGGCGCCGCCCATCACCGTGGGGTCGAGCATGCCGAACACCATGGCGACGTGGGCAACCACCAGGAAGATCGCGACAAACACCGCATGCAGCGCCATCTTGCCATGCGGGTCGCGATCGGCACCGAGCACGCCAAGATCGATCAGCGCCAGAGCGCCAAGCGGGATGACGCCGGCGAGATAGCTCAGGACGGCGATGACATCGGCCGGGCCGCGCCAGCCGCCCGTGCGGGTGAGCGGAATGACCGCCGTGGCGACCAGATAGAGAAAGACGCCGACGAAATAGATGCCGACGATGATGCTCGCCGCCTTGTTGAGGGTGTGCACGGCGCCGCCGTAGTTGCGGGTGTAGAGCAGATAGAGTTCGGTGATCGCGATGGTCTCGGCCAGGATCACCGGCACGGCCATGAAGATCAGCAGATTCCACGGCTGGTTGACGGCCAGCAGTTCCATGTAATGGGTCATGTTCATAGGGCACCTCGACAGGATTGCGCGCGCCAAAGCGGCGGCGCGGAGTACGACAGGATGGTTCGGCGTGTCGTCTCAGGCCCGGGGCGGCGGCAGCGGCGGCAGATGGGCCAGTTCGCGGAAGGAGGGCTGGCGCTGGGCAAGCGGCAGGCCGCCGCGCGAGGCCGGCAGGGGGTCGCACCCCGCCGGCGCCAGCAGCGCCGCGCAGCTGGCGGCGCAGCAGCAGGAAAAGCCGCCGGGAACCGCCGCATGGCAGGCGCCGGGCGGCTGGGACGGGGCCGCATTGATCAGGACGCGTGTCGGGGCGGGCATTGCGGCGGCCGGCGGACCGGGCGCCTTGTCCGAGCTGAGGCTTTCAGCCGGCGCGGCGTGATGCTGGTGATGCGCCGCATGAGCCCGGGCCGGCCCACCGGCAAGGGGGGCGGCGCACAGAATCAGCAGGGAGAGGACCAGCCGCAGCATGGCGCGAGTATGGACCTGTGGCCGCAGCGAGACAAGCGGCGCAATCAGCCCCCGCGTGCGGCGCGCGCCAGCACCCCGCCGCACATCGGCCGCGGCACGCCGGTGGTCGAAGGCAGCGACAGCGCCAGCCCCTTGAGGCTGCGCACGGCCAGATAGGCAAAGCACTGGGCTTCCAGCGCGTCGCCATCCCAGCCCACCGTCTCGACCGGATCGACCGGCACCCCGAGCCGCGCGGCAAGGCGGCGCATGAAGGTGGCGTTGAGCCGCCCGCCCCCCGTCACCAGCCAGCGCACCGGCGGGCGTGGAACATGGGCCAGCCCTGCCACCGTCGCCTCAACCGTGAAGGCCGCCAGCGTGGCTGCGCCGTCGGCGTCCGACAGGGGGTCGACCGCGCTGGCGAGGCGGTGAAAGGCATTGCGGTCCAGCGATTTGGGCGGCGGCTCGGCAAAGAACGGATGGGCCAGCAGGCCGGCCAGAATCTCCGCATCCACCCGGCCCGAGGCGGCCAGCGCGCCATCGCGGTCAAACGCCTCTCCCCGGCGGCGGAGCATGAAATCATCGAGCAGCGCGCTGGCGGGGCCGGTATCGAAGGCGATGACCTCCTCGGCGCCGAGATAGGTAACATTGGCCACCCCGCCCAGATTGAGCACCATCAGCGGACGGGGCAGACCTGCGGCCAGCGCGCGGTGATAAAGCGGCACCAGCGGCGCGCCCTGCCCGCCCGCCGCCACGTCGGCATGGCGGAAGCGGTGCACCACATCGATGCCGAGCCGGGCGGCGGCGCGCGGCCCGTCGAACAGTTGCCGGGTGAGGCGCCGCGCCGGGGCATGAAACACCGTCTGGCCATGAAAGCCGGCCAGCGCCAGCGCCTCGCGGGCCAGCCCCTCCTCCGCCATGAAGCGCTCCACCGCCTCGACATGCGCGTCGGTGACGGCACGCTCCAGCGCGTCAAGCGGGTCATGCTCGGCGCGGTCGGCATCGGCGATCACAGCGCGCAATTCCGCCGCCAGCGCGGGCGCGTAGGGATAGGCCCGCGCGGGGCCGGCCTCGACGACGGCCTCGCCATCGGTGCGCACCAGCGCCACATCGATGGCGTCCATCGACGTGCCCGACATGATGCCGACGGCGGTGAGGGGGGATGTCATGGCAGCCTCGCGATTCGGTGCGGCGAGTATGCCACGGCGCCAGCGCGCCGCATCAGAAGGTCGCGGCGGCCAGAGAGTTCAGGGCCATCACGCGCCCTTGCGGCACGCCCTGGCCGATCAGGAGGATACGCCGCCCCCGCCCCGGAGCAAGGTGGAACCAGTCGTCGGATGGCTCGAACCCCGGCGCCGCGATATGCACCGACTGGGCCAGCCGATCAGCAGCCAGATCGACAAACCAGCCCGCCTCATCGCACCCCAATGAGGCCTGAATGCCTGCCGGAGCCATGGCGGCAGCCCGCCCGAGGGGGAAATGGAAGGCCTCGGCCAGCAGCGCGCCCGCCTCATCCTCCAGCCGCGCGACCGTCACGACATGGGCCGGCGGGCCGAAGCGGTAGGCGTGGGTGACATCGAAGAACAGGCCGAACAGCTCGGCGGAGGTCAGCCGCTCGGTGCCGCGGGCCGGCAGGGTCAGCGTGCGCGCGCCGTCGATGACGGGGGCGCCATCCTCGCCACAGGCCGTCAGGGTGACGACGGCCCGCCGGGCCTGCAGCGTATCGTTGATCAGGTGGACGCCAAGCCCGTTCAGCCCCTCATCGGTCAGCGCCACCTGCACCGGGCGGAAGGCGCGGCTGAGGGCGAAGTACGGCGGCTTCGGCCGCCCGCGATGGTCGATGACACCCCAGCCAAACCCGGGGCCGAGATCGGACAGGGTCCAGACCAGCGCCCCGGCGGTGGGTGAGCCGACGCGCCGCCATTCGGCGATGGTCGCTTCCATCACCTCGCCCGGCACGGCGCAGGACAGCGCGACATAGCGGGCCGGGTCCTCGACCTTCAACCGGCCCGGGTCGACGCCATACAGCAGGCCGAGGTAATGATCGCGCGTATCCTCGAAATCCCAGTCGGCCTTCAGGTCGCGCACGACGCGGGCTTTCCATTCCGGGCTGGCGGGGCTCAGATCCGGCAGGTGCTCGGGCTGCGGCAGATTGGCGAAGGCGAGACATTCGGAGGCAAAGCGCACCCCGGCCCGGCGGGCATCCTCCAAGGGCCGGCAATAGGCGCCGACGCCGAAATAATGCGTCACCCCGGCATCGGTCGAAAACGGCAGCGGCCCGCCCCACGGCGAGTTGGGCAGCGTGATCGCATCGGCCCGCTGGGCAACGATGACGGCCGGCAGGTCATCGGTGAAGAACGGCGCGCGCCAGACCGCCTCGGGCAGGGAGAGCATGGCCGCCTGCTGGGCGATCTCGCTGCCGCCGCAGAAGACGGCGATTGACGGATGTACTTGGGTTCTGCTTGCCAGATCGTGCGCTTCGGCAAGTAGTGTTTGTCGCATCCGAGGATCGCCGACATCGTAGTCGAAATTGGCGAGATTGAGGTCGATCCAGACGAGGAATCCCAGTTTGTCGCAGAGTTCGAAGTATTCATGGTATTCCTGCGTCATGATGCCGGAGACGCGCAGCATGGTCATGCCGGCATCGCGCGCGCGCTGAAGCAGCGGGCGATAGTCCTCCGCGCCGCAGGGCAGCCGCATCAGGTCGACGTTGGTCCAGTTGGCGCCGCGACAGAAGACGCGGACGCCGTTGACGCTGAGGGCGAACCCCGCGCCATCGGGGCCTGAATCGCAGGTAATCGTGCGGAATCCGACGTTTCCTAGAGCGATTTCAACCGAATTGCCGACAATCGAGAGCGGATGCAGCACCGGCTCGCCATAACCGTTCGGCCACCAGAGGGGCACATCCGGGATGTGGAGGCGGCCGCTGTAGTGCCCATCCGGCGCCCGGTGCAAGGGGGCGGAACCGCCAGCGCAGCGGACCGTGAGCGGACCATCGAAGCCACTGATTTCAATCGTTATTTCGACGGTACCCGTGCCATCCTGAACCGAGGTGGCCAGCCGCGCCTGCCCGGCCGAGACCGGCCCCGGCGCGATCAGCGTGACCGGGCGGCAGGGGCCAACCGGCTGGATCGGCGGGCACCAGCCCGGCATATGGCCGAGCAGGGTGGCGCGCGTCTGCCGCATGTGGGCATCGGCGATGAGATGGGGGCGCCAGCGCTGGCGCCGCGACGGCTTGGGCACAGTGTCTGCCGTCAGTGGCCTGAAAAGGAGGTAAAGCTCTGATTTTTCTAGAAGATTGACCGGAAGATCGAGCGGCAGGAACATGCTTTCACTGCTGCCGATCAGGGCGCCGTCGAGCCAGATGTCGCAAAGCGTGGCCAGCCCGTCAAAACGCAGGCGGCGCGGCCCTGGTCCTTCAAGGACGGTGCGATACCAGATCGTCTCGGCCTGTAGACGAGCGAGCAGGTTCCGGCGTCGATACTCCTGCGTTATCAAGAGCTTGCGCTGCCGTTCCGGGCACCGGCGCGGCAATCCAGGCGAGCCCGGCGGCAGCCTGCGGCGTCTCGCAGCCGGCCGGGGCGAGCGCCATTTGCCACCCCTGCCGCAGGCAAAGCGCCGTTTCACCGGTGATCGACAGGATGCGGGCCATTGCCCCTCCGCTGAGCCTCAGCCGCCGAGCTTGGCAGGGAGATGCGCGAACAGCCGGTCATAGGCAAGGGCGAGCGGCTCAAGATGCGCTTCAAGCCCGGCCAGCCGGCCGCGCGCCATGGCCCGCGCCAGTTGAAACTGAAACGCCTTGGCGCCGCCGGCGATTGCCGTTGATTCTTTTATTTCCTCTTTGAAATCAAGATGATGTGCGCTCGATAGCCACGCCAGATGCGCCGCAAGCAGCTCGAAATTCGCCCCCAGCTGCCGCAGGGTGTTGAAGGCATAGGCGTGAAAATAGGCAGGCGGGCGGGTCTTCAGGTCCTCGGCATGGGCGGGGAAGGCTGCGGCAAAGGCGGCAACCGGATTGGCCTCTGGCCTGAATTTCAGATGTTTTTTCAGCAGGTTGAGCGCCGCGAGCGACGTATCGGCGGCCGCGCGCGCAGGCTCGAATCTGGCAAATTCGGTATAGGGAAACAGCAGGTCGGGCGCGCTGGCGAGGGCCGGCAGGCGGCGGAAAACGCCGTCGTAATCCTCGCCGGTGAGTTCAAAATAGCCGGCGTTGTGAAAATACTCGATCCGCCGTCGATCAGGATCGATCACGGTCGGCGCAATGGTCGTCTTGGTGTGCTCAAGTCGATAGGAGACACCATCTGTATCGGGCAAATAGAACCCGTCCACCTCGATCAATGGCAGGCGACCACGACTGATCTGCTCGATGGCATGACGCTCCACCGTGTCGAAAATGGCCAATTCCTGAACCGTTACACCATAAAGGGTTTCGAGGTCTTCGAGCGGAAACTTGAAAAAGGTGAACTGGTCTCCTTCGAAATCCTGCCGCACGGTGAAGCCCAGGCCCGCCACGGGATCGAACCCGCGATCGGCCAGAACCTCGATCCACAGGTCGACATAGCAGTTGGTTTCCGGCCAGTGCCGGTCGGGCGCATGCAGCGCATGAGGACGGAAGGCGGCGAGCCGCGGGCTCGGCATGGTCAGCCCCACAGCGCCGCGCGCACCCCGGCCGGCCATGCCGCCACGTCGAGGCCGTGAACCTTGAGCAGGGCCAGCGCCAGACGTTCGAAGCCGAAGCCGACGCAGGCGGTGTGCGCCACCGCGCCGTCCGCCGTGGTCAGGTTCCAGAGCGTGCCGAAGTGATCCTGATGGTAGTTGAAGCTCATGCAAGCCGTTGGTTTTTCAACGCTTTCTACCGGTATCAGCATCTCGAACTTGAGATTCTGCTGGCGCTGGTTGTTCTTCAGCATGCGTCCGGCGCGGCCGAAGAACGGGTCGTTGGCAAGATCGACAGCCCCGTCCAGTCCGAAGGTCTTCACCATCTCGGCGCCGCGCTCGATCCAGAGCTGGCGAAAGGCCATCACCTCGTCGGGGGTGCCCATGCGGACGAATTCACGCATGCGGAACATCTGCTGGCGGGTCGATTCCTTGGAGGGTTCACGCCGGAAACAGTAGGACAGGATATCGAACAGCCGCCCCTGAGCGGGCAGCGGGCCGCGCCGGGCCGCCAGCGGATAGAGCGGATAACAGGCCGCGGGGGTGAGGGCGATGTCACTGAGCTTCTGATGGGCGGCCCAGTCGCCCCCCTCGTCCAGCGCGGCGATGATGTCGGCATGGGCGGCATCGTCCCCGCAGAAACAGTGCACCGTGCCGGCGAGATTGGGGAAATTCTTCATGTAACCGGTCTTTTCGAAGACCATGCGGTTCATGCCGGGCGGGAAGCGGACAACCTCCGCACCATCCGCGCCACCGAAGGCGGTCACGACCGCATCGATGCCGTCAACGATATGCTCGAAGGTGCCCGAGCGGGCATAAAGCCCGTCGACGCCGGTGTCGATCAACAGGCCGGCATCGAACAGCCGATCCAGAAACGTCGCTGTCATGTCCCCTCCCCGTGCTCGCTCAGGCGTCGAGCGGCGTTTCAAGCTTGGCCACCAGCAAGGTATTGCCAAGATTGGGATAAATCCGGTTGTTGGAGATCATGATCGGGGCCGAATGGGCATCGCGCAGGAAGCGGCCGAGGCTGAACGGCGTGTCGTTGCGATAGCCCGCGATGCCGCAGATCAGCATGCAGCGCGAGACGATATCGACGACCATGGTCGAACTGGCGACCTTGACGTTGAGCATGGCGACGCCGAAGCCGACCGAATTGAGGTCATCCTCGTTCTTGCGGGCGCGCTCGAAGCGGGCNATNGCATCGACCACGTTGGCNCGCATCAGGTGAAGCTGGTTCATGGTCTCCGCCAGTCGCAGGATCGCCAGCGGCTGGCTGCCGGGCGGGGCCTTTTTCGCCTCGCCCTTGGCAAAGGCCTGAGCCCGCGCCATGGCGCCGTTGGCGATGCCGAGCCAGATGCTGCTCCACAGGATATGGGCGCAGGCCAGCATCGACTGGGCGGCGATTTCAGCGAACGGCTTCTGGAAGATCTGCTCAGCCGGGAATTCCGAGCGGAAGATGTAGCCGAGGCTGCGCGTGCCGCGCATGCCCAGGGTGTTCCAGTCGGTGGTCTTTTCAAGGGTGTACTGGTCCTTCGTCGCGACGATCATCACCTGATCGGAGGACGGCGCATCCTTGTCCTTGCGGGCGGTGACGAGGATTGCGTCGCAATCCTCACCATAGGAGATCACGGTGGCGTCCTTGGTCAGCCGCGCGGTGGCGCCCTCGACCTCGACCGCGCAGATCGAATTGCGCAGATCGCCGCCGATCCCGGTTTCGGTGGTGGCCGAGCCGAGCAGAAGCTGCTGTTCGGCAATCCGGCCCATGAACGCGCGATGCCAGGCGCTGTCGCCCGAATGGGTGAGCAGGCTGGTGAACTTGATCTGGTGCATGCCGAAGATCATGCCGGTGGAGGCACAGGCCTTCGACAGGATGGCACANACCTGCGCCACCTGCGCCAGAGAGGCGCCGTTGCCGCCCAGATNGCGNGGCACCATCATCGAGAGCAGACGTTGCTGCTTGATCGCCTCCATCGCTTCGGAGGGGAAGCGCCCGGTGGCGTCGACATCATCGGCATGGCGGGCGGCAACTTCGGCGGCCTTGAGGGCCGCGGTTTCAAACTGCCGGGAGGGGGCGATCGGTTTCATGGGGGCCTCAGTTGGCGGTCAGTTCAGCGACAGCGCGATCAATGGTGGCGATGCTGGAAAAGGTGGTGCGATTGAGCATCCGTTCGGGAAACTCGACATCGAAGGCATCCTCCAGCGCCAGCATCACCTGAACCGAGGCGAACGACTTGAGCCCGGCCGCATAAAGATCGGAGGTCGTAGCCAGGGCACCGACATCGCCGGGCAGGCGCCCATGCTTGACCAGAATATCGCGGATCACAGCTTCATTGGCGGACATCAACAGCTCCCTGTTCGCCTGACTTTTTCTCATCACTGGCAACAGGCGTAACGGGAAAACATTGCCCGACTTTTAAATTCAAAAGCACAGTACAGCTCTTCGATATGAGGCTAAACATTTGATGTATATTTTTGTTATTGAAAAATTCATCTCAAACTACGCACAATGATTTAACTTCGGATTCACCAGAATGTCGTTTGGCGGCGCAGGATGGCGCCAGAGAGCTTGCGGAAATCGTAAATTTTTAGCGTTCTGGGGTGACTTTGGCCCGATGCGCCGATCCGCCCGAGGTTCGGCGCCGAACTGCCTGACCACCCTGCTTTCTCCGGACCCGCCATGCCAGATGCGCTTGCCATCGCCAGCGGACTACCTCCGGGCGCCCGCCCCGTGGCGATCGGCGGCATGGCCGGCTGGCTGCATGAGGGCGGCGCACATGGCGTCGTGCTGTGCGGGGGGCACGGGTTTGAAGCCCTGTCGGCGCATCTTGGCTGGCATGTGCTGGCCAGCCTGCTTGCCCGAAGCGGGCTGACGGTGCTGCGGTTCGACTACCCNGGCGACGGCGATTCGCTGGATGTGCCGCAGGGCGAGAGCATGATCGCGGCGGCCATCGCGGGCACGCGCGCCGCAGTCGACTGGCTGGCGGCGCAGCCGGGAATCGCCCGGGTGAGTTGTGTCGCCCTGCGCATCGGTGCGCTGTTCGCGGCTGAGGCCCTGCGTGACTGGCCGGCGCTCGACTCCCTCGTTCTGCTGGCCCCGCCGGTCAGTGGCCGGGCCTATGTGCGGGAGCTGGGGATCACCGCCAAGCTGTTTGCCGAGGTCCGCAACTATCCCTCGGCACCGAACGGCGCGATAGACCTCTGCGGCTATCGGGTGGAAGCGTCTGACAGTGCCGAACTCTTGCGCCTGAAAGCCGGCACATGGCCAGCCGCCCGGCGGCTGCTGGTGGTTGACCGCCCGGGGCAGACCACTGTGGCGACCGGATGGGATGACCCCGGGGAGAAGGCTGCGGAGCGGCGTGAATTTGACGATTACGCCGCCTTCATGCAGGACCCGAGCCGCGCCGTCACGCCGTTTGCCACCTTCAACGCCGTGGCTGACTGGCTGGCGGGACCGGACCAGCCCACCAGCGACGCTGTGGCACCCGTGCTGCCGACATCGCCCGCCGAGGCGATCACCGGCCCGAATTTCAGCGAGGAGCGGCTGATATTCGGCACCAACCGCCACCTTGCCGGCGTGATCTGCCGCCCGCTGGTGCCGCGCGCCGACAAGGCCAGCCTGATCATCCTGAACGCCGGGGCCAACAGTCACGAGGGCTGGGCGCGCGGCGCGGTGGAGCAGGCGCGCAGGCTCGCCGGCGATGGCATCACCAGCCTCAGGTTCGATCTGTCCGGGCTGGGCGACAGCATCTGGTTCGAAAACGGGCCACGACCGCATCTTTATTCCGAGCAGCACATCCGCGATGCCATCGAGGCGGTCGATCTGATGGAGGGGCTTGGCTATGCGCATCCGCTGCTTTCCGGCCTCTGCGCCGGCGGTTACGTGGCCTTTCATGCGGCGGCGCGCGATGGGCGCATCAAGAAGGTGGTCACGGCCAACGTCCTGCGGCTGATCTGGACGGCGGAGGACAGTCTCGAAGCTTACGAGCGCCAGGTGATCCAGACCCTTGCGGCCTATCGCGAGCAGTTCAAGAGCGGACGTGCCCTGCGCCGCATCCTCTCGGGCGAGGTGCCCCTGAAACGGATGGCCGAGGTGGGGGCGAAATTCGCATCAGGCTGCGTGTCCCGCCTTGCCGCGCGGCTGGGCGTGCCCATGCCCCTGTCCGAGCCGACGCGGCAGGTGCGCGCCATGCTGACGACGCTGATGGCGCGGGGCGCGAGCATCGTCTTCGTGCACAGCGCGCTCGATCAGAGCCTCAGTGAGACNGAACGGCATTTCGGNCCGGGTTTTGCCTTCGCCCGACAGCAAAAGGGGACCGTCTTCATGACGATCCCCTCCGCNGATCATGAACTGACNCCGATCGAGGCGCGCATGCGCTATCTCGACATCATCCGGCGNCAGTTGACGGGCGNTTAGCCCTTCTTGCCTTCGGCGTTGAACTGCTTGAGGAACGCCGTCAGGTCCTTGATTTCCTTCTCGTCGGAAATGCCCGGGAAGATCATCTTGGTGCCCTTGATCTTGTCGGCCGGCTTCTTGATGTATTCGGCGAAGGTCGCCTCATCCCAGGTGATGCCCGAGTTCTTGTTGGCATCGGTGTAGTTGTAGCCTTCGATCGAGCCGGACTTGCGGCCGATCAGACCGTTCAGCTTCGGGCCGACGATGTTCTTGGCGGTCTCGCCAACCTGATGGCAGGGGCGGCACTTGTTAAACGATTTCTCGCCCGCGGCCAGATCCTGAGCCATGACGCCCGAAGCCGACACCACAACGAACGCAGCGCCCGCAGCCGCCTTTGCGATCCAATGCTTCATTTTCCGTCTTCCTTCCGTTTTGTCCCGGCCTGTCCCGGACAACCGATGCCTGATCGACCTAGTCCAACGAACATGAACACGATCGAAACGAATTCACCCGGGGACATTGCGACCAGTCCCCTGGCAGCCAAATAAGCGATGGCGGCGCAGTCCACAACGCATCAGTGAAGGTTTCGTTGCCGAGGTCTCTCAACACTTCGTCCGTGGTCGCGCCATGGATTGGGGCGAGGCAACCGTCGACGACCGAACGGCGGTGCTGATCGCCACCGCCGTGGAGGCGGGCAAACCGGAGGACACGATAGCGGGGCGCGTGCAAAAAACAGCCGCATTTTCAGCAGCTTGGCAAGCCACAACGCAGCGCTCGCTGTCTCGCAACAACAGCGGCGCAAGGGTGAGGGGACCCTAGCCGCAATCCCCCGCGCGCCCTTGCCTTGCGATAATCTGCGACAGAATATCGCATGAGACCGGCCCTCNCCGCGCCCTGCGCTTGCAGGAGCGGGNCGGCGCCCTATCTTTCAACCAGNATTACCGCCGGTTTGAATGCAGATAACAGTATAGTCAGGTCAACATGCCTCCGAGTGAAATCCGCGTCAAAGACAAGGGTCGTATTCTTCAGCTTACGTTCCCCGGTGAAGGAACGTTCGACCTCACCGCCGAGTATCTGCGAGTCGAAAGCCCGAGCGCCGAGGTGCAGGGCCACACCGCATCGGAGAAAAAGACGGTGCCCGGCAAGCGTGAGGTGACCATCACCGGGGCCGAACCGGTGGGCAACTATGCGCTGAGGCTGATATTCTCAGACGGTCATTCGAGCGGCATCTACCCCTGGACGACCTTCCTTGACATGGCGCGCCGGCATGATGAAATCTGGTCTAAATATCTGGAAAATCTTGAAAAACTCGGATTGAGCCGTTAAAACGCCACCTCCGCCCGGCTTTCGCCGCCGCTAGGCTGNGCCGCCGGACCGCAGGTCCGCCTCGGCCTCCGCCTCGCTGGAAAACAGGTGCGGCGCGACCCCGTGCCGGCTCAGCGCCTCGCCCAGCTTCATGCGCAGGAAACCGTTGGTCGTATAGCGGGCCACGGACAGATAATATCGGTCAACCAAAGTCTTGACCATGTCGGACCANGCTTCGAGAAGTTCCGGCACAATAGAAAAATGGTCATAATTGACGATGCCGTGCACACGCCGGCCGATGGGGGCGAGATGCGTCTCCACTTCCCGCCGAACTTGCTCGATATCGGCGATTCCTCGGATGGCGAGATGCTCGAAATCGATGAAGAACAGGTTGTTCTCGGCGGTGTACAAGAACCTGTCGGCGAGCGGAATGCGCAGCATGTCGTCGCGCAGGTTCATCGGCGCATCGGTGAAGATGCGCGCGTCCATCAGCATCGGCTCGCCCCGGATGATCGGGGCAAACTCCATCAGCCTGAGGATGTCGCGCTCGATGTCGATGCCCGGCGCCACCTCGATCAGTTCCACCCCCTCGGGCGAGAGGCGGAAGACGCAGCGCTCGGTGACGTAAAGCACCGGCTGGCGCTGATCGCGGGCGAGGCGGCCGGAGAAGGTGACGTGCTCGACCTCCTGCACGAACTTCTTCTGCATCGCCTCGGTGACGATGCCCAGCCGGCCCGCACCGATGGCAAGGTCCAGCTTGCCGGCGGTGAAGGTGCCGAGGAACACCACCTTCTTGGCCTTCTGCGAGATGTTGATGAATCCGCCGGCGCCGGCCAGCTTGGGTCCGAACTTGGAGACGTTGAGGTTGCCGTGGCGATCCACCTGCGCCAGCCCGAGGAAGGCGATGTCGAGCCCGCCGCCGTCATAGAAATCGAACTGATAGGGCTGATCGACAATCGCCTGGGTGTTCGAGGCCGCGCCAAAATTCAGGCCCGTCGCCAGAATGCCGCCGATGACGCCGGGCTCGGCGGTCATGGTGACGAGATCGATCACCTTTTCCTCGGCGGCAATGGTGGCGACGCCGTCGGGAATGCCGATGCCGAGATTGATGACGCTGTTGGACCTGAGTTCGAAGGCGGCACGACGGGCGATGATCTTGCGCGCGCTCATCTCCATCGGCGGAAGCGAGCCGGCGGGCACCCGGATTTCGCCGCTGAAGGCCGGGTTGTACTGGGTCACGAAGGTCTGCCANTGATTTTCAGGCCTGGCGACGACGACGCAATCGACCAGAACGCCGGGAATTTTCACCTGACGCGGGTTGAGGCTGCCGCTTTCGGCCACGCGCTCGACCTGGGCGATGACGATGCCGCCGGAATTGCGTGCCGCCATGGCGATGGCCAGCGCCTCCAGCGTCAGCGCCTCCTTCTCCATGGTCAGGTTGCCCATCGGGTCGGCCGTGGTGGCGCGGATGATGCCGACATGGATCGGGAAGGTCTTGTAGAGCAGGCAGTCGACGCCGTTGATATGGGCCAGCTCCACCAGATCCTCGGTGGTGCGGGCGTTGAGCTTGCCGCCGCCGTTGCGCGGATCGACGAAGGTGCCGAGGCCGACGGTCGAGATATGGGCCGGGCGCCTGGCGGCGATATCGCGATAGAGGTGGGTGATCACCCCCTGCGGCAGGTTGTAGCCCTCGATCTGGTTGGCGATCACCTGCTGTTGCAGCGTCGGCACCAGCCCCCAGTGGCCGCCGACCACACGCCTGACCATGCCGCGATGGCCGAAATGGTTCAGCCCCCGGGTCTTGCCGTCGCCCTGACCCGCCGCATAGACCAGCGTCAGGTTGGCCGGGCTGCCGACCACCTGCGGATCGTCGGTCTTGCTGGCGAGAAAGCGGTTTTCCAGCGCAATCGCGATCTCCTCGGCAAAACCGATGCCGACAAAACCGCCGGTGGCGATGGTGTCGCCGTCGCGGATCAGCCGCACCGCGGCTTCGGCGGTGACCACCTTGCCCTTGTCGGATTGGCGATGCAGCGGCAGGGACGGATGGGTCATGGGGAAAAGGCTCTGTTGTCGGGAGCGGCCATGTTCCGATGCCACCGCCCCGGCGTCAATCGGGCGCGGGCAGGCCGGCCAGTGCAGCGCAGCGGCGCCAGTCAGAGGTGGCGACGAAACCGGGGTTGCGATACCCCGCCGCGACCTTGCCATAGGCCAGCGGCGCACCATCGAGCGTCATCACCACGCCGCCCGCTGCCCTAACGACGGCATCGCCGGCCGCCGTGTCCCACTCCATGGTGGGGGAAAAGCGGGGATAGACATCGGCCCTCCCCTCGGCCAGCAGGCAGAACTTGAGCGACGAGCCGGCCCGCTCGTGCCGGGCCAGCGGAAGGCGCGAGAGAAAGCCTTCGGTCTCGGCGTTCTGATGGCGCAGGCTGGACATGGCGGTGACCGGACCGTTGGGGAACGGACGGATATGGATGGGGCTGCGGCCGCGCGCCTCGCGCACCGACTGGCCGGGCGTCAGCCTCAGGGTTTCCGCCCGCGCGCCGGCCAGCCAGAGCTGTTGCAGCGCCGGGGCATAGACCACGCCGGCCACCGGCTGGCCACGATGAACAAGGCCGATATTGACGGTGAAATGGGCAGCGCGGGCCAGAAATTCCTTGGTTCCGTCGAGCGCATCGACAAGGATGAAATCCTCGCCGATGGCCGGAATGCGCCCCTCCGAGGCCGCCTCCTCCGAGACCACCGGCACGCCGGGCAGCAGCGTGGCGAGGCGGGCGAGAATCAAGGCTTCCGCCTCACGGTCGGCCATCGTCACCGGGCTTCCGTCGGCCTTGGTCTCGGCGGCGACATGCGCCAGATAGGGCATGATCACGGCGCCCGCCGCCGAGGCGATATCGGCGAGGGCGTCCAGCATGGCAGGATTGCGCGCAACGGAGATCAGGCTCTCCGGCGACGGTGTGGCGATCATTGCGCCGGTTCTCCCCTTGTTGTCCGACAACCAATCACGGTACCGCGACGGGATCAACGGGCAATGCCCCGCAACTCACACCTGTTCAGTGGCTTGCGCCCGATCAGCGCGAGGGCACAGCGCCTGCGCTATGCTGGCGGCACAATCAGGAGGCGATCATGATGATGATGTCGCGTCGAAGCGTGGTGGTGGGCGGCGGGGTGTGTCTGGCGGCACCGGTGCTTATCCGCCCGGCGGGAGCGCAGGCGGTGTCCGAGGCACGGGTTCAGCAGCTGGTGGCGAGCTATCCCGCGCTGCTGGCCGGCATCGAGGCGGGGGCGCTGGTCTGGAAGGACGGCACGAAGATGCCGCTGGATGACGGCAAGACCGGCAAGAGCTTCGAGCAGATGCTGCGCGACGCCTCGATCATCGACCAGCTGCGCAGGTCTACCATGCCGGCAGGCCAACCGGCGCGCCGGGGCTGAACGACAGTCCGGGCCGCATCCGCAACGAGGCCTTCTTCGCCAGGATGTATGGCGACTGCCGCAAGGGCGAGGTGACGAAGCGGATGCGCGCCGTCACCTGGATGCCGAAGACAAAGCCGCAGACCATTCAGGTCTCCACCGCCAACGATGTCGCCGGGCGGCTGGAAAAGGTGATCGCCGGACTGGAAGGCCTGCCCGACCGGCTGAAGGCCTTTCTCGTGCCCTCGGCCGGCACCTACAACTGCCGCGTGGTGGCCGACACCGGCAAGCCGTCTATGCATGCCTCGGGCGCTGCCATCGACATCGCCACGGCGCAGACCGACTACTGGGTGTGGGCCAGGGGCAAGGGCGCGGGCTCCATCCCCTACAGGAACCGCATCCCGTGGGAGATCGCCGAGATTTTCGAGGCGGAAAAGTTCATCTGGGGCGGCAAATGGTATCACTACGACACCATGCACTTCGAATACCGCCCCGAGATGTTCGGCTGAGCGCCGGGGCGCGCAGCCCCGGCGGCGCACCGGTCAGACCATGGTGATCCCGATCTCGCCGAGGCCCTCGACCCCGCCGGTCACGACATCGCCGGCAACGATGGCGCCGACGCCCGAGGGGGTGCCGGTCATGATCAGGTCACCGGGGGCCAGCGCCATGGAGCGCGAGCAGATGGCGAGGATCTCGGGCACCGACCAGATCAGGTCGGAGATGTCCTGATCCTGCTTGACCTTGCCGTTGACGGCCAGCCAGATGCGCCCCTTCGACAGGTGACCGATCTTCGCGGCGGGATGGAGCGGCGCGATCGGCGCGGAATGATCGAAGGCCTTGCCCCATTCCCACGGGCGGCCGGCGTCCTTGGCGGCGTTCTGAAGATCGCGGCGGGTCAGGTCGATGCCGACGCCGTAGCCCCAGATATGCTCCAGCGCCTTGTCCTCGGGAATGTCGCGCCCGCCCTTGCCGATGGCCAGCACCAGTTCGATCTCGTAGTGCAGGTTTTTCGTTTCAGGCGGATACGGAACCTTCGCGCCGTTGTCCATGATCGCATCGGCCGGTTTCATGAAGAAGAACGGCGCTTCGCGCGTTGGGTCCTTGCCCATCTCGCGGGCGTGCGCCTCATAGTTGCGGCCGACGCAGAAGATGCGGCGCACCGGGAAGCGCTCGGACGAGCCGGCAACCGCCACGGACGAAACCGGCGGCGGGGGAAGTACGTAAGACGTCATGGGTGTCCCTCGGGTGATGTGTCGACGATGCGCGGCAGGCGCTTCGGTCGCCAGTGTTTCCGGCTTTGCCGCCAACCGCAATGGCAGATTTCAGGCCGCGCCGCGATGCTCGCGGAAGAAGCCGAGCTTCTCGTGCACCGGGCGGTCGGAATAGCTGAACAGCACGGCGTCGCCCTCCGGCTCGTGCACCACCGGTTTCCACGAGGGGACGACGAAAATGTCCTTAGGGCCCCACTCGATCACCGTGTCGCCGATGCGCGAACGGCCCCTGCCCTCCACGGGGGTGTAGACGGTGGCATCCGTGCAGCGATAGGGCGCGGTCTTGAACCCTCTCGGCAGAAGCTGGAGAAAGGCGCCGATGGTGGGCATGGCGTGGCCGCCCGTCTCGGGGTTGATGTAGCGCATCTTCAGCCCGTGGCAGGCATCCCATTCATCAAGCCGGCGCATCTGCTCCAGCGCCTCGCGCGAGCGGGCATAGGGATAGTTGAAGATCGGCGAGGTGACGCCGCCGGCCTTGCGATCGACCGGCAGCATGTTGGCGCCATAGCGGGCCAGCGCATCGCCCACCGGGCGGACGATCTGCTGCGCCTCGGCGTTGTGATGTTCGATGAAGGAGGCGTCGAAGAACTGGATGATCGGGATGTCGAGGCCGTCGAGCCAGAACATCGGCTTGTCGGTCTCGTTGCCGTGGTCATGCCAGGCGCCGGGCGGGGTGATGACGAAATCGCCAACCTCCATGTTGGTGCGCTCGCCATCCACGGCGGTGTGGGCGCCCTTGCCTTCCAGCACGAAGCGCAGCGCCGACTGGGAATGGCGGTGCGCCGGCGCGATCTC
>Ga0056914_10000914_pt1 | contig 22876 bp, 24 predicted proteins | sample TNRBio252014_DNA_FD_55168 | JGI IMG/M metagenome (GOLD analysis project Ga0056914, IMG submission 55168) | Wastewater treatment Type I Accumulibacter community from EBPR Bioreactor in Madison, WI, USA - TNR Reactor_6/25/2014_ DNA | ecosystem: Engineered > Bioreactor > EBPR > Anaerobic-Aerobic >...
CGCTTCTGCGCGATCTCAAGCAGCGNTTTGATCCCGACAGCCTGCTCAGCCCCGGCACTCTGTTCGCGCCGGTGGACTGANCAGTCCACCGCGCTCTGGGAGCGCTACCCCGCACCCTCGCCCGCAAAATGGCAGGCGCTCAGATGGGTCGCGCCGGTGCGCGCCCTCAGGGCGGGTTCGCTGCGCTCGCATTCGGCCACGGCGCGGAAGCAGCGCGTGCGGAAGGTGCAGCCCGACGGCGGCGAAAGCGGGTTGGGCAGGTCGCCGGACAGGATGATGCGCCTGCTCTCGGAATCTTCCACGGTTTCGGGGTGCGGAATCGAGGACAGCAGGGCCTGCGTGTAAGGGTGGGCCGGCGCCTCGAACACCTGACGCACCGGGCCGTGCTCGACGATCCGCCCGAGATACATCACTGCCACATCGTCGGAAATGTGCCGCACCACCGAGAGATTGTGCGAGATGAAGATGTAGGTCAGGCTCAGTTCGGCTTGCAGGCTCTTGAGCAGGTTGATGATCTGCGCCTGGATCGACACGTCGAGGGCGGAGACCGCCTCGTCGAGGATCAGGATATCCGGGTGCAGCGCCAGCGAGCGGGCGATGGCGACGCGCTGGCGCTGGCCGCCCGACAGTTCCGAGGGTTTGCGCTGGCCGGTCTGGGGCGGCATGCCGACATGGGCGAGCAGGTCCTCGACGCGTTTTGCGTCATACTGGCCGTGAATGCGCAGCGGCTCGGCCACCACCTCATGGATGGTCATGCGCGGATCGAGCGACGAATAGGGGTCCTGGAACACCACCTGAAGGTTGCGACGCCGCGCCCGCAGCAGCGGGCCGGACATCTGCATGAACGGTTCGCCGTTGATGGTCACGTCGCCGCCGCTGGCATCGAGCAGCCGCAGCAGCACGCGCGCCAGCGTTGATTTGCCGCAGCCCGATTCGCCGACGATGCTCAGCGTGCGTCCCTTGATCAGGTCGAACGAGATGTCGCGCAGCGCCCGCAGCTTGTGGCCGGCGCCAAACAGGCTGAAGCCGATCTGGAAATCCTTGTTCAGCCCGGAGACCCGCAGGATCGGCGGGCTCTCGCCCCGAGGGCTCACCGTCTTCGCTTCGAGCGGGCGCCCCTGTGCCCTGTCCTGCGCTTCGCGCCATGCGGCGGTTTCGGCGCTGAAATGGCAGGCCACGGCTCTCCCGGCCCCCGTATCGATCACCTCGGGCCGAATCTCGCGGCATCGGGCGCGCTCGTTGGCCAGCGCGCAGCGCGGATGAAACACACAGCCGCCCGGCCGATGGGCAGGGTCGGGCACAAAGCCCGGGATCGAGAACAGCTCGTTCACCTCGCGGTCGACGCGCGGAAGGCTTGCGATGAGCCCGGCGGTGTAGGGATGGGCCGGATCGTTGAACAGCGCGCCAGCCGGAGCCTGCTCCATCAGCCGCCCGCCATACATCACCGCCATGCGGTCGGCGGTTTCGGCCACAAGGCCGAGATCATGCGTGATCAGCACCATGGCCGCGCCTGTGCGCCGCCGCACCTCGGCCAGCACGCGCATGACCTGCGCCTGAATGGTGACGTCGAGCGCCGTTGTCGGCTCATCCGCGATGAGCAGGTCGGGCTCGTTGGCCATGGCCATGGCGATGACGACGCGCTGGCGCATGCCGCCCGAGAATTCGTTGGGAAACTGCCCGTAGCGTCGCTGCGGATTGGGGATGCCCACCAGCGTCAGCAAATCGATGACGCGCTGGCGGATCGCCTCCTTCGACAGGCCGGGATTGTGCAGCTGCACCGCCTCGCCGATCTGCGCACCCACCCGCAGGACGGGGTTGAGGGTGGTCATCGGGTCCTGGAAGACGATCGACATCGTCTTGCCGCGGATGCTGCGCATCTCCTCGAACGACAGCCCGGACAACTCGCGCCCGCGCAGCTTGACCGAGCCCGAGACCATGCGCAGCGTGGGCGGCAGCAGGCCGAGAACGGCCAGCATGGTCAGGCTCTTGCCCGAGCCGGATTCGCCGACGATGCCGAACACCTCATGGGCGCGCACATCGAACGAGACATCGTCGACCAGCAGCACCGGGCCGTCCTTGCCCGGAACCTCGATCGACAGATTGCGGACGGACAGCACGATGTCGGTTTCATCGCGGGAAGCGGCAGCGGTCATGGTCACGGCGCCCTCTGCGGCACGCCAACGACGTCGCCTTCCCTGGTGAAGGCCTGCGACAGGAACTGAAGCCCCGCCACCATGATGAACAGCGCGATGCTCGGCAGGATCGCAAGGTGCGGCGCCAGCGCCAGATAGCTCTGCCCCTCGCTCACCATCATGCCCCAGCTGGGCAGCGGCGGCTGTACACCAAGGCCGAGATAGCTGAGCGAGGCCTCCATCACCACGATCTGGCCGAATTCATACGAGGCGACGATCAGCATCTGCGGCAGCACATTGGGCAACAGGTGCTTGCGGATGTTCCAGGCCGCGGTGGCGCCCTGCGTGCAGGCGGAGAGCACGAATTCGCGCTCGCGCAGGCTCAACGTCATGCCGCGCGCCACCCGCCCGTAGGACACCCAGCTGGTGATGCCGAGCAGCAGCGCCAGGTTGGTGACGCTCGGCCCGATGATGGCGCTGACCGCGATCAGCAGCAGCACGCGCGGTATCGACAGCTGCAAATCGGCAAGCCCCATGATCACCGATTCCAGCGGGCCGCGGAAATAGCCGGCGACCAGCCCCAGGAACACCCCGACGACCAGACTGACCGAGACGGCGCCGAGCCCGATCAGCGTCGAGACCTGCCCGGCAAGCGCCAGCCGGCTGAGAATGTCGCGGCCGAGCGTATCGCTGCCCAGAAGATAGAGCCGCCCGTCGAACGAGGTGCCGCCGATCGGCACCAGACCGCCGGCAAGGTTCTGGCCATAGGGATCGTAGAACGGCAGGAACGGCGTGACGATCATGAACAGGATCATCAGCCCCAGCAGGCTCACGATCAGTTTCGTGCCAAGGTCGAGGCGCATCACGACACCCTCACGCGCGGATCAAGGAAGCCATAGAGGATGTCGACGATCAGGTTGATCACCACAAACATCAGCGAAATCAGGAAGACGCCGGAGATGATCACCGGGAAGTCGCGCTGGGAGACCGATTCGACGATGAGCCGGCCGACGCCGGGCCAGCTGAACACGGTTTCCGTCACCACCGTGCCGCCCAGCAGCAGGCCGAGGTTGATGCCCGCCACCGTGACCAGCGGCAGCAGCGCATTGGGCAGCATGTGCTTGAGCAGCACCTTGATGCGCCCCTGACCCTTGGCATAGGCGGTGCGCACATAGTCCTGACGCTGCTCGCTGGCCAGCGACGCATTGAGCAGGCGCAGGTACAGCGCCAGTTCATAGGTGCCCAGCGTCAGCGACGGCAGCACCAGATGCGCCCAGGTGCCGCGCCCGAGCGAGGGCAGCCAGCGCAGCCACACCGAAAAGATCAGGATCATCAATAGGCCGAAGGAAAAGATCGGGATCGCCTGCCGGCCCAGCGCAATCCACATGATCACCTGCCGCAGCGTGCGCGAGGGCGTCATCCGCATCGCCACGCCGAGGACGAAGGCGAGCCCGAGCCCGAGCACGAACGAGGTCAGCGCCAGTTCCAGCGTCGCCGGAATGCGCTCCACCACCAGATCCATGGCCGGAATGTTCTGGCGCAAGGAGACGCCGAAATCCCCGTGCAGTGCGCGCCACATGAAATCGGCGTATTGCACGATCAGCGAACGGTTGAGGCCCAGCGCCGTGCGCACGCGCTCGATATCCTCGGCGCTGGCCTCGGCGGACAGGTTCAGCACGGCCGGATCCCCCGCCAGCCGCACCAGGAAGAACGCCGCGGTCACGACGCCCAGAACTGTCAGGACCGACTGCGTGATCCGTTTGAGCAGGAGCTTGAGCATCAAAAGCCCTCGATGCCACCTCGCGGACTGCCTTGCCGCCGGGCGGCGGCCGACAACGAGCGGGAAATGGGTAGCGCGGACGCCCGCGCCCTGTCAACAGTAGACAAAATTGCCGAAGCGGTCGAGCGCCGCCCTCCATGTCCGATCCTGACAGCAAACCGATCCGGCCTCAATGGCGCCGCCGCCGGGCTGGTGCGGCACAGGCCCCGATGCTTGAGGTTGACTGTCAACAGATTGCAGTGTTCGATCAGCCGATACCGCAATCAGAAGGGTCCGAGATGAAAGCCGCAGTGATCTGGGAAGCCGGAAAGCCGATGACGATCGAGAACGTGGAGATCGGCAAGCCGGATCGTCGCGAGGTCCTGATCAGGACCGCCTACGCCGGCGTCTGCCACTCCGATCTGCACTTCGCGGACGGCACCTATCCCTATCCCAAGCCCTTCGTTCCGGGCCACGAATCGTCCGGCATCGTCGAAGCGGTGGGCGAGGATGTGACCTATGTGAAGAAGGGCGACCACGTCGTCACCTGCCTGTCGGTGTTCTGCGGCTGCTGTCCGCAATGCGTCACCGGCCGGCCCAACCTGTGCGAGAGCGTCGATGTGAAGCTGCCGCCGGGCAAGGCGCAGCGGCTGTGGATGGGCGGCAATCTCGTCCACCAGTTCGCCAATCTCTCCTCCTTCGCCGAAATGATGCTGGTGCATGAGAATGCGTTGGTGAAGATCAATCCCGACGTGCCGCTCGACCGCGCCTCGCTGGTCGGCTGCGGTGTCCTCACCGGGGTCGGCGCGGTGGTGCATGCGGCCAAGGTCAAGGCCGGCTCGACCGTCGCCGTCATCGGCTGCGGCGGCGTCGGCCTGTCGGTGGTCAACGGGGCGCTGCTGGCCGGCGCCAGCCGGATCATCGCCATCGACATGCTGGACAGCAAGCTCGATCTGGCGCGCAAGGTCGGGGCCACCGATGTCATCAACGCCGGCCGGACCGATCCTGTCGCCGCCGTGATAGAGATGACCTCGGGCGGCGTGCCCTATGCCTTCGAGGCGCTGGGGCTGAAGAAGACCGCCGAGCAGGCCTTCGCCATGCTGCGCATGGGCGGCACCGCGACCATTCTGGGCATGTTCAAGCCGGGGATGAAGCTCGAATTCGACGGCTCGATGTTCATCAAGGACCGGCGCATACAGGGCTCGTCGATGGGCTCGAACCAGTTCCGGGTCGATATTCCCTACCTGCTTGACTACTACATGCAGGGCCGACTGCATCTCGATCATCTGATCTCCGACACGATCAAGCTGTCGTCGATCAACGAGGCCTTCGACAATCTGCGCACCGGCGCTCCGGTGCGCCAGATCATCGACATGAGGGCCTGAGCGCAAGAGCAGGGCAGAGGCGCGCGCACCCGCGCGGGGTGGCTGGCCGGGGCGAAGCGTTCCGGTCGGNTCGCTGCGCAAATTGCCGCAGCCCCCGACCCTCGCCAGAGGCTTCTGGGCGCACCGGTCCGCCAGAACCGGGCGCTTTTTGCGCTGTGCCTGCGACCCAGGGTTGGAACAGCGGCCGATGCTGGCCGGTGACACGGGGAGAGGAGTGCGCCGGCTATCCGCGCGGCGGGCGACGGGCGATCAGGCGCGCGTCAGCCAAGGAGCAAGGACGCCACATCATGCGCTGCGATCGGCAACGGCGCGGCAGGGTCTGAACTGTTCGGAAAACTGGCTCCCCGAGTAGGATTCGAACCTACGACCATTCGATTAACAGTCGAATGCTCTACCGCTGAGCTATCGGGGAATGCGGCGGTGCTTGTATCAAGCCCTGNGCAGGATGCAACCCTTAACCGCAGAAAAAGTTGGNGCGGCGCGACTTTTTGAAAATCTTCACCTCGGTGACGAGAGCGGGTTGCGTTTTTGCCGCAAGCAGGGCTATACGCATCGCACGGATGGCCTCGTGGCGGAATGGTTACGCAGAGGACTGCAAATCCTTGTATCCCAGTTCGATTCTGGGCGAGGCCTCCAAACTCCCCTCCTTAGTCGTTGGACGATGCGCGCGAGCCTTGCTTTTCGCCGCGCGCTGCCGCAATAGCATCTGACCGACATTCAAAGACCGGCTGTCCCATGACTGATTTCGCTGCCGCCCGCCGCACCATGGTCTCCAACCAGCTCCGCACCTATGACGTGACCGACCAGAATCTTCTGGCCGCGTTCGAATCGGTGCCCCGCGAGGCCTTCGTGGCCGACGGGCAGGGGACGGTTGCCTATCTCGACCGCGAGGTGACGGCGCGTGATGGGGCCACCCGGCTGATGACGCCGATGCTCACCGCCCGGATGATTCAGGCGCTGGAACTGAACAAGGGCGAAAAGGTGCTCGATGTCGGCTCCGCCGGCTATGGCGCCGCCATCCTCAACGCCTATGGCATGAGCGCCGTCGCTCTGGTGGCCGATGCGGCATCTGCGCAGGCCGCGCTGGCTCAGGCCGGCGCCGCTGCGGTGCCGGTGGTGGCCGGCAGCTATGCCGCCGGGGCCGCCGCGCAGGGTCCCTATGATGCGATCATGGTGCATGGCTCGGCCGAACTGGAACCGACGGGGTTGCTTGGCCAGCTCAAGGATGGCGGCACGCTCGCCATCGTCATGACCTCGGGCCGGGTCGGCCGGGTGATGATCTACCGCCGCGTCGGCAAGACTGTTTCCAGCGCCCGCGCGCTCGATGGCAGCGCCCCGGCGCTGGCCGAGTTCCAGCGCAAGCCGGAATTTGCCTTCTGAGGCAGAATTTCGATTTTCATACAGCCGGTTGCGGGCGCTTCGGCGCCCGTTTTCGTGTCATTTGAGCGAATAAATTATTGTTAATATTTGTTTCTTTTTTGCCCCACTTGCGATTTCCCTCGCCTTGGGGCGCCTCAGTCGGTTTACAGGCCCGAGCCAATCGTTAAAAAACAATGAATGTGATTTGGGTTCGACAAAGGACGTCGTGTGGTGGTGAGGCTTGGGCATCGTCTGAACGGCGCGACCGCGTGGCTTGTGTTGGCCAGCGCGTGCGNGGCTCTCTCCGGTCCGGTGTCGGCGGAAACGATTCAGGGCGCGCTCGCCCGCGCCTACAACGCCAACCCCGACATCAANGCCCAGCGCGCGGTGACCCGTGCCACCGACGAATCGGTTCCNCAGGCCCTGTCGGGCTATCGGCCCAAGNTNAANGGCGCGGCCGATATGGGCGCCTCCGATATCTATTCCCAGACCAATGCCGGCCGCATCAACCGCGTCGTCACCCAGCCGCGGTCGATGAGCGTGACGCTCGATCAGGTGATCTACAACGGCAACCGCACCCACAATGCCGTGCGCGGCGCCGAATCGAAGGTGCTGGCCGCGCGCGAGACGCTGCGCAACACCGAGCAGGCGACCCTGCTGAACGCCGCCACCGCCTATATGAACGTGCTGCGCGACTCGGCGCTGCTCGGCCTTCAGCGCAACAATATCGAAGTGCTGACGGTCCAGCTCAACCAGACCAACGACCGCTTCCGGGTGGGCGAGGTGACGCGCACCGACGTGGCCCAGTCCGAATCGCGGCTGGCCAAGGCGCGCTCCGATTCCTTCGCCGCCGAATCGAACCTGAAGACCTCGATCGCCACCTACCGGCAGATCGTCGGCGACGAGCCCCGCAAGCTGGCGCCGGCCAAGCCGGTCGAGCATCTGCTGCCCAAGACGCGGGAGGCGACGATCACCCTGTCGCTGCGCGAGCACCCNGCCATCATCGCCTCGNTGCACGGGGTGGATGCGCAGACGCTGACGATCAAGACCATCGAGGGCGAGTTGTTGCCCTCGCTGTCGGTCTCGGCCACGGCCCTGCGCCGGCACGAAACCTCGGTCTCCAACAACGATACCTGGGGCGCCTCGGTCACCGGGCGTCTCACCGTGCCNCTCTACGAGGGCGGTCAGGTCTATTCCCGCGTGCGTGAGGCCAAGGAAAACCTCACCAACCAGCGCATGCTGGTCGATTCCCAGCGCGAGCGCATCCGCCAGTACGCGGTCAGCACCTGGGGCGCGCTGGAAGCGTCGAAGGCGCAGATCAAGGCGGCGGAAGCCGGCGTCCGCGCCGCTGAAATCGCGCTGGCCGGCGTGCGCGAGGAGGCCAAGGTCGGTCAGCGCACCACGCTCGANGTGCTCAACGCCCAGCAGGATCTGCTGATCGCGCGCACCACGCTNGTCACCGCCCAGCGCGACCGCGTCGTNGCCTCCTACAGNGTGCTCTCCGCCACCGGCCGGCTGACCCTGCGCACGCTTGGCATCAACAGCGANGCCTACGACCCGAAGGTGCATTACGAGCAGGTCCGCGACCGCTGGTTCGGCCTGCGCACGCCGGACGGCCAGTAAGTCGCCGCCATCCACTGCGAAATGCAGGCGCCGCCTTGCCGGCGCCACCGAAGGTGCAATACTGGTGCGCAGGATTCGCGCCCAGGTTGCAATGCTGAGGGTCGGGCGCGCCTCGGGCGATGGGATGAGGGGAGCAGACGATGAGCATGCCAGCAGCGGCACAGACACCCGCAGCACGGACCGTCGAGCCGTCGATGGAGGAAATTCTCGCCTCGATCCGCAAGATCATCGCCGATGACCAGAAGGCGCTGGAGCGCAAGCTTGACGCGCAGGGCGCCGCCGCCCCGGTCGAACCGTTGCTGGCCCCCGCCGCGCCGGACAATGACGATGCCGGCGAAGGCATGCTTGATCTCGCCGCGCTGGCCCGGCTGGAACCGGAACCGGTGATCGAACCGTTCGTCGCCGCCGTGCCGGTTGCCCCGCCCGTCATCGAGAAGCCCGAGCCCGTTTTGGCCCAGCCCGCGCCGCAGCCCGTGCCGGCCGAACCCGAGCGGCTGTTCGACCTGCCGCCGCTGCGCCCCGCCGCAGCCGGCGTGCTGCCGCGCGGTCTGCTCTCCGACGAAAACGCCGGCGCCGCCAGCGCCTCGTTCCAGTCGCTGGCCCACACCGTGTTCAGCCAGAACGCCCGCACCCTCGACGATCTCGTCAAGGAGATGCTCAAGCCGATGCTCTCGGCCTGGCTGAACGAAAACCTGCCCTCGCTGGTCGAGCGGCTGGTGCGCGCCGAGATCGAGCGCGTGGCACGCGGCGGCCAGTAACGCTGTCCCACCCCGGCACAGCGCCGGTTAATGCCCCAGCGCAAGGGCCGGTTCGTCCGGCCCTTTTTGTTGCCCCCGCACACGTCCGGAGCAGGCCGGTGCGGCCATGGCCGGGGCCTGTCCGAATCAGTTCGGGCTGATTCGTGCCCGCTTCGTTGCCCTGCCGGTCCAATCGTTAACGCCGCCGCGCTGCGCGGCGCACCGCGCCTTAACCCGGCGCTTACGCTGTCGAGCAGAATGCGCGCAAGAAACGCGCGCAAGAAAGCGCGCACGAAAAAGGGGGCCGAGGCCCCCTTTGACAGGACGGATGGAAAGGCTTTCGCCGATCACATCTCGGCGTGCGGGCCGGCTTCGGCCAGGGCCGCGCCGATTTCCAGGCCGAGATCGTCGATGTTGTCGACTTCGCGCTGGGTGACGACCTCGCCGCGCGCCTGACGCTCGGCTTCCTCGTCCGAACGGGCGACGTTGACGGTGACGGACACTTCGACTTCCGGATGCAGGTGCACCGGAACGCTGTGCAGGCCCAGCGCCTTGATCGGCGCGTTCAGCACGATCTGGTTGCGCGCCACGGTGAAGCCCTTGGCGGTCAGCGCGTCGCCGATGTCGCGCGGCGACACCGAGCCGTAGAGCACGCCCGATTCGCCGGCCGAGCGGATCAGCACGACGCTCTGGCCATTCAGCTTGGCGCCGACGGCATCGGCCTCCGTCTTCATTTCGAGGTTGCGGGCCTCAAGCTGGGCGCGCTTGGTCTCGAACACCTTCTTGTTGTCGTCGGTGGCGCGCAGGGCCTTCTTGCGCGGCAGCAGGAAGTTGCGGGCATAGCCGGACTTCACCTTGACGATCTCGCCCATCTGGCCAAGCTTGGCGATGCGTTCGAGCAGAATGACTTCCATGGTGGTCTCCTTCGTGGGATCAGGTCAGAGTTGAGGAGTGTTGCCGGCCCCGCGGGACCGGAAATCGAAGGCGGCATCGAGCGCGCCGATCAGGCTGAAGATCAGGGCCGAGGGCGCGAACAACACCAGCCCCAGCCAGGCGGCCCAGAGCAGGGCGGGACGCGCGCCGGCGCCGATCGTCTTCAGGTGCAGCAGCGACAGGCCGTTGAGCACCAGCATGAACAGGATGACCGCCATGGCGCAGGACCCGGCCATGCCGGCATAGCCGCTGAGCTGGCTGAGGAGAAACGCCCCGGCGAACCAGAACAGAACGTCGCGCGGCAGTGAAATCAGATAGGCCGGCAAGGGCGAGAACGGCAGGCGGCCGAGGCGGGCGAGGAGTTTCGTGCTCAGCCACAGGCTCAGGGTCAGCGCCAGCGCGATGATCACCGCCGACAGCGGCAGGAACATGCGCACGAACACGCGGGCCGACTGGGCCAGCGCCGCCGGATCGTTGCGCAGGTCCGGCCCGACCCCGCTGAACGAGATCATCATCCGCTCGAAGGCTGCGGCCACCCGGGATTCGAACGCGGCATAGCCCGGCTCCATCGCCAGCGCGCCGCCCACCAGCGCCAGCACCGAATAGGCCGCGATGCCGCCCAGAACCGTGACGCCGATCAGCTGTCCGAAACTGCGGGCATCGAGCATCGCCGGCAGGCGCCGCAGCAGCATGACGATGCCCTGCGCCGCCAGATAGGAGGGCAGGCCGACCATCAGCGCAAACGACAGGGCCAGCGGNGAGCCGATCATCGTGCTCACCGCCAGACAGGCGATCAGCGCGCCGAGCGCGGCGAANAGCGGATGCCAGCCGAGACCGACGGTCATCAGCGGCACGGGAGCGATGAACAGCAGGGGGGCAAAGATCAGCGCGCCCGGAGCGAGGGCTCCGTAGAGAAAGGCGGAGGCAAGGCCTGCCGCGGCGCTGAGAAGAATGGCCTGNTGCATTTCTGTCCGCTGTCCCGGAAGCCGGTTAGGGGGAGGACCCCAGCGAAACCCGCCCGGGGACGACCCCGGCCGGGCGACGATGTAGAAAGCGGGCGGGCCGAAACGACCCGCCTGCGAGATTACTTGATCACGTACGGCAGCAGGCCGAGGAAGCGGGCGCGCTTGATCGCCTGGGCGAGTTCACGCTGCTTCTTGGCCGAGACGGCGGTGATGCGCGAGGGAACGATCTTGCCGCGCTCGGAGATGTAGCGCGAGAGCAGCTTGACGTCCTTGTAATCGATCTTCGGCGCGCCCTCGCCCGTGAACGGGCAGGACTTGCGGCGGCGGAAGAACGGGCGGCGGCCACCGGCGGCGCCGGCACCGGCGCCTTCTTTGCGGTCAGCAAACGACATCAGACTTCCTCCGAACCTTCGTCTTCTTCACGGTCGCGACGACGCGGCGGACGGTCGCCGTAGGTCGGGCGGTCGCCACGCTCGGCATCACGCTTTTCATCGCGCTCGCGCTTCTGGAGCATGGCGGACGGGCCGTCTTCCAGCTCTTCGACGCGCACGGTCATGAAGCGCAGCACGTTTTCGTTGATGCGCATCTGGCGCTCCATCTCGGCCACGGCGGCCGCCGGAGCGGAGATGTTCATCAGCGCATAGTGCGCCTTGCGGTTCTTGTTCATGCGGTACGCGAGCGACTTGACGCCCCAGTACTCGACCTTGGTCACTGCGCCGCCGGCAGCCTCGATCACCGCCTTGTACTGGTCGGTGAGGCCTTCAACCTGCTGCGCGGAAATGTCCTGGCGTGCCAGGAACACATGCTCGTAAAGCGGCATGTCCGTGCCTTTCATTCGGGTTCAACCACATCCCGCCCGGCGCTTAGCCCTTCGAGCCTCGGAAAGGCCCGACGAGTAATCGAAGGCGTCGACAAGGGAGAACGGGCAGAACCCTGCGCGCGAACGCGCTCTCCTTTCAGCCGCCGACCGGAAGGGAAGTGGCGTGCTTAGGCGAAAAGCGCCGCAAAGGCAAGCGCATCGCGTCCGAAAATGTGCCTCACTCGACGCAATTGCGGGCGCTCGGCGCCAGTTGGTAATTGGGCGTGCCGATGCCGAAGAAGGTGTTCCAGTAGCTCTCCGTCGTCGCCATGCGGCGGATCGCCAGCGCCCGTTCGAAGATGATGCAGCGCAGCGCCTCGTTGGAGCGGTAGAGGTGGTCGAGCCGCGGGAAGGTCGCCTGCGCCAGCGTCCTGCGATCCTCGGCGCTGGCCGTGTCGCGCTTGTCGATGAACTGCTCGATCTCGTCCTTGATCTTGCCGTGGCAGTGGTTGATCACCGCCAGCACGGCGCGGGCCGAGGTCGCATCGATCAGCGTTTCGTCCCTGGCCTGCCGGGTCTGCGCCGTGCGCAGCGCGAAATCGGTGCAGGGCAGCGACCAGACCCGGGCGACATCCTCGCGCGGCTCGATGCCGAAGGGCGTATCGATGTGGAATTCCAGTTCGCGCGCGATGTTGGTGTAGCGCAGCGCCCATTCCTTGTCGGCCTGCTCGAAGGCATCCTTGGCGCTCTTCCATTCGTCGGCGGCGACATTGCGCTCCAGCGCCCGGGCCAGCCGGTAGGTGGCATGCCAGCGCCCGTTGATGATCTCCGAGGTGGCGCGATAGGCGGCCATCGCGTTCTCGGTGTCCTTCTCGATCTTGGCGACGCGGTTCTGCCACGACCAGCCGCGCTGCTGCACCCAGGTCGTCAGCGTCGTGCCGATGACGCCGGTGAGCACGAAGCCGAGCACGGTGAAGATCAGCTTCTCGCGCAGGGACTCGCGCTCCTTCTGCGCCTTGATCTGTTCGGCGGGGGTGGCGGCCTTGGCATCGTCGCTCATGGGGTCCGGTTCCGGTGCGCCGGTCAGCCGGCGGAAAAGGGGGAAGATCAGATCAGGCCGAGTCCGGCGAGTTCGCGACGCAGGTCTTCGGGCATCTCCTGCACGCCGGCGCCCTGCGCGCCGAGATCGGGCGGCGCATCCCCGGCCGCCAGATAGCGCCAGCCCTGGAACGGGCGGAACGGCCGCGGGCTGACCGGCACCACCTCCGGCACCAGCACCAGATGGCAGCGGCCGATGCCCTCGCCATCGGTGAACGGGCGGATGTCGATGAGCTGCTGGCGGCAGGCGATCTGGCCCTTGATCACCCAGTAGAGCGAGCCCGGCCCCTCCGGCGCATGCAGGATGGCGTCGAGTTTCTTGGGCACCATGCGTGTCGTATGCGTATGTTCGAACGGCCGCTTCAGCCGGGCATGAAACAGCCGCTGCTCATCGATCCAGTCGCTGACTTCGCCGATCGTCTCCACCCCGACGCAGAGCTTGAGCAGGTGCAGCGTCATGGCCGCAGAGCCCCCCCCGTCCGCCGCGCCCGAGGGGGCGCCACCGCTTGCCGCGACAACCGCTGTCATCATGCTCTCCCTTGGCAGGATATCTAACTCAGGCAGCGGTTCAGGCGCCAGCGTCCTTGCGCGCCTCAGCCTGCGCCATCCACCGCTCGATCAGGCGAAGAACATGGTCCCTGGGCTGAAAACCCTCGGTGACCAGAACCCAGCCCGCCTGCTGGCCGGCGGTCCCGGCGATCAGGGTGGGAAAGCCGGTGACGCCGCTGCGCTGCGCCAGCCTGAAATCGGCCAGCGTCTCGTTCTTGATCGCGTCGCTGGCGAAGGCGGCATGGAAGCGGGCGATGTCCAGTCCGAACTCCGCCGCCAGCCCGGCCAGCACCTCGGTTTCGGTGATATCCCGGTTCTCGGCATAGAAGGCGCGCTGCACGCGCTTGAGATAGGGCAGGGCGCTCGCCGCATCGTGGGTGCGCATCACCACCACGGCCCGCGCCGCCGGCTCGGTGTCATAGACAAAGCCTTGCCGGTCGAAGAAGGCGAAGTCGAACGGCTGGCCCGAGGCCTCGGCCACATGCCGCCAGTGCTCGCGGATCGTCGCGCTCAGCCGCGGCGTCATCGGCTCAACCGTGCCGGGGCGCAGCCCGCCGAGAATGATCTCGATCGGCAGCCGCGCACCATAGTGCATCGCGATCGCCTCGATGGTGGGGGCAAACCCCCAGCACCACGAGCACATCGGATCGGCGAAATAGATCAGTTGCGGCCGCGACATGACCCGATGCTAGCCGCAAAGGCGGCAATGTGCCACGTCAATTNACGTGTGCAGCGGGGCCGGCCTGCGGCCGCCTCAGTGCGATTTCGGCGGCTGGTGGCCGAGCTTGTCGACATAGGCGATGCCGATGGCCGAGGCGATGAAGACGACGTGGATGATCGTCTGCCACAGGATGCCCTCGGAGGTGTAGGCAGCGTTCGGCTTGCCGAGGTTGCCCGCCTCGATGAAGGTGCGCAACAGGTGGATCGACGAGATGCCGATGATCGCCAGCGCCAGCTTGATCTTGAGCACCGAGGCGTTGACGTGGTCGAGCCATTCGGGCTGGTCCGGGTGGCCCTTCAGGTCGAGCCGCGAGACGAAGGTTTCGTAGCCGCCGACGATGACCATCACCAGAAGGTTCGAGATCATCACCACGTCGATCAGACCCAGCACCACCAGCATGATCTGCTGCTCGGTGAACGAGGCGGCATGGCCGACCAGATGCCAGAGTTCCTTGACGAACAGGAAGACATAAACGCCCTGCGCGACGATCAGGCCGAGGTAGAGCGGCATCTGAAGCCAGCGCGAGCCGAAGATCAGCTTGGGAAGCGGGCGAAGATCAACGCCATCTGGCCGGGTGGTTTTCTCGGTCATGTCTCTGACTGTGTGTGCTGAAGGGAAAGACTGGCCTCACATAGGGGCGCGGCGTCGCCGCGGCAAGACCGGATGGCGCGGCCGNTCCCGCTCCCTCGTCAGGGTTTTCTGGCGGCGATCTCCGAGAGCGCGATGGTCTGGCGGCGCACGGGTTCGCCGTTCATGCCGCGCAGGGACAGGGTGACGCTGGCGGCCCACCAGTCGATGTCGATGGTGCCGAAATTGACGGCGCCATAGGGCGGCCCAAGCCGGTTGGGGTTGGTTTCGCTGACACCGGGATAGGTCTGCGTCAGGCCGCTGGAGGTGATCTCGTACAAGGGATAGGGCACGCCCTCGGTCTGGCGGAAGAGGGCGCCGAAATGCCTGTCGCCCGAGAGCAGCAGGACATTGCCGGCGCCAGTGCTGCGGATCAGATCATAGAAGCGCTGGCGCTCGCGCGGCAGGTTGCCCCAGCGCTCGAAATTGTGGCCGTCCACGGTGAGCTGAATGCTGGACACGATCAGGCGCAGATCGGCGGGCACCTTCAGCTGCTCCTCCAGCCAGGTCCATTGCGCCGGCCCCAGCATGGTCTTGTCGGGTGTGTCGTCGGGCTCGTATGGCCCCTGTCCGCGCGCCAGCGTCAGCAGCGAGGTCTTCAGCGGCGAGCGGAAATAGCGTGTGTCGAGCAGGATGATCTGAACCCGCTTGCCCGCCGGGCCGGAGACATGGGCGTGATAGACGCCGGCGCGGCTGCGGCGCGGATCATCCGCCGGCAGCTTCCAGAACTCGACGAACAGCTTCTGCGCCGCGTCCCTGTGGACGAAATCGGCACCGGCGTCGTTCTTGCCGAAATCATGATCATCCCATGTGGCGAGATGCGGCACCTGTCGCCGCAGGTCGGACATGCGGGTCAGGGCAGAGCCCCGGAGATAGGCGCGCGTGAGCGTATCGATAAGGACAGCATCATCGCGGACAAGCTTGCCGTCGACGAGATCGCCATACACATTATCGCCGGCAAACAGGAACAGGTCAGGCTTGTAGGCGCGCACGGCATCCCAGATGGGCTGCTGGACCTGCTGGTTGGCGCAGGAGCCGAAGGCGATGCGCGTGAGCATCTGACCGGCCTTGGGCGGGGCCTGCGCCAGGACAGGCGCGGCGAGGCCGCAGACGAGTGCGATCAGACCCAGATATCGTGCCAGCATGACAAGTCCCCAACCCCGCATGCAAAATGGGCGAAGCTGCCAGGCATGTCCAGCGCTGACGGCGGCTCTAAGGGGAGCGGAGCTTTCGCGCCGTGAGGATGGCCGCCAGCAGGCCGCCCCAGACGCCGCAGAACGGGCCGACCATGAAGATCAGCCCCATCGAGCCGCCGCCGTCCCGGTCGAAGATGTTGAAATAGGACATGGAGGCGACNCCCGCCGCCACCACCGCGACCCAGGTCGCGACAAGGCCGGCGAGGAAGGCAAGNATGACCTTGAGAGCGCGTGCCATGGGCGGCATCAGGCATGGCGATTGCGGCGGGCNTGGGGCAGCCGGCGCAGCGCCGACAAGCCGNCTCGACAAACCGCGACAAACGGCTTTTCGGCCAGCGATATNCGCTGTTCGCCGCCGAGGATTCCCGCTTTCTCGTCAGATATCCACCAGCTCCGCCGCNAACGCCGCCCGCTCCTGAATGAAGACNAAGCGCGCTTCGGGCCGGTTGCCCATCAGCCGTTCCACCGTGTCGGCGGTCTCCGGCCGGGCCTCCGGGGCGATCTGGACGCGCAGCAGCGTGCGCCGCTTCGGGTCCATCGTCGTCTCCTTCAGTTGCGCCGGCATCATCTCGCCAAGCCCCTTGAATCGGCCGATTTCGGGCTTTTTCCCTTTGAAAACCGTGCCGAGAAGCTGATCCTTGTGCTTGTCGTCGCGGGCGTAGACCGATTTTCCGCCGTGGCTGAGGCGGTAGAGCGGCGGCACGGCGAGATAAAGATGCCCGCCCTCGATCAGCTTGGGCGTCTGGCGGAAGAAGAAGGTGATCAGCAGCGAGGCGATGTGGGCGCCGTCGACATCCGCGTCGGTCATGATGATGACCTTGTCATAGCGCAGGTCGGCATCCTTGTAGTGGTTGGCCTGACCGCAGCCAAGCGCCAGAAGCAGGTCAGCAAGCTGTTGATTTTGCGCGAGTTTATCCTTACCCGCGTTGGCCACGTTGAGGATTTTGCCACGCAGAGGCAGCACCGCCTGGCTGGCCCGGTCGCGCGCCTGCTTGGCCGAGCCGCCCGCCGAATCGCCCTCGACGATGAACAGTTCCGAGCCGGCGGCGGCGGTGGCGGTACAGTCCGCCAGCTTGCCCGGCAGGCGCAGCTTGCGCACCGCGGTCTTGCGCTGCACATCCTTTTCCGCCCGGCGGCGCAGCCGATCGTCGGCCCGCTCGATGACAAAATCGAGCAATTTCAATGCGGAAGCGGGCGAGGCCGCGAGCCAGTGGTCGAAGGCGTCACGCACTGCGGCCTCGACGATCTTCGAGGCTTCCAGCGTTGCCAGCTTGTCCTTGGTCTGGCCGACGAACTCCGGCTCGCGGATGAACACCGACAGCATCGCCCCGCAGGAGACCATGATGTCGTCGGTGGTCAGCACCGAGGCGCGCTTGGATTGGCCGATGCGCTCGGCATGGTCCTTGAGCCCGCGCAGCAGCGCCACCCGCAGACCCGCTTCATGCGTGCCGCCCTCCGGCGTCGGGATGGTGTTGCAGTAGGAGGAGACGAAGCCGTCGTCGTAGGCGAACCAGGTCATCGCCCATTCGCAGGCGCCATGCCCGGATTTGTCGAGTTTTCCGGCAAAAATGCCGTCCGCAGCCAGATCGCGGCCCTCGATTTCGCGAGTCAGGTAATCTTTCAGCCCGGCCGGAAACCGGAAGGTCGCCGTCTCCGGCACCTCGCCCCTTCGCCGAGCAGCGCCGGATCGCACTTCCAGCGGATTTCGACGCCGCCGAACAGATAGGCCTTCGAGCGCGCCATCTTGAAGACGCGCGTCGGGTCGAACCGCATTTCGGCGCCGAAAATCTGCGGATCGGGCCGGAATTTCACCTTTGTGCCGCGACGGTTGCGCACCGCGCCGAGATGCTCCAGGCGGGTCTGCGGCAGGCCGCGCGAAAAACTCATGCGGTAGAGCTGCTGTTCCTTGGCGACCTCGACCTCGACCAGTTCGGACAGGGCGTTGACCACCGAAATGCCGACACCATGCAGGCCGCCCGAGGTCTCGTAGACCTTGGAATCGAACTTTCCGCCGGCGTGCAGCGTGCACATGATCACTTCGAGCGCCGACTTGTCCTTGAACTTGGGGTGCGGATCGACCGGGATGCCGCGCCCGTTGTCGGTGACGGTCAGCGCCCCGTCGGCAGAGAGTTCCACCTCGATGAAGCTGGCATGGCCGGCCACCGCCTCGTCCATCGAATTGTCGATCACCTCGGCGAACAGATGGTGCAGCGCCTTTTCGTCGGTGCCGCCGATATACATGCCCGGGCGGCGGCGCACCGGCTCCAGCCCTTCGAGAACCTCGATGTCGGATGCCGAATAGCCGTCGCTCGTCACNGGCGCCCTGGCNGGCTCCTGTTTCCGGGGGGGGNNCGCTGCGGCGGCTTCCGCGGTCTTCAGGGCCTCGCTGGCAGCCGCCACGGCGCGCCCCACCTTGGCCAGCGCCTCCTCGGCGCGCGCCCGGTCCTGCTTCGGCGCGACCCCGGCCACCGACTGGGCAGCCTGCTCCAGTTCGCCGAAAAGATCGCGCGCGGGTCCGGATTTTGACGACATGAGGCCTCGACCAGTGATTCGCTGAGTGCAGAGTATGGCACGGCGCCGCCTCCGTCGGCAGCGCGGCGGCACCTGTCCCCGGCTGATGCGGCATGCCAGGCGCTTCGTCCACCGTTATTCGGCACTAAGTCGCGTTTTCAGGGGAAATCTGCCGCCACATGCCGCCTGAAGCGGCAAACCGGCGTTAACCACTGTCATGGTTAACTCGCCATGGGTCTCACCCAATCGAGGCGGGAGCGTGCGGTGATGTGGCGTAAGAAGGCGTTTGCGGAACAACGGCTGGCCCGGACGGCATCGGCCGCGGGGACGGCGTTCGGCTGGACCGATCCTGAGGAGGAGGCCGCGCTCAGGGCAGGGGAGAGGCTGGAGCGCCTGCGCCGGACCCTGGCCGGACTGCCGGTGCTGTTTGCCGGAACGGTGCTCGCCGGGCTGGCCTATCTCGTTCTTTGAGCGGGAAAAGACCGGCAAAGCGCCGCCGCGCCTTGGGATTGCCGCAGTTTGAGGTTTACCCGGTGTCGAAACGGTGAAATACCGCTCGCACCTCGTTGCCCTTGCCCAACCTGACGGATCGATTGCCATGTCCCGTTTCGGCGGAATTTCCCTGGCTCTGCTGGCGCTGATGCTCGGCGCCGCCGGCCCCGCGCATGCCGACCGGATCAAGAACCCGACGGCGGTCTTTGCCGGGCTGGACAAGATTACCGGGCGGATCATCTCCTTCGAGGTGAAGATCAACGAGACGGTGCAGTTCGGCTCGCTGCAACTGACCCCGCGTATCTGTTACTCCCGCCCGAACTACGAGAACCCGAACACGAACACCTTCGTCGAGGTCGACGAGATCGGCGCGAACAACGATTACAAGCGCATCTTCACCGGCTGGATGTTCGCCTCNAGCCCGGGGCTCAATGCGGTCGAGCATGCCGTCTATGACTTCTGGCTGACCGAGTGCAAGGGCGGCACGGACATCATCAAGATCGCGCCCGAAAAGGAAGACGTGCCGGAAGTCACGCCGTTCGAGAACAAGCGACCGACCGGTCCGGTTCCGCCCAACGAGCGCAAGGATCGCCGGAACCAGCCGACGCAGACCTTCTATCCCACCAACATGCCACCGGCGCCGGCCCCCGCTCCCTCGGGCGGCAGCCGGCCGATGAACATTTTGCCGGTGGGGCCGGACCCGGCACGCGGCAACTGAGGCCGGATCAGCGCCCGCAGGCCTTGTCGATCACCGCCAGCACTGTTGCACCCGGCGGATCGCCATCCCTGGGCCAGACGAGAAAATCGCCGAACCCGTCCATCGCTTCATCAAGCCAGCGCTGATAGGCGGCGCGGCGGATCTCGATGGCGCCGAACTGGGCCAGATGCGGTGTGATGAACTGGGCATCGAGCAGACTGAAGCCGCCGGCGATCAGCCGCCCGACCAGATGGACCAGCGCCACCTTCGAGGCATCGCGCACGCGGTGGAACATGCTTTCGCCGAAGAAGGCGCCGGCGAGGCTGACGCCATAAAGCCCGCCCACCAGCGCCTCTCCCTCATACACCTCGACGCTGTGGCAATGGCCGCGCTGGTGCAATTGCCCATAGAGCCGGTGGATCAGCGGGTTGATCCAGGTGGTTTCCCGCCCTTCCGCCGGTGCGGCGCAGGCCGCCATCACCCCGGCGAAATCACGGTTGACGCAAACCCGGAATCGGTCTGAGCGGACCAGCCGCGCCAGCTTTTTGGGCACATGGAAATGATCGAGCGGGAAAATGCCGCGCATCGCCGGCTCGACCCAGTGCACCTCGGGGTCGTCGGCACTCTCAGCCATCGGGAACAGGCCGATCGAATAGGCCCGCAGCAGCACATCCGGCGTGAGCTCATGGGCTGCGGCGCTGTCGGCCATGCGATCGGGTCCTCACTGCTGTGACGCATACTCTTCCGGCCCTGGGCCGGCGCGTCAACTGCCTGAAACGCCGATGGCCGGGCAGGCCCGGCCATGACAGGCGCGGACCCGGCGGATCAGGACAGCGAGCCCATGCCACCGTCGCGCAGGAACTTCTCCAGCCAGTGGATGTCGTAGTCGCCGTTCTGGATGTCCGGGTTGCGCACCAGCGTGCGGAACAGCGGCAGCGTCGTCTCGATACCCTCGATGACGAATTCATCGAGCGCGCGCCGCAGACGCATCAGGCATTCGGTGCGCGAGCGGCCATGCACGATCAGCTTGCCGACCAGTGAATCGTAGTGCGGCGGGATCGTGTAGCCCTGATACACCGCCGAATCGACGCGCACTCCCAGCCCNCCCGGCGGGTGGAAATAGCTGATCCGCCCCGGCGAGGGCCGGAAGGTGGCGGGATGCTCGGCGTTGACGCGGCATTCGATGGCATGNCCGCTGAAGATCAGGTCTTCCTGCCGGGCCGGCAGGTTGCCGCCCGCCGCAACCTTGATCTGCTCGTTCACGAGATCGATGCCGGTGATCATCTCGGTCACCGGATGCTCCACCTGGATGCGGGTGTTCATCTCGATGAAGTAGAACTGGCCGTCCTCGTACAGAAATTCGATGGTGCCGGCGCCCAGATACTTCAGGTCCTGCATCGCCTTGGCGACGATATCGCCGATCTGCGCCCTCTGGCTGGCGTTGAGCGCAGGCGAGGGGCTTTCTTCCCACACCTTCTGGTGCCGGCGCTGGAGCGAGCAGTCGCGCTCGCCCAGATGGATGGCGTTGCCGCGCCCGTCGCCCAGCACCTGGATTTCGATATGGCGCGGCTTTTCGAGGTACTTCTCGATGTAGACCGCATCATCGCCAAAGGCGGCCTTGGCCTCGGTGCGGGCGGTTTGCAGCGCCACCGACAGGTCATCCTCGGTGCGCGCCACCTTCATGCCGCGCCCGCCGCCGCCCGCCGCCGCCTTGATCAGCACGGGATAGCCGATCTTGCGGGCGATCTTCTTGGCTTCCTCGTCGTCGGTCACGCCGCCGTCCGAGCCCGGAACACAGGGGATGCCCAGACGCAGCGCCGTGCGCTTGGCCTCGATCTTGTCGCCCATGGTGCGGATATGCTCGGCCTTGGGGCCGATGAAGCCGATGTTGTGACCGGCAAGCACCTCGGCGAAGCGGGCGTTTTCCGAAAGAAAACCGTAGCCGGGATGAACCGCGTCCGCGCCGGTGATCTCGCAGGCGGCGATCAGCGAGGGGATGTTCAGGTAGCTGTCGCGCGCCGCAGGCGGGCCGATGCAGACGCTCTCGTCGGCGAGCTTGACATGCATCGCATCCGCGTCCGCCGTCGAATGGACCGCCACGGTGGCGATTCCCAGTTCCTTNCAGGCGCGCAGCACGCGCAGCGCGATCTCGCCCCGGTTGGCGATCAGGACCTTGTCGAACATCGCTCCCTCGTCACTCGATCACGAACAGGGGTTCGCCGAACTCGACCGGCTGGCCGTCGTCGACATAGATCTGGGTGATGGTGCCGCCGCGCGGGGCAACGATTTCGTTGAAGGTCTTCATCGCCTCGACCAGCAGCACCTTTTCNCCGGCCTTGACCACCGAACCGATCTCGACGAACGGCTTGGCATCGGGCGAGGGGCGGCGATAGGCGGTGCCGACCATCGGCGAGCGCACCGCGCCCGGATGCGGCTCGTTGGCATTGCCCGGCGCGGCGGGATCGCGCGATTCGACCGGTGCGGCCGGGGCGGGGGCCGCCGCCGGAAGGGCCGAATAGCTGGGATGGGCGACCGCGACGTGGGCCGTGATCTGCCGGGCGACGCGGATCTTCAGATCGCCCTTCTCGACTTCGATTTCGGACAGATCCGTATCGGCGATCAGCTTGGCGAGATCGCGGACGATGTCGGTATCGAAGGGACGTTTTTCAGCCATGGCGGGTTCTTTCATTCGGAAAACGGGTCAAAAGCTGCATCAATGCCAGTCATCCGCGCCGGACGTCCCTGGCGCGGCGCCGCATCAGCCGGAATGTCGTCGGCCCGGATCGCGGACATGCATCCTCGCATCGGTCATGCCGCGACGGCGGCACACTCAAGATCAGCCCGGCCTCTTAGCCGGTTATCCGGCCTTGGGGAAGGGTGGATACGCTGCACTGCGATATTTGCCCCCGAATTCATTGGATAGCTGTTGCAACCCTGCCGACGCTTGCGTGTTATTCATCAAGGTGGNACAGGGACGCCATGACGCGCAAACGCACACCACGGGAACAGNTCGCCCATCGCCTGATGCTTGTCTTCGCGCTCGCCGCCGTCATCGGCACGGCCGCGGCGGGCTACTGGCTGTTCATGCGCGACATCACCCTGCGCGTCGCGATTTCAAAGGCGGGCGGCGACGATGCGACCATTCTCAACACGCTGAACGACTGGATGGTGTCCGACGGCCGGCGCTTCCGCCTCAGGCTTCTGGTCAGCGGCTCCCCCGAGAAGAGCCTGGAGATGTTGCGCTCCGGCGCTGTCGACATGGCCGCCGTGCGCGCCGATTTCGTCACGCGGGA
>Ga0056914_10000931_pt1 | contig 22572 bp, 21 predicted proteins | sample TNRBio252014_DNA_FD_55168 | JGI IMG/M metagenome (GOLD analysis project Ga0056914, IMG submission 55168) | Wastewater treatment Type I Accumulibacter community from EBPR Bioreactor in Madison, WI, USA - TNR Reactor_6/25/2014_ DNA | ecosystem: Engineered > Bioreactor > EBPR > Anaerobic-Aerobic >...
GTATTTTTAAGCGATTTGACAAGTTGCAGACCGGCAAATCCCGCTCCCACAACTATCAAAGTTTTATTTTTATTAGTAGTCATCGTATTCTGTTTCAAGTAAATAATTTTTCATATACAATTAAAACAAAATATTGGATCATTTCGTTTAACTTCTACATCATCGGAATTTTTTAGTGGTAAAGTTGAGGATTTTTAGTTAAACCACTCGAAGGACCTCACCCCCGACCCCTCTCCTAAAATGAGAGGGGAGGATTACGATGAAAATTTATCCGCGAAAATCCGCTTTATCCGCATCATCCGCGTCCCAATAAAAAATCCGCGGAATCTGTGATAATCAGTGGAATCCGCGTAACTATTTCTCAATCACAGTTGCACTTAAAATTCTTTAACCACCACAAGTTTTCCCTCTTGTTTGAGTTTTTCGATGATTAACGGCATGATCTTTTCTCTTCTTAAAATCCCCATCTGAGTAAATGCGATATCTTCAGATGCAGGGTTTTTCGCTCGTCCCAAATAAAAATTTACTCTGTTTGCGGCGGTTAAAAGAGAATATAAAATTGTAACAGGGCTGTCAGGATCCAGCTTTTGAGTATCTTCATCCCAGATATTATAAACCTGATTCAGTGTAACTGCCCCTTCGCTTACAAGATCAACTCCCTCAATATCATAATCAGGCGGGGTGATCGAATCACAACCGTCATCATTAACCTTCAGTGGTTTGTTAAGATATCTCGCAGCAATTTTTGCAGTGGAGGCTCCACAGATAAGCTTTACTCCCGGATTGGCAAAAAATGACTCAAACGCTGTATCATCGTCGGCAGGATCAGTTGGAGGACCTGTAAAAAGATTAACCACCCTCCCTTTTCTTGCACTACAAACCACTATCGTTACATCGTCACCCTGTTTGGGACCCCAATGTAGAACTGCCTGTTCCTCCACTAATTTAGGAAGATGTTTTGGAATTTCACCTTTTTGCAAAAGTGAATTAACAAAACTGTTTAATCCTTCAGTTTCCCACCCCAAGGTAAATCTTTTGCCGATACCTGCTTGAGTAACACCATCAGAAGTGATTAAGATACCTTCTCCGGTATTGATCACACAATTAAGTTCGGTAATAAAAGCCGTTCCGTTGTTATAAACCCTCCCTTTTAATGGATAAGCTGTTTTACCTGCAAGGAACAAGGGTGTAGGAGTTTCATAACTTAATATTGTTGTTAGTCCATCGTTCAAAATCCTTACAACAGTCATAGCCGAGTAGGGCATGTCAGCCTGTTTCGCTTCTTCCATTGTTACGACTGTATTGGTAAATGCTTTTCGCAAAGAAAAATCAGAGCTTAAAAGTTCTTTTAGTCTCGCAGCCGCCATCGCCGCAAAGATGTTTGCTTTTACTCCGGAACCAAGTCCATCACAGAGGATTATAGTGGTATGTTCTTTGGTTCGGATCACCTCAACCACATCACCGCTTGGGCTTCTTTCATATTTTGACCGCTGAGCAGTCTCTACTTCGAAGTGTAAATATCCCATAACCATTTGCTTTTGTTTGAGCTGCCTTTTCGAGTATCATCCTCGGTAAGTTTCATTAAATTATCGAGAAGTGCCTCACTTTTAGCTGTTCCCTCACCCAATATTTTGGCAAGAAACTGAGCTGTTTTCACTTGATGCTCAAGAAGTTCTTCGGCTTTTTTGAGTGTTTCACCCCTCAAGGTATCAAGCTGTTTTTTATCCGTTTCAACTTTTGTAATATCCACAAAGATACCGGCAATCGAATTTTCACTCATTTTAAATATTTTTGCTTCGGTAGATAGACTGTATTTGGCAAAATTCATCCTCTCTTCTATCAGTTCCGAGGCACCACTTACCACTTTTTCAAACAAATCGGGGTCCATTATGGTTGAGAGGTGTTTTCCCACTGATGAACCCGTGCACATAAACATTCTCATGAATGATTCATTTACACTTATTATCTGAAGTGATCGATCAAGCACGATAATTCCGTTTGGAGTTTTGTCGATTATCTCATCCGCTTTCCTTTCTGCAAATCGTCGCATGTAGGGGATACACATTTTAATTTCAGCCATCCCCGAAAGAACTGCTTTTGCTTTATCACGACAGGAAAGATAACCGCAGGCACCACAATTTAATTCATCCTCTTTTGTGTATTTTCCCGTTTGATTCATCACCTCTCTAATCTGCTCTTCATCAAATTCCCGAAGGAAATTGCCTGATTTATCTCTGAAACTTGTGACAAGTTGAATTTGCTCTTCAACTATCGGCTCTCCTGTTTCCTTTTTCTCTTTTGAATAAGCCTGAACATTTAATCTTCTCCTTAAAACATTGATCTCGGAGTTGATCCCGGGTCCGTTTATACATCCCATCGAACAGATAAGAGGTTCAACAATGAGATTCCCGGCTCCTTCATCTACAATGTTAAATGCTTCAAGCATCCTCTCATAACTGCTCATGCAGAGGATTTGTGCTCCCGGTCCACCGCTACTCCCACAAACACCTGCAGCTTCTTCAAGTCCACCGGACAGACAAAATGACTCACCACCTGTGTATTTTGCCCAATCAAATCCACTCTCTTCAAGATTTGACAACTCAATTTCACTCTCTTTAAGCCAGTTGAACAACTCCTCAAATGTGAGAACAGCATCAATTAACCCTTCATGTTCCGGAAAATCCGCCTCCCTTTTTTTCGCAACACACGGACCAATAAAAACTGTTTTTGAATCGGGTCCCCTCCTCCTTTTGATAAGTTTTGCCTGTGCTATCATGGGAGATGGAACAGGAATTAAAGTTTCCAGCAAATCAGGACGATATTTTTCAGCATATTCCACCACGGCAGGACACGAGGTCGAGATATTTCCTCTCCCCTTGCCGGCAATTTTGAGCGTTTCGTCTGTTACATACCTTGCTCCCTCCGCCACCTCTACCACAAGACTAAATCCGAGAAGTCGCATCGCCGATGGGAACCGTTTTACCATCTTTCTGTCGAGAAGCCCTGCAAACGACGGCGCAACTGCTGCAACAACATCGTAATCGGCTGCTATCANCTCCTTCACTTTATTGGTGTCTTTCCGGTAATATTTCGCCTGCTGAGGGCACTCTACGATACATTTCCCGCAAAAAATGCACCTTTTTTCATCTACATAAGCCTGCCCGTCTTTAACTCCAACTGCCTTCACGGGACAAACCCTTACACACCGGTAACAATCCTGACACTTGGCTTTATTTGTAAAAATGTAATTGTTTTCGGGCATCGTGTTTATCATCATTTTTATTCTCTATTTCATCATTTAATTAAATGTAACAAATCTCATGCCACGAGTTTCGAGTCGTTTTTGGCACTTTTTTGTCAACATTTCTTCATATTCCGAAACTTATTTGCAAAATTGAAAAATTTAACTTGACTAATATCGGAATTTTCCATATTTTAATCAGTATAAATTTCTCGATATATTTTTCTCGATTTAAAATCAACCATTTGGAGCAAATTTTTATGGCAGCAAAAGAGATCAAACATGTCCCTGAGCCGGTGTTAAGAAGACTCCCCCGCTACCTTCAAATCCTTACCAGATTGAAGGAAGAGGGATTAAAAGAGGTCTCGAGCACCCGGATTGCCAATGAACTTCATCTCGATTCAACTCAAGTGAGAAAAGATATCGAGTTTACAGGGATCATCGGAAAACCCAAAACGGGCTTCCTGGTTCCACAATTGATCCATGCGATTGAATCATTTTTAAATTGGGATAATGTTACTGATGCTTTCCTTGTTGGGGCAGGCAGTCTCGGTACAGCAATTCTTGGATACCCCGGATTTAACAACTACGGGATTAATATTATTGCAGCTTTCGACTCGAACCCTGAGAAGGCAGGCGGAACAATCCGTAACATACCAATTTTTCATATCGACAAACTTCCTGATCTCTCCAATAGAATGCATGTACATATTGGAATCATTACGGTTCCGGCGGCTTCAGCAAACGAAGTGGCAGCAAAGATGATTGATGGCGGGATTAAGGCGATATGGAACTTTGCTCCCGTGCAACTCCGTGTTCCAAAAGAGATAATTGTTGAGAATGTGCTGCTTCATGCCAGTCTCTCGGTTCTCACAAGGAAACTTGGACAACAAATAAAAGACCAGAAATAAGGATATAAAATGCACAAACATGATTTAGGACAAGCGGCACGAAAATTTGCCAAAGTGTGCGAAATACTTGAAAAATACGATTATAAATCAGATAAATTAGTCCCCATCCTCCAGGCAGTTCAAGAAGAATACAGATATCTGCCCGAGGATGTGCTGGCATTTATTGCCACTACACTCGATATCTCCCCCGCAAGGATTTATGGAGTTGCCACTTTCTACTCACATTTTGCCCTTGAACCAAAGGGGAAATATGTTGTTAGAGTTTGTGATGGAACTGCCTGCCATGTGAAAGGTTCCAATCCCCTTCTCTCTGAGATAAGGAACAGATTAAACCTTCCAAAAGGAAAAACAACCACACCCGATCTGCTTTTCACCCTGGAAACTGTATCCTGCCTTGGTGCCTGTGGTATCGCTCCCGTGGTCGTGGTGAACGAAGAGGTTCATCCTCTGATGACCCCCGGTAAAACAACTGCGATGATTGATGACATAATGGAGAAAGAGAGAGTTGGTGATGAACAGTTTGCTTGATCTTAATGCCATAAAAACCGATTATCAAAACAGAGCCAAAAATGTAACGAGACGGATTATTATCTGCGCCGGAACGGGATGTATGGCGAGCGGTGCCCTTAAAATCAGTAATGAATTTAAACGAATTTCCACTTTGATGGGTGTTCAAGTTGAAACAGAACTAAAAAAAGAGGAAACCAGCTACAATCTCCTCACCGGGAGCGGATGCCAGGGCTTTTGCCAAATGGGACCACTTGTTACCATAGAACCCGAGGGTATATTTTATGTAAAAGTTAAGCCAGAGGATGTTTCCGAGATTATTACCGAAACCGTGCTCAGTGGAAAACCGGTGGAACGCTTGCTTTACAAAGGAAACATTTCAGGGAAAAGCTGCAAAACACAACACGACATAAATTTTTACAAAAAGCAAACCCGAAAGATTCTCGCCGATTGTGGTAACATAAATCCCGAAGACATTGAAGAATATATCTCAAGAGGGGGATATGAGGCAGCCAAAAAAGCCGTAACAGAGATGAATTCGATCGATATTTGTCAGGAAATCCTTAATTCGGGACTAAGAGGCAGAGGTGGTGGAGGCTTCCCAACCGGAAGGAAATGGCTTCTTGCACAAAAAGAGATAAATGATAAAAAATATGTGATTTGTAATGCTGATGAGGGTGATCCCGGCGCATTCATGGACAGAAGCGTAATGGAAGGGAATCCCCACTCTGTTATCGAAGGAATGATCATCGCCGCTCTCGGCATCGGAGCTGATGAAGGTTATGTTTATGTAAGACTTGAGTACCCTCTCGCAGTAAAAAGAATTAAAAAAGCTGTTGAAGAGGCTACTAAACTTGGAATCCTTGGAGATAATATCTTTGGAACTGATAAAAGCTTTATGATCCATGTGATGGAAGGTGCGGGGGCATTCGTCTGTGGAGAAGAAACAGCTCTTATGGCATCAATAGAAGGTAAAAGAGGGATGCCAAACCCAAAACCTCCTTTTCCGGCTCAATCAGGTCTTTTTGGTAAACCCACTATTATTAATAATGTTGAAACTTTGGCTTCTGTTCCCGGAATCATTAAAAACGGTGCTCTGGAATATCGATCAATCGGAACCAAAGAATCACCCGGAACAAAAACTTTTGCCCTCACAGGTCATGTGGTTAACACCGGATTAATTGAAGTGCCATTTGGAACAACTCTCCGCGAGATCATCTTTGATATCGGTGGTGGTGTTACTGATGATGAGGGGAATCTCGACCCTGATGGATTTAAAGCGGTACAAATTGGGGGTCCCTCGGGTGGCTGTCTTACTGCTCAACATCTTGATCTTCCACTAAGTTTTGATTCACTTACTTCCATTGGTGCCATGATCGGCTCGGGTGGACTTGTGGTAATGAACAAAAACACTTGTATGGTGCAGGTGGCAAAATTTTTCATGCAATTCACGCAAAATGAATCGTGTGGCAAGTGTGTTCCGTGCAGAGAAGGCACAAAACAGATGTTAGCCCTCCTTGAGGATATCACCGAAGGCAAAGCTGATGAACATACTCTTGAAATCCTTTATAATCTTGGACTTGCCATTAAAAAAGCTTCACTCTGTGGCCTCGGGAAAACGGCTCCTAATCCCGTTCTTTCACTACTCGGATATTTCCGTGAAGAGATTGAGACACATGTGATGCAGCAGAGATGCCCGGCGAAAAAATGTAAAAGTCTGCTTACTCCCGTTGTGATTGAGGAGAAGTGCAAGGGATGTGGACTCTGTATTAAAAAATGTCCCGTCGGTGCCATCTCAGGTGAGAAAAAACAACCCCATTATATTAATGAAGCATTGTGCATAAAATGCGGAGCATGTATTGAAGCTTGCCGCCTTGATGCAATTTCTGAAGGAGTGTGATATGAACAGCGAAAATAATCTTTATATAAATGGCAGAGAAATAGCCATCGAATCGGAGAAAAATCTCCTCGAAGTGATCAGAAAAGCAAATATCGACCTGCCAACTTTTTGTTATCACTCTGAACTTAGTGTTTATGGTGCATGCCGTCTATGTCTCGTGGATGTTGAAGGAAGGGGAATCAACTCATCCTGTTCAATGAAACCTGAACCCGGCATGAAAATTAAAACGCATACAAAAGAACTTCGTGATATCAGAAAAATCAATATCGAACTTCTTCTCGCATCACATAAAAGGGAATGTACCTCCTGCGTGAAAAGTGATTCCTGTAAATTGCTCGAGATTGCTTCAAAACTTGGGGTGGAAGATGTCCGATTTAAAAAATCGTTGATGAACAAGGGCATAGATTCCTCTTCGCCTGCTCTAATCAGGGATATGGACAAATGTATCCTCTGTGGTGACTGCGTAAGAGCCTGCGATGAAATTCAGGGAATCGGCGTGCTCGATTTTGCAAATCGTGGAAGTGGTGCCGTGGTTGTCCCCTCTTTTGGGAAACCCCTGGGTGAAGTGGAATGTGTTGATTGTGGACAGTGCGCAAGAGTTTGCCCCACTGCTGCAATAACTCCAAAATCTGACACACAGGAAGTATGGAATGTTCTTGATGATCCTCAAAAATATGTTGTGATTCAGGTTGCCCCGGCTGTTAGAGTTTCGCTTGGTGAACTTTTTGGATACAAGGATGGTGAAAATGTAACGGGTCAGATGATCTCTGCACTCAAACATCTTGGATTCAAAAAAGTGTTTGACACATCGTTTGGCGCCGATCTTACTGTTCTTGAGGAAGCGAATGAATTTCTCGGAAGAATAGAATCAGGAGAAAATCTTCCTCTGATCACTTCATGCTGCCCTGCCTGGGTTAAATATGCAGAACAGTATCAACCCGAATTCCTGGGAAATATAAGCTCTTGCAAATCACCTCAGGGAATGGTGGGAGCTCTTATTAAAAACACCCTGCCCGAAAAAGTAAATGTTGACAAAAAGAACATCGTTTCTGTTTCGATTATGCCGTGTACTGCGAAAAAATTCGAAATTACCCGAAATTCTGCCGAATTTAAAGATGTTGACTATGTTCTCACTGTTCAGGAACTTGGAAGAATGATCAAAGAGGCGGGACTTGTTTTTGGGGAACTTGAACCCGAATCTTTTGATATGCCTTTTGGATTCAAAACCGGGGCAGGAATCATTTTTGGAAATTCCGGTGGAGTTGCCGAGGCGGTGGTCAGACATCTAAGTTCAAATCTCAACGGTCAGGATGCAACTGTCTCCGATGTCATAGAACTGAGAGGAAGCAACGGCATAAAACGGAAAAGAATCACCGTAAGAGAGAGACAATTTAACATCGCTGTAGTGAGTGGCCTTAAAAACGCAAAAGAACTTCTCAATAAAATAAAATCGGGAGAAGAGTCTTACGATTTTATCGAAGTGATGGCGTGCCCTTCGGGATGTGCCGGTGGTGCCGGACAACCTGTAACCCACAACAGCGAAACAGTCGCTAAAAGAGGGAGAGGACTTTATGAAACAGATAAAATGCTTCAACTTCATAATGCACATGAAAATCCGTTGATCAAAGAGGTTTATGAGTCTTTCCTCGAAACCCCCGGAAGTAAAATCGCACATGAACTTCTGCATACCCACTATAAAAGCCGGAAACGCTTTGAAGGCGGAATCAGTCTGATCCAAAGTGGTGAAGAGAAAAAGAAGATTTCAGTATGTGTGGGAACTTCCTGTTTTGTAAAGGGATCACAAAAACTGCTTAACAGGGTTGTAAGGCATATTTCAGTTGAAGGTTTATCTGACGAATTTGAAGTGTCTGCAACTTTCTGCGCTGAAAATTGTGATAAAGGTCCAACAGTTGTTGTTGAAGGCGAAATCATCAACCACTGTTCGTTTGAAGATCTTAAAAAGAAGATTGATACTTTTAGGTCTGAATGAATACAGTACTCTTCCACCAAGGCTCCCTTTCTGCCCGGAAGGGAGCCGGCGGTGGATTAATTTATTGTGCCATCCCCAACAATTTCAGAATCGTGTTCATGTTCCTGGTGGTTGCAACTGTTTTAAGTTTTTTTTCAATAAAGGGATTGGAGAGTTTTGTAATTCCATATCCCTCAGGACAATAAAGAAACATGATTTTATCTTGAAACAGATAAACTTCCGATTCTGATTTTACCTTGTTCAACTCTTCAATTGGAATGTTTTGGAGTGCATCCCGGAAAAAAGTTATATACAGCTTGTTCCCTTCTGCATCAGGAAAGGGATTGGTTTCAATAATGCGACTGAATTCATTAACTGTTCTAACCATCACCTCCACATCAAAACCATACTTCCCTGCAATTCCGGACATAATGGACAATTCCAGATCTGGTATAGAAGTATCATCTGATTCAAACACCACATTTCCGCTCTGGATATATGTTTGAACATTCCGAAAACCAATACTCATTAAAAGCTCTTTCAGCTCCGCCATTTTAATAATTTTATGTCCACTGACATTAATACCACGAAGTAAAGCGATGTAATGGGGCATACATTCCCGTTTTTTAAAGTATTAAGCAGTTTTGTTGAATTTTTTGGGCGAAGGTGCCCCACGGAGAAATCCTTCGGTACTAAGGTCTTCGTCCAGGTCAGGCCAATGAATTCCATAACCACCGCCGGCAATCTCCCAGTTCATCAACTGTTCAGGGGTAGCGTTCATTAGTGATGGATACCAGACCAATGGAACGGAAATTATCCGTCCATCCATCAAATCCACAGTTATCAGATTCTCATCTATCTTTACATTTTTTATTCGCTCATCCGATGTTGAGGTTGGCATTAAAATCTTTCCAAATTAATTTTATAACTTAACAGTTAATCGCAATATATCAAAATACAATTATTCCACTCCTGTACACCTTTATCCCGGGGACATTTTTCTACACCTGAAAAAACAACATGGCTGACTAATTTTGAATCGAAAAAACCATCTATTTACTGAACATTTTTAACAATTCGGATTATCAAACCCATGCTTAATAGATTCTGTTTAATACTTTTTTTAACTCTTTTTGCCATTAAATCCCTTTCTGCACAGACACAATCGGAATTTCAAAAGTTCTTTGATGAGAGCGGATTTAAAGGAAGTATAACCATTTACGATAAAAAAGCTGATAAATGGATTTTCAGCGACTCCACAGATGCACACCTCGAATTGTTGCCGGCGTCATCCTCCAAGATTTTTAATTCTTTGGTATTTCTGGAAGAAGGAATTTTGAAGGATGAAAATGAACTCGTAAAGTGGGATGGAATTAAACGATGGGTTGACGACTGGAATCAGGACCTCGATCTCCGTCGGGCTTTCAAATTCTCGGCTGCCTGGTTCTATTGCAAACTGGCACCCGAAGTTGGCAGGGGAAAATATCTCAACTACTTGGAGTTATGCAATTACGGAAATAAATTCATCGGAACACACATCGACTCCTTTTGGCTTGATGGTTCCTTAAAAATTTCTCCCGTGCAGCAGGTCAATTTTCTCAGAAAACTCGATTCAGAGGCACTTCCCTTTTCAAAAAGAACATTTTCAATTGTCAAAGATATTATGACAGAAAAAGCAGATTCATCCCACATCCTTCGAGCAAAAACCGGTTGGGGCAAAATCATCGGACAGGATGATACCGGCTGGTGGGTCGGCTATCTGACTCTCAAAGACAATGTAATCTATTTTGCCACCCGATTGCGAAAAGGCTACGACGACGAGAATCCCGAATTCTCCTCAAGCAGAAAAACAATAACCGCCAATATACTGAAGTATCTTGGCTACGGTGAGATTTTTTGATACTATTTCATTTCGTTTTTGTACTTTAAACAGTATAAAAAAGAAATATTTTGATGAACTTCCAAACATTCCACAACGAAATGAAGGAATATCCTCTAATTACAACGAGAGATATTACCAAATTACCTGAAAAGGTGTACTACCACCGACTGATTGAGTGGCAGAAAAAGGGTTATCTGGTTCGGCTCGGGAAAAACATTTTTAGTTTTGCAGACAAGAAGATTGACGATCATCTTTTGATGTTAACGGCAAACAAGATGTATTCACCGTCGTATATTTCTCTTGAGATGGCTCTGAGTTTTTACAATCTGATCCCCGAAACTGTTTATACTTATACTTCAGTTTCCCCAAAAAAAACAACAGTCTTTTCAACTCCATTTGGGAATTTTTCTTACCGAAAAATTAAAAGCCAGTTTATGTTTGGATATGATCTTAAAAGATATGACAATTTTGTAATTCGAATTGCGGAACCTGAAAAAGCCATTCTTGATTTTCTGTACCTGAATCCCCGATTCGACAGTACGGATGAAATCCATGAACTACGGATAAACCAGTACGAATTCCGGGATTTGATTAACATGGAAAAAATTGAAGCTTATCTGAGATTTATCGATTCAAAATCGTTATGTCAAAGATTTAAACTGTTAAATGATTGGATTTCAAATGCTTGATCTGGAGAATATTAAAAACTATTACTCAAAATCTGAAATTATCTCTGAACGAAATATTTTACGAGAGTATTTGCAATACAAAATTCTTGCAATTATTTACCGGAGTGAGTTTGCCGGGAAACTGATTTTCATTGGAGGAACCGCATTGAGAATCGTCCATAACACCAATCGTTTTTCTGAGGATCTTGATTTTGATAATATGGGCCTTAATCTGGATGAATTTATAGAAATTGCGGCGTTGGTGAAGTCTGAACTGACTGATGAAAGTATGGAAGTCGAGATAAAAGTTATTAGTCGTAATGCATTTAGATGTTATATCCGCTTTCCCGGGTTACTCTACAAATTGAACCTGTCAGGATATGAAACTGAGAAAATTCTTATACAATTAGATACCGAATCACAGAAGTATGAATATTCTCCGATAAATTATATGCTCAACAAATTTGATGTTTTTGAACAGATAAAAGTTGCACCCCATGACATCCTGCTCTCACAAAAGATATGGGCTATCCTGAATCGAAAAACTCCAAAAGGCAGGGATTTTTACGATGCCACCTGGCTTTTTTCGCTAACTTCGCCAAATTATGATTATTTGCAAGTCAAATCCGGTATTTTAGATCTGAAAAACTTAAAAGAACGCCTCTCTCTCAAGTGTCAGGAAATTGATTTTAATACGCTAATTAAAGATGTTGAGCCATTTCTTGTTAATCCAAAAGAGATCAACCGGGTTCAGTATTTCAGAGAATTTATTGATTCATTGAAGTGAGGCAGTAAGTAACCTCCCGGCTTTGTATTGTTTATTTTGGATCAATATCCGACATTTTTATTTATTCTTTATATCAACGCCTTTGAATTCAGGAACATCTTTGGCAAAGGTTAGTTATTTGCAGGCTCCTACTTTCCCCTCCCCAATTGTGAGCACACGGCGGGCTACCCTTTCATCGTAGTTATTTCTTCTGGACTCCTTCAGATCGCTCCAAACCCCGTTTGAGAAATTGTAAAGTGCATGGCATAGCCCATCCTGTCGCCGATAACAGCTTCCTTCTGAATTTTAATCTCTGTAATAAAACGGGTAATGTGGTCATCGTGGACAATCTTCTGAACACCAACTCATTTGTATTTAAACTATCGAGTAAGCATTTGACTAATTTTACAAACCGACTGAAAAAATTTTGTCTCTGTTTAGAATTTTCATAATTTCCCGTCTCTATAGTCTAAAGATTCTAAAAACGAAAAAGCATGAAAGAAAATAAATGTTAAACAGAGTAGTATCGCCTATAAATAACCCAAACTGTCAATAACAGAAGATGATTTCGAAAACCCTGAGAGTTATCTTGATTATATTTAAGGTCAACTAAATGATTACTCTTACCCACGACCAACAAAAGGTTATCGATCAGATTTCCGCATTTTTTGCAGGAAACAGCAAAATATTCCTGCTTAAAGGTAGCGCAGGAACAGGTAAGACCACGATTATCAGGATTATAATTGATCTGCTCAAAAAGAAGAATCTCAAATTTGCTTTGATGGCACCAACAGGAAAAGCCGCCGGAGTCATCAGAGATAAAACCAACGCCATGGCTACAACAATCCACACTGCCATCTATGGATTTGACAAATTTGTTGAAATAACAGAGCCATCAGATCAACAGGACTCGGAAGAAGACAATGTGCTTCCGATGTACAAATTCGCGCTTAAGGACACTCCGGGTACCCAAATATATATCGTTGATGAAGCTTCGATGATTGGAAATAGTTACTCGGATGGTTTACTTATCCGGTTCGGTTCGGGTTATCTTCTCGACGATCTGGTTAAGTATTCAGGGATTCAAAGTGAAAATCTGAATTCGAAAATAATATTTGTGGGTGACCCCTACCAGTTGCCTCCCGTTGGAAGCAGGAAATCATTTGCATTGGATGCCGACTATCTTGAAGAGAACTATGATGTGCCGATCGATGAAGGTGAACTGTTCACCCCTGTCAGATTTAAAGAGAATGCCGGACTTCTCGAAAATTCCACTTTCCTCAGAGACAGGTTAATATCCGGGGTTATCGGTAATATCAGAATTTCAGAAAACGATAATTGTTCCTTTTTGTCCGATGAGAGCGATCTGCCCGACTTCTACCTTTCAGACTTTAACGCTGCAAATCCACCGGTGATAATTGCCGCAACAAATTCCATAACCCACCTCTATAATGAAACCATCAGAGAAAGATTATATGGAGAAGATTCTCCCTTGAAAATCGGAGAGCGGCTAATGGTGATCAAAAACCATTATCGGGGAATGGGAATGACACTCTATAATGGTGATTTAATTGAAGTGGTTGAGGTGAATCCCTACCCGGAAGAAAAGACCATCAAGTATAAAAGTGGTAAAAAGTTAATTGAAATTGTCTTAACCTTTAGGAGCATCAAAGCGACCTTTGAAACCGCGGAGGGGAAACAAACTACCGGGTTTCTGATTATCGATAACCTCCTTTTTAATAATAAGAAAGACCTGACCCATGAGGAAGTTCGTGCACTCTATCTCGACTTTATATATCGGTATAAGGGTTTGAGGAAGGGTTCGCCGGAATTTATCGAGGAATTGATGAATGATAAATACTTTAATGCATTAAGAGTTAAGTTTAGTTATGCAATCACCTGCCATAAAGCACAAGGCAGCGAATGGAATAAAGTATTTGTTGATCCGGGAACCTGGTATAAAACTCCTTGTAGAGATTATCTGAGTTGGCTCTACACTGCAATAACAAGATCAAAACAACATCTTTATCTCCTTTCAGATGGACTGCACAAGAGCAACACAAATATCACTTTTAATGAAACTGTACCCTCTCTTATCCTCGTAGATCACGATTTACAAAATTTTACACCACCCGATCTGATCAAAAAGGGTATTTCAGAATTTCTTGGCAAAAACGGGTTCCGGGTTGTAGGGTTTAACCTGATGTCATATAGAATGAGAGTCGAGATCGATCTCACCGATATTTCGGTTCTTGCCGATATTATTTACAACGGACAGATGAGGATCACTTCATACTCATTCATCACTCCCATCGGGCTTGAGAATCTCGCCGGAATTAAACGGTTGACAGAAACCCTCGATTTATTAAAAAATAAAATTTTCAGGGTTGCTCCTGCTCCCGATTTGATCGAATCCGGAACCCCAACAGAACCGGCAATCTCGATCACTCTGTTACAGAGAATCAACGATATTTCAGAGGGTGTCGATGCAAGAGTTTCCGGATTATCACACTTTCCTTGGCGGGAAAGATACGAAATTGCTACTAAAGAAAATCTTATGACATTGGATATATCCTATAAAAAAAATGGCACTCCCACTCTCATCGAAGTGAATCCCGAGGGAAGCACCTCGGATGAATTTGTTAAAGAAATTTCGTCACTGATACTTAAAAAAATCTGAGAAACCCATGACCGAACCGATCAATTATTTTGTGATTTACAAATCAAAAAATTATTCCAAAGTTGTGGCTGATCTGCTACCTTCAGCTCTTGAAGGGAAAAATTTCGATGTTAAAAACCTGAACATGCTTATCGACTCCCTAAACAAACTGAAAAGATTTGACGAAGCGGTTGACATTGGTAAAAAATTTATAGAAGAGGTGAAAGAAAATAGCTATGCTTTGGGAAGTTTTTGCTTTTCTGTTTATATGGCAAAATTTCTCCCTAACAACAAGGAGCAAACTATTAAATCCGCGACTATAAAAACTGCTGAGTGGCTTATTGCTCATGCAAAAAAAGACCCAACATATTTTGTCTATTTGAATCCACTGTTGATGGTAGTCGAATATCATATAGTGGGACACAACTTTGCCCGCGCAAAACAGCTTTTAGGCGATATTCTTCCCGAACAATTGAAGACTGAACGGGGTGAAATTATGGTTGATGGGAAAAAAGTTTCATTGAAATCCGATAAAATGAAATTTCTCAAGTTAAAATTTGAGCTCGCCAAAGGAGAAAAAGAGTTTGAAACGGCTTTATCAATAATAAATCAACTCATCGAGATTGATCCCTGGGATACCTGGTATAAAAGAGAAAAAGCAATCATTCTCGTTGAAACCGGTCATATTGAAGAATCTGTGAATATATATATGGAGTTGATCTCAAGAAGGAAAGAGTGGTTCCTCTATCACGAAGTTGCCAAACTTGCCCTGAAAATGAATCGTAACGAAGATGCACAGAAATTTTTCTCCAGAGCTTATGTGTTGGCAGATAAACAAAGCCCACATTTCACCTGGCACCTCTTTATTGATATTGCAAAGTTTTTAGAAACCATGGGTAAGGAAAAAGAGGCAAAGTGGCATCTTGACTATGTTTTCCATAGCGCAATTAATGATGAAGGAAATAAACCACAGGAGATGCTTAAATATTTTCAGTTCTTAGGATATAAACCTGATCCTCAGCCCAATATTCCCGACATAAAGAATAAAATTCAGAATTTCCATTCTTCTTACCAATTCGACAGTCAACAACTTGTAGGTGTGATCTCAAAAGTGATCGGGGGAGGGAAGTCAGGCTTTGTTTTATCAGGAGATAAAAGTTACTTTTTCTCATCTCGTGATTTTAAGGGTAAAACACCAATCGAAGGAATGGAAGTCACATTCCACACTGAAACTAAAGTGAATCATAAGACCAAAAATGAGGAGTTGCATGCAGTTGGGTTGAAAATCAGATAATGATTCTGACAACCATACGCATTCTATGAAAACTCTCCCTTTTTGAACATCCTTTCCTCCTCTACTCTTTATAAAGAAAAAAGGAATTCAGATGCAGAAACATTTTATTGTCGCCGGGTCTTCCTCAGGTATCGGCGCAGAACTTACTCAAAAATTACTTTCAGCAGGACATAAAGTTACAGGCATCAGCAGAAGAGAAGTGGTGGACTTTTCGGGCGATTATACCCATATTCAAGCCGATCTTGCAGATGTAAACTCCACTCTTCCGAAAATTGAAGGGGCAGTTGATGGAGTTGTGTATGCACCCGGAAGCATCACCCTTAAACCATTCAGGTCGCTATCATTAAATGATTTTCAAAATGAATTAAGCATCAATCTGTTTGGCGCAATCAAAACAATTCAAGCCTTTCTGCCTAATCTTAAACTTGTGGAACATGCGTCAATCGTCCTGTTTAGTACGGTAGCGGTTTCAACAGGAATGCCATATCATGCATCTATTGCCTCGGCAAAAGGGGCTGTGGAAGGTCTGACCAGATCACTCTCGGCTGAGCTCGCGCCAAAGATCAGAGTGAATGCAATAGCTCCATCCTTAACGGATACACCCTTGGCTTCGAAACTCCTTTCAACTCCCGAAAAAGTTGAAGCATCAGCAAAAAGACACCCTCTTGGCAGAGTTGGAACCGCAGGCGATATCGCTTCAGCAGCAGAATTTCTTCTCGGTGAAAATTCCACCTGGATTACAGGACAGATTATCCATGTTGATGGCGGAATGTCTTCGGTTAAGTTGATGTAAATATATTCTTTGGTGATGAGTCGGATTTAACCCCTCCGTGGAAATCTGTGTTAAATCCGTGAAATCCGTGGAACTATTACAAAACCCTTCCGCGATAATCCGCCTCATCCGTTTCATCCGCGTTCTATCCTCCCTTTCTTTTTGCAGACGGCAATCGGGACGATTACCCCTCCTCACACTAACGCCTAAAATTCTTCTCCTAAAAATTTTCGTCCATATTTTGGAAAAATTTTAAACATCCCACTCTATGACAGTAGATGATTAACAACAATAACACGGAAACAATATGAAAAACATTTTATCACAAATCAGCTCACTCATTCTTAACAAAAAGACTACCGGTCAAAAGGTGATCGAGGTGCTGGATGTGGTCGTTAGAGTTTCACTTTCCGTTTTTGTGGGAGCAATGGAGATTGCCGCAGAAAAAAACAAAAAAGTTACACTCACACAATCAATTGGCAACAAGATTGGTGCAGCTATCACATTTTTATTTAGAGTATAAAAAATGTATCTCTTGTTTTTGGAAAAAATTAAAACTTCCCACTCTAAGTCAGTAGTTAACAAAACAAACACAACATCGAAAGTATAACACAATGCCATCAGCCGAACAATTTTTCAGTTTTATCAGCCAGTTTGCTTCTAAAATCCCATTCAGCAAAGATTTGGTAGCTCTCTACTTCTGTATGGTTGACGAGGAAGTTCCCTGGTGGGCAAAAGTTGCTATCGGTGCTGCAATCTTATATGTTATTACTCCTCTTGATGTAATCCCCGACTTTATCCCATTTGCAGGGTGGACCGATGACGCCGGCGTCGTGGTTGCAGTGATTGCTCAAATCGGTGGAGTACTAAACGAAAAGCATTACAGACAAGCTTCGGAACTCCTGGGATGGTAGTCACGAAAAATTATAGCGATGTTTTGGAAAAAATCGGAATCTTTCACTCTATATCAGTAGATGAAAAAACAAACACAAATTCAAACCGGAACAACAATGATTAACAACATAATGAAACAAATCAAAACACTCGACTTCAGCAAATACGCACAATATTTCTCAAAAGAAAACTTCGATAAATTTATCGGATCCTTCGGTGCAAAACTTAAATTTCTTAGACCGGTTTTAGCTCTGTATTTCGCAGCAATTGACCCTAAAACCCCGGTCTGGGCAAAGGCTCTCATTATTGGGGTGCTGGGTTATGTAGTTTTACCGACCGATCTCATCCCTGACTTGCTTCCTTTTGGAGGATGGGCCGATGATGCCATCGCAGTTACAATTATGATCGGACAATCCGCAGACATAATTACCGAAGAACATTGGAGCAAAGCAGACGAAGCCATTCTCAAAATGTCAAAACGATTTTAACCATTTACGGAGCAATGAACGATAAACATTTCCAACAAGCAGATCAATTTCTAAACAGTTAATAAAGGAACTAAACAATGGACCCAATTAATCTTTTTCTTCAATATTTTGGTAGAACAGTGCCTTTTTTCATGATAGCTCTTTTTACATATTATTTCTGGCTTAAGTACAACGAGTGTGGTGATGTTGAAGTATCCCTCCGGTATGCAGCCAGGGAAACCCGGTTGTGGTAGTGAGCACTGGCATGCCTACAGCAGAGCAATTTCCCTGTTTAATCAAGCAATCTTCACCCGATACACAAATCATCAAGGAAGCAGTTGCTCTATACTTTTAACCCACCTCCTTTACCACCACCCAAATTTGTTTAAGAACACACAATCCATTATTTTCCCCCTTCATTATCTCCTCATTTGGAAAAGAAGGTTTCTATGCCAAATCATCACTTGATACTCATTCTTGGTAAAGGACAAACCGTACTCAACCCGGAGTTCGGTAAAAAATACAGAAAAGCCATTTATTCAACCGATAATTTCAAAACAGGCTATATTACACCGTTTGTCGGGGATGCCATAATTAATCAACCTGCTTCAAAATATAGTCATGTCCACATTCTTGGTACAAAAAATTCTATGTGGGATACTTTATATGATGAAATCGCGGGTGAAAGTCTAAATGATGAAATTCTGGAGAAAGCTGAACGACTGGCATCCGTGATAAATGAGGGGGTAACTTCCCCCGAAGATCTGCATGAAGTGTCGAAACTTTACGGGGAAACTCATGGTGTAAAGGTATTTTCATACATTATTCCGGTCAGCGAAAATGATGATGACTCAATGGCAATTTTTAACAAAATCATGGAGCTGAACGAGATCGAGGAACAAGACACAATTTCAATCGACATCACTCATGGTCTCCGCTACCAACCACTGTTCCTACTGACAGGATTTGAATATTTCTCAAAACTTAAAAAAGTAAAAATGGGCGATATCTTTTATGGGGCACTTGAATTGAGCAACTTTAATGTTGATCAAGCAGCTTTACCCACCGCACAAGGGAAGATCAACCTTTCAGAAATCCAACTTAATACAAGAGGGAGCGGAATTCCCAAAAAGGATTCAATTTCTCTGGCAGAAATCCAAAATTTTAAGATTATTAACAAAATGTTCGAAGCAATTAATGCTGCTAACCTTTTCGTAAAATTTGGTAAAACCGACTTGCTGCTGCAACTTGAACCTCTAAAAAAAAGGGAAAACCTCTCCAGAAAACTCCTGGAATTTGATTACAGGATTCAACTTGCGAGCCTTGATAATATAAAATCCAAAAGTAAAGAATTGTTAGATTCGATTGCAGAAGAACTCAACACTGCCAATTCACAAATCGATCGATTATTGTTGGAATCAATTAGTCAGCTCCCGACCAGAATAAACAAGCAAAGTAATGAGCTACTTGCATCTTTAGATATGTGCAGTTTTTATATCGAATCAGGGATGTTTAATAATGCAGCTTTGGCTACATTTGATGTCATGTTACGATATGTGTCTGATGTATTTAACAAAAATTTGGGAAATAAGGACTCCCAAAATTTTATAAAAAATTTCCTCCTGGCTGGTATTAAAGAATCTCCTGATTTTTCAAATATAAGTAAAACAATGCTGAAATTAAGTAAAATTAGAAACTCTTTTGCTCACACAACCATTACTGTGAAGGATACAATTAATTCAGTTAACGAAATTAAGGAAGCGTTTAAGGTAATCCGATCCGCTATTCAACAGGATATCTTTAAGGATTATTCGAATAGGCATAATATTGGCAAAAAGCAAAGCAATCAAAAAAAGATAAAAGAACAGAAAGGTGATCCAAAAATAAGGGCTGCGCTCGCGAATTATAAATTGGATTCCGAAGCATTTACGGAAACTCCTCCAACTCAGAATGATGAACTGTTTTCAGAAATTCCAAAGCCGACCGAATAGAATCCGTTAAATAAATCTTTAACCAGATTCTACCCTTTTTATTTAATCTTTTGAGGGAATCGCTCTGATATTGTTGATTCCCGGTTTAATGCCGGATGGCAATTTTAAGAGCGATTCTTTCCTGCTATTATTCTAAACAACCATTCCGACAACCTCTCACGCAATTTCTCACCCAATCCCCAAAACAAGATATACCCCGGCGCAGTTAACCACAACATCCATAACAAACCTCTTATTCCCAATTTTCTTGCTGCATTCCGAAGAGAAGCAGTTGAAGATGCACCCTTAAAAAGATCTTGAAAAAAGAAAGTTGTGCCGGTGGCAAGGTACAATAATATAATTACTACAATCAGCCAAATTACCATATTAATTCCACTCCTTTTTGTTATCCGAAATCGAAATTCTCCCAATGGATGCCTTCGGCATGTTTGTTCTGTCAGCGGGTTCTAACCCACCTTTTCTTTGCTGCCTGAGGTTTCTATTCCGATTTATTGTTTTGCGTTTCATAACGACTTAGAGTGAGGGAAATTCAATATTTTCATAAAAAGGACAATGGAAATTCTTTTGTCGTAAGAGACAGGAGGGGTAATCGTCCCGATTGCCGTCTGCAACACGAAATATTGGTAGAGATAATGATTCACGGATTTAACACTGAATCCCACAGATGATTCTTAAGGGTAAAATCAAAAACCAATAGCCTCACACTTCAGTGCGAGGTTGAATATCAGTGTAATCTTTTCCGGTTATAATCAAACATTCTGAACAGTTTGATGTCCAGAATACTTAACCACCACAATAGCATGATATTTACATGGTGATATTTCCCGAAGAATTATGATCATATCTTTTGATCAATTCATCGGGTTGAAACCCAATGCTATTGGTTTCGTAATCGTAGAAATTTCCAGTCAAAAATCCCTCCTTAAAACACACAGATAAATTCTCCAACCTGCAAATCCAAAACCAATAGCCTCACACTTCAGTCAATCAGCACAAGCATTACAAATAATTGGATCAATCCTTTCTGCCACACCGGTATCATTTTGGGATTAAAAAGAAAATGCCATTTTGCCCCGCCAGGGGCATCCTATGGGTAGCACCGCAATCCTTTCTAATCAAGGCAGACTTCATAAAGCTAAAGTAGTAAGCAAATACTTATTTTCGAATGTTTCTGCTGTCGCAATCCTTTCTAATCAAGGCAGACTTCATAAAGGTGATTATGGATTACTTTGTAACTCTTATTATGCCTATGTTGTATATAGTCGCAATCCTTTCTAATCAAGGCAGACTTCATAAAGGAGTACAAAGAACGACCCAACAAAAGCATTGTGGAGAGTCGCAATCCTTTCTAATCAAGGCAGACTTCATAAAGAAATTTTTTAACAAATAAAAAGGAGCGAACACTATGGACGCAGTCGCAATCCTTTCTAATCAAGGCAGACTTCATAAAGGTTTGGCTGGGGACCGGCAAGGTTTCTTTCTTGACTCTCTGTCGCAATCCTTTCTAATCAAGGCAGACTTCATAAAGTCGAATGAGTCTGGCCCAGGTATCGAGTGAATCCGGTTTGTCGCAATCCTTTCTAATCAAGGCAGACTTCATAAAGTAATAAAGAGCTGTCTGATGAGGAGAGGACGAAGAATCAAATTAAAGTCGCAATCCTTTCTAATCAAGGCAGACTTCATAAAGCGGAGAAGTCGTTCACACTCCCGTCCGAACTTGTGGCTAAGTTGTCGCAATCCTTTCTAATCAAGGCAGACTTCATAAAGCGGTAGCAAGGATTATGTAAGGGCTTCCTTTAGGCCTAAGGCTGTCGCAATCCTTTCTAATCAAGGCAGACTTCATAAAGCTATTAGAGAAGATGATGAGCCCAATTATTGTGAGCAAGATAAGTCGCAATCCTTTCTAATCAAGGCAGACTTCATAAAGACACTAGACTTGAAGGGACGACGAGAGTTAGTTATAGTCGCAATCCTTTCTAATCAAGGCAGACTTCATAAAGAATTTTTTTAATTTAATCAAGTTCCACAATGAGCAATCTTCGAGCAGACGTCGCAATCCTTTCTAATCAAGGCAGACTTCATAAAGAACCGTGATGGAAGACGACGCCAGTATTGGTGTTGTGGGGTCGCAATCCTTTCTAATCAAGGCAGACTTCATAAAGAAAACAACGGGAAATAAAAAAATTAATTTGCAGGCCCTTTGTCGCAATCCTTTCTAATCAAGGCAGACTTCATAAAGATGAAAAAATTAAAAGAAAGAGATATCGTATCCTTTCGCGTCGCAATCCTTTCTAATCAAGGCAGACTTCATAAAGTGAAAATCTGGATAAGCCAGAAAAGAAAGAAAGAAGTCGCAATCCTTTCTAATCAAGGCAGACTTCATAAAGATACAAGGGTCACGTTATTTACGAGCCTGTGGCAGGAGGTCGCAATCCTTTCTAATCAAGGCAGACTTCATAAAGTAGTTCGTCTGAAGTGGAACTTCCTGAAACACTGGTGTCGCAATCCTTTCTAATCAAGGCAGACTTCATAAAGAAGTGAAGTTTAGAATCGCCCGTGAATACGGGATTTTGGTCCCTGTCGCAATCCTTTCTAATCAAGGCAGACTTCATAAAGCCCTGCAAGACGGAGAAAAAAGCATTAACGGCGTA
>Ga0056914_10000949_pt1 | contig 22329 bp, 17 predicted proteins | sample TNRBio252014_DNA_FD_55168 | JGI IMG/M metagenome (GOLD analysis project Ga0056914, IMG submission 55168) | Wastewater treatment Type I Accumulibacter community from EBPR Bioreactor in Madison, WI, USA - TNR Reactor_6/25/2014_ DNA | ecosystem: Engineered > Bioreactor > EBPR > Anaerobic-Aerobic >...
GGTGGCGCTGGAATTGTTCGATTTTCTTCACCTCTTTGAAGGGATTCTGGTCTCCGGTGAAGAAAAACTGCTCAAGCCGGACAGACGCATTTACGAGCTGCTAATGTCGCGATACGACATAGACGGGCGTCGGGCATTGTTTATTGATGACAACCCCAAAAATGTGAAAGGCGCGCAGGAAGCCGGCTTGAATGCCATTCGTTTTGAATCGCCGGAACAACTTGCACTTGAGTTGAAAAATTTTAAAATTTTATAAAATTTTTTTTCAAAAATTGGAAACATTTTGGAACTGATTCCGTAAGCAGAAGAAATCAATTTTCCCAAAATCGAAATTGAGGCCTGTTCCGGCAAACTCCGCAAAGTAAAAGCCGGATTAATTTATCCTTCAGCAGCACAGGCAGTAGCATGGGAAATAGCACTTCTACATTTAAGGTACAGCGACGCCCGTAAACACCTTGTAATTCTGTTTATGGTGTTATCTTTGGCGCCCGACTCAAAAAGCAGCCCGTTTCCACGGTTTGCTTTTTGAGGTAGGGAGAGAAAACTACACACACAAAGCAGCACCAAATGCCATTGTCCCAAACGGGGCAGGGTTTTGACCATGCTAAACGAATTGTCATGAAACGTTTAACCATCGGGAGCGCACTGTTTCTTATGTATTGCCTGGCGTTTAGTCCGGCGCAGGCCCAGCAACCATCATCATTGGCGCCCTACCCGCCCGTTAATGTTGCCTATTATCAAAACCTGAAATGGCGCAACATCGGGCCGTTCAGAGGCGGCAGATGCGCTGCGGTTGCCGGCGTTCCGGGCAAATCAATGACCTATTACATGGGCAGTGCAGGAGGCGGAATCTGGAAAACAGAAGACGCCGGGCTGAACTGGAAAAACTGTTCCGATGGATTTGTAAAAACCGGCGCGGTCGGCGCTATTGCAGTGGCGGAATCCGACCCTAACGTCATCTATGCCGGTATGGGAGAGTCCACGGCCCGAAGTGCGACTACTTCGCATGGCGATGGCATCTACAAATCATTAGATGGCGGAAAAACCTGGAAGCACGTCGGGCTGCCACATTCGCGCCATATCGCCGCCCTGCGGATTCACCCGCAGAATTCCGACGTTGTTTGGGCAGCCGTGCAAGGCGCCTTATTTGGCGAAAGCCCCGAAAGAGGGGTATACAAAACTACGGACGGCGGAAAAACCTGGCGAAAAGTACTCTACGTAGATGAAAACACCGGAGCTTGCGATATCAACTTAGATTGGCACAACCCGCGTATTTTGTATGCAGCAGCCTGGGATCACCGGCGCTATCCCTGGGCAATTCGAAGCGGCGGCCCCGGGTCAGGGTTGTATAAATCTGTTGACGGGGGCGAAAGCTGGGTGAAGCTGAAAAGCGGACTCCCGGAGCAGTTGGGAAAAGTGGGCATCAGTGTGTCCCGTGCAAATCCTGAAATCGTTTATGCAATAGCCGAAGCAGCCAACGGCGGCGTCTTTCGTTCTGCCGACGGCGGCGTTACCTGGATAAGAACCAATGCCGACCCGGCAACCATCAGCCGGGCCTGGTATTATACCAAAATTATTGCCGACCCTTCCGACACTGAAACAGTTTACGTATTAAATGTTCCGCTGTTGAAATCAACGGACGGCGGAAAAACATTTGAAGTCATCCCTACCCCTCATTCCGACCATCATGATTTGTGGATCAACCCCCAGTATCCCCAAAACATGATCGTAGCCACCGACGGCGGCGCCGCAATTACCTTTAACTGCGGCGGCAATGGCGATGGCTGGAGCTCAACCTACAACCAGTCTACCGCTCAATTGTACCGGGTCATTGCTGACCAGCGATTTCCGTATTCGCTTTATGCAGGGCAACAGGATTATGGCGCTTTGTCTATCACCAGCCGTACATTCGGGGATGGCATCAGTAACCAGGACTGGAAAACCATTTCAGACGCGGAAAGTGCTTTTGTTGCGCTTGATCCAGCCAATCCCGGTATGATTTATTCCAGCAATTATCAGGGGAATATCTTTTTGTACGACCAGCAAAAAAGCCAAATACGCGATGTAATGGCTTATCCGGCTATTGGATTGGATATGCCGCCATATCAACAAAAATACCGGTTCAACTGGAATGCACCGGTCGTCGCTTCTCCTTTTGACAATGAGGTGGTTTACCACGCTGCAAATGTGGTGCTGCGCACCGACGACGGCGGCATGAACTGGGAAGAAATCAGCCGCGACCTGACCCGGAATGACCCTGCCACACAAGGCGCCGGCGGAGGTCCTTATACCAATGAGGGCGCCGGCGGGGAAAATTACAATACCATCAGCTACCTCGCCTGTTCGCCACACCAACGCGGGTTTATCTGGGCGGGCAGTGATGACGGGTTGATCCACCTGACATTTGACGAAGGAAAAACCTGGCAGGATGTGACGCCGCCCGGCCTGGGAGAAGCGCTCATTAACTGCATCGAGGTTTCTCCGCACGAATCCGGAACGGCCTATGTCGCCGCTACCAAACATAAATTCGATGACTTTTCCCCGCTGATTTATTATACCAAGGACTACGGTAAAACCTGGAAAAAAAGCGTCAATGGTATTGAAATTGATGATTTTGTGCGGGTTGTGCGGGAAGATCCAACCCGGCCGGGGTTGCTTTACGCCGGTACGGAAACCGGAATATACGTATCCTTTGACTATGGCGAAAGCTGGCAGCGTTTCCAGCTTAATTTGCCAACCTGTCCGGTCAATGACCTCCTCATCCATGATAACGATCTGGTCGCCGCTACTTCCGGTCGCGGTTTCTGGATATTAGACGACCTCGGCAGCGTACAGCAAAGTGTCAACCGCTCCTTCAGGCGCTCGCTGTTGTTCAAACCCAAGCCGGCTAAGTTGCACCGCACCGGCGATGCGACCATTGCCGTAAATATGGGTCAAAATCCGTTACCCGGCGTCATCATTGATTATTTCCTTCCTTTATTGATGGCCGGAGACACCATTTCCCTGCAAATTTTTGACAGCCAGTCCAACTTGGTGCGCAGTTACCGCAGCCACGCAAATCCTGCCCAAAAATATCCTGATCAGGCCCAATATTCATCCCTTAAATTACCCAATCGGGCAGGAATAAACCGTTTTTTCTGGGACTTAAGGCGCACGGCATTGCCCATCGTGGCGGATGCAACCTTAGATGGCAATGAATTCGGCAGTTTGGTCGGTCCCGGCACTTACACCCTGCGCTTTTCCACCTCCCGGGGAACCGACGAGCAACGGGTAGAGGTGCTCCCCGATCCCCGCATTTCAGCCGCACCGGCAGATTATACTGCCCACCAGGAGTTCATCCACGCTATTGAAAATGTGGTGATTGAAATCAACGCCAGTATCCTGCAAATGCGCGCGATCAAGCAACAGGCAGAGCACTATCACCAAACCTTGGCGATGCGCAGCGAGGGGCCTGCCATTCTGATCGAACAGGGCAAAATCATTGTGGAAAAAATCGTTTCCTGGGAACAAAACCTGCTTCAGGCTCAGACGCCGGCATTGGAAATCATTCCTTTTCCAAAACGGTTGTGTGCTGAATTGATCAACCTGCGCAACCGGATAGACGGATCTGATCCTTTTATCACCGGCGGCGCCCGAAACCGGCTCGCCGACTTGTTGAGGGACTGGGATCGCTACAAAGCAGACATGTATGCCATCATCAATACGGATGTGACGGCTTTTAATTTGCTTTACCAGCAAGAGAACGTTCCGCCATTGATTTTGCCGGATCGGCATTGATGGCAATCAGCATCAGCGTTCAACACGCTTGATAAACTGCTCCATCATGAAGGTAGGCAGTTTCCAGGGGGTACTTGCGCCTTCACCGTTGACATTGGAGGCAAAAGCGAACACCAGATCATAATTTTTGTAAATGACCAACCCGGAAATGCTGCCGGTGGAGCCCCCCCGATGGTAGACGCTTTCATAAAACCCGGTGGCTTGCGGCAGGTAATATCCTAAAGTCGCACAGGTTTCTACCAGCAGACGCTTCGTCCGGGAAGGCGTCCGCGACAATTCCCAGCCCAATCCAAAACTGGTTGCTTCCCCGCTGTTCACGCGCTGCATATTGGTGAACAACGCAACCATTTCCGGTGAAATAATTTTTCCGTGCCAGTAAGCAGCCCCAAAAGCGACCAAATCCGAAGGCGTACCCACCAATCCGCCGGAAGGATATTTGATGCTTTGATCAATGGGCGGCACAAGTTCCAGAAGACACCCTCCATGACGTTCATAATACCTTACCTGGCTCGTATCGTTTTGTTCAATCCCAATGCCCGCTGCATTTGCCGGCGCCAGCACCTGCTTTCGGATATAATCCAGATAAGTTTCACCCGAAGTTTTTTCTACGACAAGCCCCAGCAGGTTGTACCCAAAGCTGGAGTATTTCACCTGACTGCCCGGGCGAAAGAGCAGGGAATCGTTTTCAAACACCATTACGGCTTCTGTTAAACTATTGAAATGCCTCGTGTTCAGGACTTCTTCGTCAGACCGATAGTGGCGGATACCCGCAGTGTGCGAAGCCAATTGACGAAGGGTTACTGGATAAGGTTTCACCGGAAAGTCAGGTACATAATGCTGTACCGTACTGTCGAGCGAGATGCATCCTGCTTCGTACAACTTTGCCAATGCTGCGCCGGTGATGGGTTTGCTGACCGAATTGATCCGGTAGCGTGTTTCAGGAGTCGCAGGTATCTGCTGTTCCAGATTGACATATCCAAAAGCCTCCGACCAGATCAGTTTGCCTTTCCAGGCCACTGCTAAGGAAAAGGAAGGGGATTGTTGCTCCAGCATGAATTTTTTGATAAACCGGCGTCCAAGACTAATCTCATGCTGAAATGCGGAATCCGACACGGCGCACCGGGATGGCGTCATTTCAAAATCCGCTTTATCGAGGTGGTAAAGGCTGCGGTGTAACCATAATTGCCCGCCTGTAATGCCCACCACCAGCAAAACTACCCCCACTAACGTAAATTGTAAATAGCGTCGCTTTTTCATGTATGACTGCTTGTGGATTCCAGAACATTAATTTGCGAAATTGCAATGATTCACGTCACTGAAACCATTTTTTTTTCATTATAAATTTGCAAATTGATTTCAAATACCACAAAGCGGTGCAATTTTGCCGTTATTGATACAATACGGAGTGAGTACCTGCAACCAAGCTTATGAAAAACAACACGTTCACACCCAAGCTTTTTTCCATCCTGAAAGAAGGTTATTCCAAAAAACAATTCAGCAAAGATGTGATTGCCGGCATTGTAGTTGGGATCGTAGCGCTGCCGCTGGCGATTGCTTTTGGAATTGCATCCGGTGTAACGCCTGAGAAAGGATTAGTGACCGCCATCATTGCCGGTTTTATCATTGCTGCTTTTGGAGGCAGCCGGGTGCAAATCGGGGGGCCAACCGGCGCTTTTATTGTCATTGTTTATGGGATTGTGCAGGAATATGGCGTAGCCGGACTCACGATAGCCACCTTTCTGGCCGGGTTTATTCTTATGTTGATGGGGCTTGCCCGGCTGGGCGTAGTCATCCAATTTATCCCGCATCCGCTGATTGTTGGGTTTACTTCCGGGATCGCTGTACTCATTTTTTCTTCGCAGGTCAAAGATTTTTTTGGATTGGAAACGGGCGCCGTGCCTTCTGAATTTTTAGAAAAATGGAGCCTTTATTTCAATCATTTCAGCAGCATTAATTATTACGCGCTGGGCATTGGAATTTTTACGGTGATCACCACCTTTTATTTTCACAAGATCACACCAAAAGTACCCGGTGCATTGGCTGCCATTCTACTGACTACCTTTGTCGTCCAGTTTTTTGGGCTTCCGGTAGAAACCATTGAAACCCGTTTTGGCAGCATCCCCTCTACGATTCCTATGCCGCAAATTCCGGCCGTTGATTTTTCGACCATCAAAGAATTGATCAAACCTGCATTCACGATCGCCATGCTTGGCGCGATAGAATCCCTGCTTTCCGCTGTNGTGGCGGACGGGATGATTGGAGGACGGCACCGCTCTAATATGGAATTGGTGGCACAGGGTGGCGCGAATATTTTTTCCGCTATTTTTGGCGGCATTCCGGCCACAGGCGCCATTGCCCGCACGGCAACCAATGTAAAAAACGGGGGAAGGACGCCGGTAGCGGGTATCGTACACGCCTTAGTATTGTTGCTCATTATGCTGTTTGTAGGAAGCTGGGCAAAGCTGATTCCATTTTCCTGCTTAGCCGGTATTTTAGTCGTGGTGGCTTACAACATGAGCGAATGGCGTTCGTTTGTCAGCATCTTAAAAGGAGACAAAAGCGATATTTTGGTCGTTACGCTCACCTTTTTACTTACGGTTCTGGTAGATTTAACCGTAGCCATTGAAGTCGGCATGGTGTTGGCTGCCTTTTTATTCATGCGGCGGATGGCCAAAATCAGCAATGTTTCGGTTATTACAGACGACCTGAAGGACAGAAGAGAAGACCGCAATGATCCCGATGCGACAGAAAGACTACCGGTGCCTAAAGGCGTGGAGGTATACGAAGTTAACGGGCCTCTCTTTTTTGCGGCTGCGCACAATTTCAAGGAGACGCTTACGCGAACCAACCGGCGCCCTAAATACCTGATTATCCGAATGCGCCATGTTCCAATTGTAGATGCAACCGGCGTTCACAACCTCTGGGAGGTGTTGAAAGAATTTAAGGGGCAAGGCACACAAACGGTCCTATCCGGCGTACAACCCGACGTTTTCAACTCCTTAGAAAAAGCAGGCATCGTAGAATGGCTCGGTAGCCCGAATGTATGTTCTGATATCCACAAGGCACTGAAGCGCGTCAATGAATTGCTGGCTGAAAAATCATAAATCTCCCAACTGTGGCCGCAGGACGATTTCTTCCACCACGGTAGCCGGACTGGTATCCCAGGCATGATAGACCACTTTGGCCACATCGGCAGCGGCGACAAACCGTTTCGGATCAAGCGTTGTCCCCGCCCAGGAGGACGTCCACGTGGCGCCGGGCAAAACAGCGGTGACCTTCACGCCGCTTTCACGCAATTCCATACGCAGGGACTTAGAAAACCCCAGGAGCGCAAACTTGGTGACAGCATACGCGCCGGAATCGGGATAGGCAGCCTGACTGGCCACCGAACAGATATTGAAAACATGCCCTTTCCCGGCGCGCACCATCGCAGGCGCCAGGGCTCGCGTGAGGTGATAGGCGCCCCAAAAATTGACGTTCAGCATGTTTTCGAGGAAACCATCCGGGTCTTCGAGTAATTTCCCAGGCTGAAAAATACCGGCGTTATTGACCAGCACATCCACCGCAGGCCAGCGATTTGCAATTGCATCTGCAAACGCCTGTATCTCTGATTTTTGCGATAGGTCTGCTCGAAATGCCAATAATTTTACGGCAGGAAAGCGCTCCGAAAAGTCTCGTTGTAAAGCATCCAAATCCGACTGGGTGCGGGCCGTTACCGCCAATTCAAAACCATTGGCCGCAAAAATTTCGGCAATGGCAAGCCCCATTCCTTTAGTCCCGCCCGTGATCACTGCATTCATGCTGATTGGTATAAAATCAAGTTTAAAGGTGATAAATATCTTTGCGATAAAAGGCGAACATGCTCTAACTTTGCACCCTCTAACTAAATTTAATTTTGCAATGAAGGTATTAAATTTTATGAGCATTTTAGCCATTATGGGCTTTATTGCCGCTTGTTCCAACCAACCGGAAGCCCAGAAGGAAGAGTCCGTTCAGGTGATCGGGCAGCCTTTCGGAGATACCATTACGGCTGAGGGTGCGATCGGATACGAAGCCATGCTTACGCAAATGGGCGACAAAGATTCGATCGAAGTAAAAGTGATGGGCGAAGTAGAATCCGTTTGTCAAAAGAAAGGCTGCTGGATGAATATCGTTTCCGCCGATCCTGAAAAAGCTCAGATGTTTGTGCAGTTTGAAGACTATGGTTTCTTTATGCCGAAAAACATCAAAGGCCGAAAAGTCATCATGCAGGGCTACGCTTACAAATCCGTCACTCCGGTTGAGGAATTGCGCCACTATGCGGAAGACGAAGGCAAAAGCAAAGAAGAAATCGAAGCCATTACGGAGCCTTTGGAGGAATTGAAGTTTATGGCTTCGGGGGTGCTGTTGTTGCCAGAGGAAGGGGGAGAGTGAGAGAGATAGGACACACATTAAAATCACTGAATATGAAATCATTAAAATTCATTTATTTATTGCTTTTGGTAACCTTTGCTACGAGCGGCTATGCTCAAAAGGCGGTTCAGTCTTTTGGAGAACCCATTACTGCCGATGGCGCTATTTCACACAAAAAATTGGCCAAAAAAATGGCCGGTCAGGAGTCTGTGGAGGTGAAATTGGTCGGAACGGTGGCCTCAGTTTGCAAAAAGAAAGGCTGCTGGATGAACATTGCAGCGCCCGGATCGAAGAAAACGGAGCCGCTTTTTGTGCAATTTAAAGACTATGGCTTTTTTATGCCATTAGACTGCGAAGGCCAAAAAGTGATCATTCAGGGTACTGCCTATAAGTCGGTTACGACGGTGGATGAACTGCGCCATTTTGCGGAAGACGCAGGCAAAAGCAAAGCAGAAATCGAAGCGATTACCGAACCGCTGGAAGAAGTGAAGTTCATGGCATCAGGGGTGCTGATGATGCCCGCGGGCGGGAAGAAGTAAGCGAAGTTGGCAAGGGGCAAATTGGCAAAGGGCAAAAGGCAAATCATTCGGATGCATCTAATTTTTTCGGGGTGCTTTGCCAATTTGCCCCTTGCTTATTTGCCCACTTGCCCACTTGCCTCTTGCCTCTTGCCTTTTGCCCTTTGCCAATTTACATCCCACTACTCCACCGACAAAATCCGGATATGCCTGAAATTATCCGGCACAGGAAGGATATTGCAGGACAACTGTTCGGTCGGCAAAAGCTCAAAGGTGACCTGTAATGGCACGCCCGTTTCAAAACTACCGGCATCCCATTCGCTGGATGCAAAAAAAATCCGGCCTCCATTTACTTCTGTAAACCAATGTCCGCTGCAGGGGTGGCGATACAATCCTTTATAGACCGCAATCACTTCTTCTTCAGTGGAATCGGAAGGAGTTGTTCCTCCTTTATTGCAGGAGACAGCCAGACAAAGACCGCCCACCAGGTAAAAGAAAAGTTTCATTTTCATAGCTTTATCGTTTAGTCATTAAGACTGACAAAGCTGTTGAAAACGTTGGGGGATAGTCCTGAAAATCCCCCCATTAATTTGTATTGTATATACCAGTTAGTTGATGTTTGTTCTTTAGAGTTCGATAGCAAGGCATGTGAAGGCTCCAAAAACGGGAGTTTACTCGCGTAATTGACCGTTTTTGGGGCCGAACATAACGCAGCTATCGGGCTATAAAGACAAACATTACCGCTTTTCATTTTTGCCAAGAGAAATCATATTGGCAAACAACCGAAATGCCCCCGGAACGCCCGAAGGCAGTTCGCGGAACCAGGAGTAGCCGGTATAGATATAATGTCCTTTGCCATATTTCGCCACCAACAGGCCGCCGTCTCTGGCCGGTTCGCCGGGGTCATTGCACGAAAGTATAGCTTCAAATTCCGGCCCCCATTCATTCGGGAAGTACAACCCGCGTTCCTGCACCCATCCTTCAAAGTCTTTGGCCGTAATTTTGTTGGGGTAGTTCAGCAAAACATGATCCGGTTTCAGGAAACGCACTTCTGCTTCTTCCAGCGTTACCCGCTCGCGCGAAATTTTGAGTTTATACGGCGAAATGGACTCCATCGGCAGCACCATATCAAAATTGGTATTGTATTGCACAATCATGGTTCCGCCGTTTTGTACATATTCCAATAGCTTGGCCTGGTGAAACTTCAGGCGCTCTGCCGTATTGTAAGCGCGAACACCAAGGATCACTGCATCGAACCGGGCCAGATTTTCCGGCGTCATGTCTTTGTCTTCCAGCACCGTCACCTCGTAACCAATCTGGCGGAGGCTGGCGGGGATGCCGTCGCCGGCGCCCATGATGTAAGCGACCCGTTCGCCCACTTTTTTCAGGTCGGTTTTGGCGACTTTGACTAAGCCTTCCCTCAAAATGGTTTGAGTGGGAATGTGGTCGTATTCAATCACCACAATTTCTTTGCTGTAGGCCTGCCCGTTTACCTTCAGTAGCGGGCGGATATAACCTTCTCCAGCCGCTTTCGGCGGAAACAACTTAAACCGAATCGTTTGTTCTTCACCTTTGATTTTCAAACTAAAAGCAGCTTCGGCAGGCTCAATGCGCCAGCCTTTCGGCACGTCTAATGAAGCCGTACCCGACACATTGGGTGCGCCCGATTTAACAACCAATGCGACCGTCTGCGCTTCATTGTCCGCAAAAACATAGGCGCTTTCCGCGATGTTGCCAAATACCGGCGGCGTCACTTCAAAAGGCCGGTAAATTTCTCCTTTAACCGGGTCTTCGCGTTTGAACGCGATGTCGCTTTCCCATTCTATGACTTTTCCGGCGACGGAAAGTGTGTACGTTACCTTGAACTGATGCGGCGTTTCAGGCAATCCGCGCAGCGTTTGATCAGCCACCGTATACATGCCCAACGCCCAGGGTTGGTTGAGCCAGTACGCGCTCGTAAACGGCATGTTTTGAGGCAATTGCAGCTTTTTGGAAAACTTCAGCGCTTCATTTTGCGCAAGCAGTTGCTGCATGGCCGTATCTCTTTGCAAAGGCAGGAAGGCTAATTTTTGCAACGTGACGTCTACCCCGGAGCGATTGATGATTTCCACATTTACAGTTACTTCCTGACCGGGCGTTGCCGAATAATCTTCCGCAATGGCTTCCATAAAAAGGCCAAGGCAACCGCGGATGATCTCCTTAATTTCTGAAAGTTTACTGTTTTTCCAGTAACCGTCGGGCAGGGCTTCGATGAGGCGCAGGGCTTCCAATAATTTGGGCACACTGGCTGCGGGATTATCAAAGCGGTATTCGGCTTCTACGGTTTTTAATAATTTTCCGATTGGTTCGCCGCCTTCAACCCGGCTCCAGGTGGTATTGATGCCGTCAAATAATTGTTCTTTGTTTTTGGGAAGGTCGCCTTTGAGCGATTCAAGGTATTCCAATTCCGAGCCGCGCGAGCCGATAGAACCAAATCCCTGCGAACGGTGCTGGCTGCGGCTTTCCGCCGCCACTTCATTGTTCGATTTGCCGCGCATGGTATAAAAAACGCCGCCGTCTACGCCGAGCATTTTTGATTTATCCGCTTGCGCAAATTTTTCCTGACTGCCATAGAACCACCAGGAGGTATTGAAAAACAGGCGACGCGGTTGCCAGGGCGCTACGTATTTCAATTGATCGGGATAAACGTCTTTGTTTGCGGCAAGGTCAAAAGCTTCCACGCCCAGCATGGCTGAAGCGGTGTGGTGGCCGTGGGTTTTACCCGCTGAGTTGTGATCGAAACGATTGACGATGACATCCGGTTGCCATTTGCGGATTACCCATACTACATCCGACAACACGTCGTCGCGGTTCCAGAGGCGCAGCGTTTCGTCGGGGTGTTTGGAATAGCCGAAGTCGTTGGCGCGGGTAAAAAACTGCCGACCTCCGTCTATCCGGCGGGCCGCCAGCAATTCCTGGGTGCGAATAACACCCAGCAATTCTTCGATTTCGGGCCCGACTAAGTTTTGGCCGCCATCTCCGCGGGTCAGCGACAAATAAGCCGTGTTGGCCTTTACCTCATTGGCGAGATACGAAATGAGGCGCGTATTTTCATCGTCCGGGTGGGCAGCTAAATACAGCACCGATCCTAAAAAATTCAGTTTTTGAATGCCTTCATACAGTTCCGTAGAAGACCAGGTTTTGGGCTTTTGCGCATAACCTGCAAAAGAAAAAACCGCCAATATCATTGCTACCGACCATCGCCGGGCTACAAGTCCTTGCATAATCAGGGTGTTTTAGCTGTTAGGAAATTTTATGTCTTATAAATTGCGACAAGCTGCAAAGATAAAAAGCTCTGTTTGGCCGCAGGGCTCAATTGTGTTAAGGAAATGCTATTGTTGATTTGAAAATTTGAAAATTTGATGATTTGAAATTGGCTGCCGGCTCTCCCGGGAGTCGCGCCCTGCCATCCACCGTCTACCGTCTACCATCTACCGTCTACCATCCACCGTCTACCGTCCACCGTCTACCGTCCACCGTCCATCGTCTTCCTTATCTTCAAATTTTCAAATCAACTAATCTTCAAATCTATTACCTTTGCTTCCGCCATGAACAGTACGAACAAATTCATCTGCATTCACGGGCATTTTTATCAGCCACCCAGAGAGAACGCCTGGCTGGAAGTGATAGAGATACAGGATGGCGCCGCGCCTTTCCACGACTGGAACGAGCGCATTAACTTTGAATGTTACGCGCCAAACGCAGCCGCCCGCATCCACGATCAGCACCAACAGATCGTCAAAATCGTCAACAACTATACGCGCATCAGCTTTAATTTCGGCCCGACTTTGTTGTCGTGGCTCGAACAGGCCGATCCGGAAACGTATCAGGCGATTCTGAACGCTGACAAAATCAGCTTAGCTCGTTTCGGCGGTCACGGCAACGCAATTGCGCAGGTACACAGCCACCTCATCATGCCTTTGGCCAACGCGCGGGATCAGGAAACCCAGGTAGTCTGGGGCATCCGCGATTTTGAACACCGCTTCCAGCGCAAACCGGAAGGCATGTGGCTGGCTGAAGCAGCGGCCAATACCGAAAGTCTGGAAGTTTTGGCGGCGCACGGCATCAAATTCACCATTCTGGCGGCCCGGCAAGCCAAGGCGGTGCGCCGGATCGGGGAAGAGAAATGGACAGAGTTGCCACACCAGGCGATTGACACCCGTCAACCTTATTTGTGCAAATTGCCATCCGGGCGTTCCATTGCCATCTTTTTCTACCACCCGGTTATTGCTCAGGCCGTCGCTTTTGAAGGGCTGCTCAATAGTGGCCGGCAGTTTGCCAGACGCATCGCAGACGCCTTTGATGACAGCGAAGGGCCGCAGTTGGCGCATATTGCCACGGATGGGGAAAGTTACGGTCATCACCACCGCTATGGGGAAATGGCTTTGGCCGACTGTCTGGACTTTATCGAAGAAAAAAGCATCGCCCACCTCACCAATTACGGGCAATATTTAGCGTCCTTTCCGCCAAAATTTGAAGCGCAAATTCACGAAAACAGCTCCTGGAGTTGCGTACACGGCGTGGAGCGCTGGCGTTCCGATTGCGGGTGCAACAGCGGCGGAAAACCTGGTTGGAACCAGGCGTGGCGCGGCCCTTTGCGGGAAACGCTGAATTGGCTGCGCGATGAATTGGCCAAAATTTATGCAAAAGAAGCAGCAAAACTGCTGAAAAATCCGTGGAAAGCCCGAAACGCTTACATAGATGTGCTGCTCCAGCGAACAGATGAACGGGTAACCGCTTTTTTGGCCGAGCACGCGGTTAAACCCTTGGATGCAACGCAACATATCCAGGCCATGCGCCTGCTGGAAATGCAGCGCCAGGCCATCCTTATGTTTACGAGTTGCGGATGGTTTTTCGATGAAATCTCGGGTTTGGAAACCAATCAGATTTTGCAATACGCCAACCGTGCCATTTATTATGCGCGCCAGGTAGCCGATACGGATTTGCATCCAAAATTCATCCAACTGCTGGAAGGGGCGCCCAGTAATGTCCATGCGAATGGCGCGGTCAGCTACCGGCAAACGGTGATGCCTGCCCGGGTGGATTTGGAGCGCGTGGGCATGCACTACGCCGCGTCCTCTTTGTTTGAAGAATACCCGGAAGGCCTGGAATTNTTCAATTATACGGCTACCAGCGAAGTTTTCGAGCGACTGGAAGGCGGCACCCTGAAATTAGTGACCGGAAGAACGACCGTTCAATCAAAAATCACCTATTCCGAAAAACAGTTCAGTTTTGCAGCGCTCTACCTCGGGCAACACAACATCATCGGCAATATCTCGGTGAACATGAGCCGCGAGGTGTTCGACGACATGGTTTCCAAGATCAGCTTAGCGTTCCAAACCCCGGATTTAAGCCAGGTCATTGGCATTATGCAGGAATACTTCGGGCCGGAAAAATATTCAATCACCCACTTGTTCCGGGATGAAAAACAGAAAATCCTCCGCGACATCACGGCCAACAGCCTCCGGCAGGTAGAAAGTGATTTCCGGGAGATTTACAACGATAACTATCAGTTGATGAGCATCCTTGCTCAAAATGACATTCCGGTGCCGGATGCGTACAAAAGTGCCGTATTGTTTATCCTTTACGCCGATTTGCGGCGGCTTTTTGAAAACGGCAACCTCAATATTCGCGAGTTAAAGCGATTGGTCGGTGAATTCCGCAAATGGAATATTCCACTGAAGCCTTACCCTGACTTTTTACTCAAAGTTGAGGAGCGCATTTTTCGGGAGGTCCGCAGCTTAGACGATTCCGCGTCAATGCTTCCCAAACTTCAGAACCTGATTGCTGCGCTGGAAGTACTGGAAGAAGCCAGCGTCCGCTTAGATTTCTGGAAAAGCCAAAACATTTATTTTCACCTGCTTAAAGAGTTCAAAAACAGCACACTGACATTTCCGGATGAAGAATGGGAGCAGGCGTTTTATCGGTTGGGGGGGTTGTTGAAGGTGCGGAGTGATGTTTAAACACAAGAAATCAAACCTCCGTCGAAAAAAAGCTGCCAGAGCCTCCACACATGCCAACTTTGAAGCTCCGCCAATAGAGCTTGTTGAGCTTGAATGGTATCAAAATCAGCGCCATGGTCAATCATTTTTTTCCCAATCCGGCTATTGCCAAAGCTCCATCTGTAATTCGCCAATTTTCAGAGCATGAGCAGGTACTCTTAGATTACATGGCTCAAATTGCGCCGCTCAGCGATGCGGAAATCAACACAATTTTTGAGTTGATCAGCGTCAAATCTTATAAAAAGGGTAAAATCCTGCTTCGGGAAGGACAGGTCGGCAGCCTTTGTTGTTTTGTTTTGCAAGGTTGCGTCCGGCAGTATTACCTGGTAGATGGTCAGGAAAAAACCACCAGTTTTTTCACCGAAGGCCAACCAGTCAACGGGGGCGGTTTGCCGTATGAAAACAAACCTTCCAAATCGTATTTGGTTTGCAACGAAGACTGCGTTTTGATTGTGGGCAATGTTGAAAACGAACAGGAATTCTTTGAAAGAGTGCCCAGAATGGAAATGCTCAACCGGCTCGGTGTCGAAATGGAGCTTCAAAAAAGCCAGGAAGCACTCGCCGAATACATCATTACGACCCCGGAAGAACGCTACCTGAATTTAATGAAGACCCGCCCTGACTTGCTGGAACGGGTTCCGCAATACCAACTCGCCAGTTTTCTTGGGGTTACGCCGGAGTCGCTGAGCAGGATTCGGAAAAGAATTATGACTAAATAGTGGTTTCCCCCCTAAAACCCCGGCAACACCATAACCGCATTCTGCATCATCCTTGACGGCCCGCGCCAGAACATCCGGAACTGCACATTGTCTACCAGAAAAACAACCTTCCCCTGTCCCATTGGCAACACGCCGGCAAAAGTATTTCCCGCGAGGAGCTTCAGGTTGTCTTTGGAAGCGTAGCCCGCCACCAGCAATTCATCAGCGTTTTTATGGTAATACCCTACCGTATGCAAATCAGGGTCGGGCTTGAGGTATTGCAGACCCGATTTCAGCATATAAACATCCTGTGAAACGCCGAACGCCAAAGGGTGTGAATGGTCAATCCGCCCAAGCAGCGCCGCGCCGGGAATGGCTTTTTTGCCTACAAAATCTTCGCGGTCGGCATAGCTCAGGTACACGGCGGCGCCGGTGCTGTCGCGCTTGATTTCGGGCATTTTTGTTTTGGTAAACTTCGATTTTTGGTCAGTGAAATAACCCGCTGCACTTTCGCTGGCAACGAGCACACCGCCGGAACTGACCCACTCGCGTAGTTGCTCAAGCTGTTCTTTACCAAATACTTTATCTAAGCCATCTCCGCCACCCGGCAAAATCAGGACATCGTAGTTTTTTAAATCAACCATCCCGTAGCGTTGTCCGAATTTGGGCAGCGCCGTTTGTTTCAATACACTGCTCCGAATGCGCTGCACCGGCAATTGCGTTTCCTGATCGAACAGAAAATAAATCTGTCCGCACGACAACACATCGAAAGGCGGGTCTGTCATCAGCGCAACCCGGGGTTGATTGAGTGGGCGGTTGCTGGACGAAGCGAGGTCGTAACCCGACAACATGCGCCCCGAATCATGCGCCCGAATCACGACGCCACAAGCCGTTGCTACCTCGCGCAATTCGCGTTCCATTCGCGACAAGCGGTCTAAATTAGCGCCGCAAAGCACAATGAGCGACCCCGGCGAATAAGTGGTTTTGCCATCGCTGAATGCCTTTTCCGCAGCCCGCACCTTGTAGCCTTTTTGCCACAGCATGGCTAAGGCTTTGGGGGCGTGGCGCTGGTTCCAGTCAATGACGTAGGCGTAACCGGCAGCGCGGTCGAGCTGGCCCACAGGTTTGGCCGCAGCTTTTACCGGTTCGGTGGAGACGGCAGTTTTTTGGGTAAAATAATACGCATCTAAATTGTAAGCTAAAGGCGCCGACCACGTGGAAATGTCGTACATCACCGAGTCTTCAATGGCCAGGCTCCGCTCCATGATGCTGTTCAGCAACAGGTGGCGGGGCTGGTCGGCGGAAATGTAATACGCGCCTTTTGCAAAGGTCTTTTTCTCTGCTTTCCCGGTTCGGAAGTTAGCGGCTTGTGCGGCGTTGAAATCCGCAGTGGTGCGTTCCACCCGAATACCCTGGCGCAGGAGTATTTCAACCACATCTTCCACATAACCACCTTGTTCCGCCGGTAGAAGGTAAGCCTTCACCTGCGATTTGCTGGTCGCCGGATTCCAGGCTTCATAGCTGTAACGCAGCAGTTTTTCCCGGTGCTCTGCTGCTTTGAGGATCGTGGCCATGGACGTAGTGTAATGGTCGAAAATGCGCTGGCGGTAGGTTTGCACCGTACCTTCTTCCGTCATGACTGCGCGGCCGCCGCCGATGCCGCCCTGTTCGGTGAGCATACCAATAGCGCCCAACACGCTGGGATAGCTGGAGCCGTAGCCCGGATAGAAAAAATCAAAAGCTTCGCGGGTAAAATAATTGATGCGGTTTTTATCAAATGCCCGCACATTGGCCATGCCGAAGGTATCCGACCAGGCTTCGTAGCGGTCGGGCAGCAGCAGGTTGCGTGGCGTGGTACCGGGCGCCGTAAAATAATTACTGTTGTAGCCCTGCTCGTGGTAGTCTACATGTACCTGCGGCATCCACTTTTGGTATTCCGCCGTCAGGCCACGCATTTCAGGGTGTACGCCCCAAACCCAGTCGCGGTTGAGGTCGAACCAGTAGTGGTTGGTGCGGCCATTGGGCCACGGTTCGTAGTGTTCCAAATCGGCAGGTTCTGAGGCTACAACGTTGCGTGCTACGCTTTTGTACCAATATATATAGCGGTCGCGTCCGTCGGGGTTCACGCAGATGTAGAGGATGATTACAGAGTTGTCGAGCGTTTGTTTTGTTTGGGAATCGGTTGCGGCCACTAAGCGATAAGCCACCTGCATCACCGCTTCGGTCGAAGAGGCTTCGTTGCCGTGGATGTTGTAGCTCATGGACGTAAACACCGGCTGCGAGGCGATCAATTGATCCGCTTCCGCTTTGCTGATGCCGGCAGGGTTGGTCAATTTCAAATGGGTTTGGCGGATATTTTCGATGTTTTTATGGTTTTCCGGCGAGGTGATGACCACGTTAATCAACGTGCGCCCTTCGTAGGTTTTTCCGTATTCGTTCAGCGTTAGTTTGTCCGAAGCGGCGTCTAAGGCTTTGAAATAGCTGACGGTGTTTGCATAAAGGGTTTTGTCTTCACCTAATTTGTATCCTAAAAATGCTTCCGGAGCGGGGATAGCGGGATCGTAAGTCAATTCCGGGTCGAATGCGAAACGGGATTCGACCAATTGGATTTGGGCAGACAGCGTAATGGCGAACGCTCCGAAAAACAGGGGAAGCAGGCGTTTTTTCATCTTGTGAAAATTTAAAAAGCGACTGGGCAAGATAGGAAAATCGAAGATTTTTTGTATTTTTACTATCATAAATCGTTAGATGACATGACAACGCTGCTTGAAATTCCACTACGCGACATTTCGGACGCGGCTCTGCATGAGTTGAAGTCCAAATATCCAGGTGCGACGCTTAGAGTTGAAGCTGACAACAGCTTACATAGCGGCTCAATGGACGAAACTCAATTTTGGGCAATTATTGCCTTATTTGACTGGAAAACACCGAACTCAGAAGCCATCATGGCGCCAGCGATTGAGGCTCTTAGCCGTTTTTCGGTTGATGATATTCATTCTTTTCACGACATTCTTAATGAAAAGCTTTACAATCTGGATGGCCAACGTTTCGCTGAACAATTAGGCAGTAACCGCTATTCAAATGACAGCGGCCATCATTTTTCTGTTGACAGCTTTCTTTATGCCCGCTGTTGTGTCGTGGCAAATGGGCAAAATTTCTACCAGACAGTATTGGCAGATCCCTCCAAAATGCCTAAAGAATACACTTTTGAATCACTACTTTATTTACCTGCCGAGGCTTGGAAAATGAAAACTGGGCGGAATGATTATGATTATTTTCCTAAAATTTGGTGCGAAACGTTCAGCAATCCAGCAGGTTGGCCAGGAATGCCCCCGTTTAAAGAAAGACTTATTGGTTTGTCATGAAGCCTCACGCGAACTCACATGAAAATGACGCGGAGCATCACTTATACGAAATATTTGATGCTGAACGGAATGGCATTTACAAGTACGGTATCTGTGGTAAACCACTCAACCCGGATGGCTCATCCCCCCGTGCCAATCAACAAGTCTCTTTATTCAATAAAGTAACTGGTATGGTTCGATTTTTTGCCCGAGTTATACTATCTGGTATCTCAGGGCGAAAACAGGCGGAAGAAATTGAAAATCAATATATCACCAACTATCGTAAAAATCACGGTCATAATCCTCCAGGAAATTCATAACTCATCGGTCATTTACCAATTTCCCTCATTTCACCACCTCGGCCTTCTCTAGGATATAATTCAAATAATACAAATCCGCATCATTCAACTTCAGTTTGCCTTTGAATGTCGTGACCTGATCCAGGTCAAATTCGGGCGCCTTGCCGGTCAATTTAATGTCCATGACCGACTCCGGGCCGGCGTTGCCGCAGAAAAAGCATTGGCTGAACGGATTGGCCGACAGCACGAGGATATCCGACTCGCCTATTTCTTCTGTTGGAATCACGTAGCCTTTGATTTGCACGGTTTTGCCTTCGAGGGCTTTGATTGAAGGATGAAAAACGGGATAAGGCACAAACGCATCCATTTCATCGTTGAACATTTCTTCGAATTCTATTTTGGCCAACATTTGCCAGTTCAGGTCCACCGCGTCGCCGATGAAGGTGTAATTCGCGGGGTCGTACACCGCAGGGCTGGCGTTCAGTGCTTTGACTTTGGCTTCCAAAGAGGTATCAGCAAAGGCTTGGGCCGTGGAATCCATAGAATTGGCAGCAGCATCCGCAGGTTCTTTCGAGGCGGGCGCACAAGTTGTAGTAAAGAATAGTGCAGCGATTGAAATAATGACAACAGAGCGAAGTATCATTTAACTTGTTTTAGTCCTCTACCCACGAAGAGGAAATTCATCGGGTTCCTAATTAGTGTCTGTCTTTATAGTCCGATAACTGCGTTATATTTTGCCCCAAAACCGGTCATTTACGCCAGTAAACTCCCGTTTTTGGGGCAAAATATGCCTTGTTCTCGAACTCTAAAGAGCAGACACTCGACTAAATGGACAGACACTAATTAATAATGAATATCGAACAAGGAACCCCGAACGCCGAAATTTCCACGTCCCCCCAACTTCGACATTTGTTATTCCTTGTTCTGCGGTTCTGCGGTTCAAAATTCAAATATCCGAAATTCCATAAATTCCGTCTCCGGGCCGGGATCAGAGGTGTTAAACAAAAAAAGGGAAATGTTTTGTGACATCTCCCTTTTTTGTTTCGACTGTGTTCGTTTCGTTTCGACTCCGCTCGTTTCGACTCCGCTCAACGAACGGGGAAAGGTGAACGGCGAACGCGACGAACGACGTTGTGTGTGTTATTTTCAGCTTACTTCAGTCGTTCCACCAAAGCTTTGAATGCTTCGGGGTGATTCAACGCGAGGTCTGCGAGGACTTTTCTGTTGAGTTCGACCTTGTTTTCAGCCAACTTGAAAATGAGTTTGGAATAGGTCATGCCCAATTGGCGAGCGCCGGCGTTGATTCTGGCGATCCAGAGGCGGCGATAAGCGCGTTTTTTCAGTTTGCGACCGACAAACGCATAACCCATTGCTTTCTCTACGGCGTTTTTAGCAACCGTAAGGACATTTTTGCGGCGGCCAAAATACCCTTTGGCGGCCTTGAAGATTTTTTTCCGGCGATGCTTGGAAGCGACCGAATTTACAGAACGTGGCATAATACATTTTTTAGTGCAACACAGGGGTCTGAGAAGTCTTTTCGGACACTTTAGCCTGTGTTCTCGTTAAAAAAGAGACGTTAGATGTCAGATTTTAGATCCAAGACGAGGGACGTTTCCATTGAGACGTGTAGTCTGATCAGTTTCTCTGCATCAAAAAATTAAGCGAGCAACATGCGCTTTACGCGCGCCTCATCGGCTTCGCTCACTACACCTGCATCACGATTGCGCAGCTTGGATTTTCTGCTTTTGCTGCCCAACCGGTGCGATGTGTTGGCATGAAAGCGCTTTACCTTGCCGGAGCCGGTAATCTTGAAGCGCTTTTTCGCACTTGAGTGCGTCTTCATCTTAGGCATCAGTCAATGAATTTTGTTAAAAACGAGGTGCAAAAATAGACAAATCCTCCTAATCACAAAGCCCTTCTTATTTCTTTTTTTTCGGCGTCACAATCACGATCATCCGACGCCCTTCCAATTTGGGCAAAGATTCGGCCTGGCCGGATTCTTCAAGCTCTTTCAAAAAACGAAGCAAGAGTAACTCGCCCCGGTCTTTGAAGACGATCGTACGTCCGCGAAAGTTCACGTAAGCTTTTACTTTGGCGCCTTCGTCGAGGAAAGTTTTAGCATGGCGCACTTTGAATTCAAAGTCGTGATCGTCCGTATTCGGGCCGAACCGAATTTCTTTGATCACGGTTTTAGCCGTTTTCGCCTTGATTTCTTTCTCTTTCTTCTTCTTTTCGTAGAGGAATTTGTTGTAGTCGGTGATGCGGACAACCGGGGGCACCGCATTCGGAGAAATTTCGACCACATCGAGTTCGACCTGTGTGGCCCACTCTCTTACTTTTCGGGTAGGATAAACACCGGCTTCAATTGTCGTTCCGATAGCGACGCTCAATTCCTCTAAGCTATCGCCAACTAAGCGGACTTCCGGGATTCGAATTTGGTCATTAACCCTAAATTCAGGCTGTTTGAAGGTGTCTTGCCTGGAGAATTCTCTCTTTGCCAATCGTTTATTGTTTAGTTAAACTAATGTGCTCTTACTGTTGCAAGGCCAAATATAATGCAAATATGTAAAAAAGTACACCCGCAAATAATGCGGGTGTACTTTTAATTCAAAAGAACAGCTTTTATTCTTCTACATCCGAAATTACCGTGCTTTGCGCAAGCTTGATCTCTAAGCCTTCTCCGTTTTCTTTCAAAGAAGCTTCAAGCATGGCGCCTTCCTGCGGGTTTTCGTTGAGGATGAACTCCGCCAGCGGATCTTCGATGTATTTCTGAATGGCCCGGTGCAATGGACGAGCGCCGAATTGCGGGTCGAAACCTTTTTCAGCAACAAATTTTTTCGCGCCTTCGGTCAGTTCCAACGTAAAATTCAGCCCAATCAGTCGCTTGTACAAGTCCTCCAAAGCAAGGTCAATAATGCTGAAAATTTCTTCCTGACCCAGTGCGTTGAAAATCACGACATCGTCAATTCGGTTGAGGAATTCCGGCGAAAAAGTACGCTTTAAGGCGTTCTGAATGATCGTTTTGGAATGGTCTTCCGAAGCATCCTGGCGCGCTTTCGTGGCAAAACCTACCCCCTGACCAAAGTCCTTCAGTTGGCGTACGCCAATGTTGGAGGTCATGATGATCAGTGTATTTTTGAAATCCACCTTGCGGCCTAAGCTATCCGTTAATTGCCCGTCGTCCAGCACCTGCAACAGGATATTGAACACATCCGGGTGGGCTTTTTCGATTTCGTCTAACAAAACCACTGAATAGGGTT
>Ga0056914_10000951_pt1 | contig 22274 bp, 17 predicted proteins | sample TNRBio252014_DNA_FD_55168 | JGI IMG/M metagenome (GOLD analysis project Ga0056914, IMG submission 55168) | Wastewater treatment Type I Accumulibacter community from EBPR Bioreactor in Madison, WI, USA - TNR Reactor_6/25/2014_ DNA | ecosystem: Engineered > Bioreactor > EBPR > Anaerobic-Aerobic >...
TCGACCCCTGCAGTTGTCCCAAATGAGGAAAGTTTTCCTAATTCTGGACACGCGAATGATTCCGGCGGGTCTCGTGCCGGTCAAACACAGGTTCCAGAGCCTGATCAGGGGCCGAGGCGCCAGGACCGCCCCACCCTTCACCCCCGCATTCTAGCGTGTCGGATGCAGGATGCCAGAAGAATTACTACTTCTGATGGGTATTGGTCCCCATACTACAATTGTAGGATGGNCGGGGTGGGCAAGGCTNGGGGTCGGCGGGTCTGCGGAAGCCGGATCGCGACTATAGGCCCTTTGAGGACCGACTGCGGCTCAGCCGACCGCCGCGCGCGACGAGGCGGAGCCGTACCGCCCTGCGCAACCGAGCGGGGAGTTCCATCCCGCGTTTTATCGGAGAGTTTGGTGCGGCCGAGAAGAGTCGAACTTCCACGGGGTTTCCCCCACAGCGCCCTCAACGCTGCGCGTCTACCGGTTCCGCCACGACCGCGACCGAGGCAAGGGTCTGTTATAGCCGGGCCGGCGACTCCCTGGAAAGCAGGATTTGCGAGCGACCGCCTGCGGCCCCGCGGCGCAGCCTGCTCAAGCCGAACGGCGTCGCTGTTTGACCTGCGGCCGATAGCGATTGAGATAGGACGGAACGACCGCCTCGAGCGCCGTCGGCTCGATGCCGAGGTCGCGGAGCGTCAGCGCCGAAGCGCCGACGACGTTGGCCGTACCCAGCAGCTTGACCTGGTCACGGGTGAGCGGCGGCACCGGCAGCTTCTCCAGAAACCACGCCTGAATCTCGGCCAGCGCCAGCGGCAGCGGCAGCAGGAGGCGCTCGCGGCCGATTTCGCGGAGGATCAGCTCCATCAACTCACGGAAGCTCACCACCCGTGGTCCGCCCAGCTCGTACGTCTTGCCGGCGGTCGCCGGGTCCTGCAGGACGCGGGCGATCGCCTCGGCGACATCGCCGACCCAGACCGGCTGGAACTCGGTGGGGAACACCGGCAGCACCGGCGTCACGCGGGCCATGCCGGCGAAGCGGTTGAGGAAGTCATCCTCCTGTCCGAACACGACGGACGGCCGCACGATCGAGGCTTCAGGGAACGCTTCGCGGACCGCCCGCTCCCCCGCAGCCTTGGTGCGGCCGTACTCGGCCGGTGATTCGGCATCGGCGCCGATCGCCGACATATGCACCAGCCGGCTGGCCCCCGCCGCCTTCGCCGCGGATGCGACCGTGCCCGCCGCCTCGACGTGCATCCGCTGGAACGTCCGGCGGCCGCGCTCGTAGAGGATGCCGACGAGATTGATGACGGCGCCGGCACCTTCGACGGCCCGAGCCACCGAGGCCGCGTTGCCGATGTCGGCCGCGAGTGGGACGACCTGACCAGGATCGCCCGCCACCTTGAGGAACATCGCGGATTCCGTATCGCGGACGGCGACGCGCACGATCCAGTCTTCGGCCGCGAGCCGACGCACGAGGTGACGGCCGATGAACCCCGAGCCGCCGAAGACGGTAACGACGCGCCGTTGCATCCAGACCTCCAAACTGGGCGACCACCGTTCGCAGGAGCGACAGCGACCCGTGCGGGGCGCTTATCGCAGTTGGGCAATGCCGTCAACCTCGCATGGCCGACAGTCGGCTGCGGGATCGCTGTTGACAGCGGGCGATCCCGTTCGTACGTCTTCGGCCTCAGGCGACACGTGATCGCCGATGTGAGCTTGCCCAGGTGGCGGAATTGGTAGACGCGCAGGTTTCAGGTACCTGTGGCCGAAAGGTCGTGGAAGTTCGAGTCTTCTCCTGGGCACCAACACTTCCGGCGGCACACCGTGCCGCTGGCGAAACATGGCACCGTTTCTCGTGAGCGCCGACGCCGNTTCGGTGCAGGTGCACGAAGGCGATCTCCCCGAGGGTCTCGAGTTCGGCGACAGCGTCGCGNTCGACACCGAGACGATGGGACTGCGCCCGGAGCGCGATCGCTTGTGCGTCGTCCAGTTGTCCGACGGTGTCTCCGGTTGTCATCTGGTGCACTTTCCGCCTTCCATGCGCCGGGAGCCGGGCCCCGTCTATCCGGCACCGCGGCTGCGTGCGCTGCTGGCCGACGAGAGCGTCACCAAGCTGTTTCACTACGCGCGGTTCGACGTCGCCATGTTACATCGGTGGCTGGGCGTCACCTGCCGGCCGATCTACTGTACCAAGATCGCCTCGCGCCTCGTCCGCACCTACACCGATCGGCATGGCCTGAAGGAGCTNTGCCGCGAACTGCTGAACGTGGAGTTGTCCAAGGAGCAGCAGAGCTCCGACTGGGGCGCTGCTGCGCTCAGTCCNGAACAGGTGAAGTACGCGGCGTCCGACGTGCTCTGGCTGCACCGGCTGCGCGATCGCCTGGACGCGATGCTNCNGCGGGAAGGGCGGGCCGAACTCGCGCAGAAATGCTTCGAGTTCGTCGAACATCGTGCCCGCCTGGACCTCGAGGGCTGGCCGGAAGAAGACATCTTCGCCCACTGAGGCCGCCCCACCTCTCCGAGATCAGCTGCCGACGACCCCTCCCCCCTTGCGGACGATCACCTGCACCGAGGGCCGGGGCGGCATGTCCGGCCGGAAGTCCGGCCAGCGGGTCGCCGGCTTGTCGAAGGTCGAGCCCTTGACGTCGCCGGGATGCTGCACCGAGGCNAAGTAGGCGGTGTCGTCGCTGTTCAGCTCCGGCCCGCACAGTTCGGCGCCGATCGGCGTTCGGTAGAACTGCCGGGTGACCGCGCGGCCCGGCCCCTGGGTATCGGCGACATAGGCGCCGTCGGCCAGCCCGAACCGAGGCATGCCGTCGGTGGCAATCCAGATGCGGCCCTGCCGATCGAAGGCGACGTTGTCCGGCGCCGACAGCCAGCCGTCCGGGCCGACGCCGGCGCCGTAGCGCGCACCGTCTTCCGCTTTCGCCGGATCGCCGGCCCGCAGGAAGATTTCCCAGCGGTACTCCGCCGCCGCATGGTCGCGCTCGGCGGCGCTGCCGCCCGGCGGCAAGAGCTCGATGATATGCCCATGCGGGTTCGGGCCGCGCGGGTTGATCGCGTCGATCCTCTCCGGCGGGCGTTTCTCGTTGTAGGTGAGCGCCACGTAGACGATGCCGGTCACCGGATTGGTCTCGACGTCCTCGGGACGGTCCATCGGCGTCGCACCCAGGAGGTCGGCGGCTCGCCTTGTCTCGATCAGCACGTCCGCCTGGCTGGCGAAGCCGTTCTCCGCCGTCAGCGGCCCCTGGCCGAACACCAGTGGCAGCCAGGTCAGACGCCCGTCGTCGTGGAACTTCGCGACGCTGAGCGTGCCCTCGTCCAGCAACGCGCCATTGGCCTTGCCGGCGGCGGGATCGAAGCGCTTGGCGCTGACGAACCGGTAGATGTAGTCGAACCGCTCGTCGTCACCGGAATAGGCGACGACGCGGCCGTCCTTGTTCAGCACCGTCGTCGCNCCTTCGTGCTTGAAGCGGCCGAGCGCGGTGCGCTTCACCGGCACCGATTTCGGATCGTAGGGATCGTACTCGACGATCCAGCCGAACTTGTTCGGCTCGCGCGGGTCCNTCTCCACGTCGAAGCGCGGGAAATGCATGTACCACGCGTGCCGCGGCGTCGCCTTGAAGCCGAGTCGCTCNAGGTTGCGGGCCTCCGGCGTCTTTGCCGGGTCGCCACCGAAATACAGATTGAAATTCTCCTCGGCGATCAGGATCGTGCCCCACGGAGTCTTGCCGCCGGCGCAGTTGTTCAGCGTGCCGACGACCTTGGTGCCGGTCGGATCGCCGTTCGTCCGCAGCCGCTCGTGGCCGGCGGCCGGGCCGGAGATGCTGCACTCGGTTCCGATCGTCGTGATCCGGCGGTTGTAGGGACTGTCCTTGACCACAGACCATGNGTTGGTCGCGTCGTCGCGGCGGACCTCGGCCACGCCGTGCCCGTGCGCCGCCATTTCGATTTCACACTGCTCCTTCGTGAGTTTCGCGAACTCGCCGTCGGCGATGCCCGGAAACATCAGGTAGTAGTCGGTGTATTCGAAGTTGACGCAGAGCAACCCGTGGCCGCCACTGCCGGAGCCGGCCGGCAGCGGCATCCAGCCGACGAAGTCGTTGTTGTAGCCCCACTGCTTCGCCTGCTTCGCCGCCGTCTGCTGCAGCGGATCGAAGGCTGGTGCGCCCGCTTCCAGCGGGTCGCCCCAGCGGATCAGCGTCTGCGCGTCGTACCCTGCGGCGACGGCGTGGCTCTCGGTATTGCCGTGCGGCACGGACTCGAAGCCGGGCGCCGACGTCGCATCGCCCGCTTGCGCCACCGCGAAGAAGGGCTCCCCCGTCGGCGAGAGCGTCGCCAGTGCGGCGACCGCCGTCAGGCCTCGCAATGCCTCGCGACGGCTGAAGCGGGCGAGGATGACATCGCCGATGGTCGGCTCCGTCGACGGATTACTGCAGTCCTCGTGCACCACGAGGTCCGCTGCACGAACATCTTCCCCGGTCTCCATAGCACGCGGGCCTCCCTGTTCGAATTCGTCGTCGGGCGCCGACGACGTCTTGCCGCAGCTCATCAATCGGCGCACGGCCCGTACCTCTACACTGCCAGGATTGAGTTGCGTACTACACGAGGACGCGCCACCGTCAAGAGACGGGTTTGCGACAATTCGGCGCTGCGAAAANGGGACGTTAATGGTTCCGGCTGCACCATACCGCAGACGGATCACAGGGTCCCCTGGNGGGGCTGTCGGCGCCAGAGTGGCTCACGTCGCCTGATCCGCTCATGGCACATCGCCCGGAGAGCAAATAGGTGAAATGAGGAAACTACTGTCGAGCGTCTTGGCGATGACCGGTTCCCGCTCACGCGCGGAGCTGGAAAATCCGTCATCTGTCGAGGCCGCGCCCGCGACCGCTCCGGCTACTCGCGCAGGAGCTGCCCCCGCCGACATCGCATTCGCCCACACTCTCATGAACCAACTGGATAACATCAAGGCACTGCTGTTCGTGCTCGATCCAGCCGACCGGGTTGTAGCGCTCAGTCCGGCGCTGCTGAAGCTCCTCGAGTCGCCCGCGTCGGCGTTCGTCGGCAAGTCGGCCGACGATCTGTTCGAAGGTTCTTCCGGATGGCTCTCCGGCATCGTGCGGGCAACGGTGCGGTTCCGCTGCAAGGGCGTCCAATACAGTGCCATCATCAACATTTCCCCCGTCCCGGTCAGCAAGGAGCGAGTGTTCCGGGTTTGCCTGCTTTCCCGCGTCGGAACCGACGCTTCAGTCGATCGGTCCGCGTCGGCGTCCAATTCCGGCGCATCGGTCCCCGTGCCGGCCGCCTTGCCAGTGGTCGCGAAGNATGCCGAATCCGCGGCTTTTGATGCCGACGTCAGGTCGCNGCTGAAAAGCGTCGGCGGTTCCTCCCGGCTGACGGCGGGACGCATCGAACTCATCGGCATGGAGGAGGTGAAGGCGGCGCTTGGCGAGCGATGGCCGNCGAGTGCCGCGCGAGCGAAATCGATTGCCAGGTCGGTGCTCGAAAAGCGGCTGGCCANCGAGGATGTGTTCACCGAGAGCAGCAACGATACATTCATCATCTGCTTCTCCAGCCTCGGCGTCGACGAAGCGAGTTTGAAGGCGCACCTCATCGCCCGCGAGATCCGCGAACGGCTATTGGGGGAGAGCAACACACCATTCGTCGTGAACTCGGAAGTCGAGACGCTGGAACTGTCCAACGGGCAAGTCGACCAACAGGCGGACCTCGTGCCAGCGCTGATCGCCAAGATGGACGAAGCACGAGCGAAGCGGCGCAAAACCAGCAAGGTGCACGCCGGCGAGCTGCTGNGNAAGGCGACGCTCCGGCTGCAAGCGGTGCAGACCAAGTCACGGATGCAAACTGGCCTGATGATCGCCCGCATCGACGGCGATCATGCGCCGGAGCTCGCCGGCATCGGCACCGACAGCGATAATGCAAGAATGATCTTTGAACTCGATGCCCTGCTCCTGGGGATGGTGAGCGAGCATATCTATGCCGCATTTTCCGGCGGGGGAGTTCCGCCAATTGTCGTTCCGGTAAGTTTCATTACGCTCCGCGAGCGGAGATACGCGAGAGACTACATCGACCTCTGCCACACCATTGACGAATGCGCCCGCGGCCGCATCGTGTTCGAGGTGTACAACGTCCCCCCGGACGTACCGGACAGCCGCTTGCAGGACCTGCTCGCCTGCTTAGCGCCGTTCTCGGCGCATCGCCTGCTGCGCGCGCCGAGCTTGGAAAAGCGCTTCGTCGACCTGAACCGCTTCCGTCTGTCGATGATGTCGTTGCGAGCCAGCCGCGCGCATATCGACGATCCGCGTAAGCAGCGGGCCTTCCGGGGGTTCGCCTCGATGGTGCACAATAGCGGCACGTTCGTCGGCATGATGAACAACTGCGGTTGCCGGCTACTCGTGCGCGATGTCGGCGACGAAAGCCAAGCCTGCTGGTACGTCGCCAACGGCGCGGATTTCGTCTCCTTGACTTGACATAGCGTCGGCGCCGCAAGCGGGGACGTGCTGCTCGCGAATGGCCGACGCCACGGAAGCAGTCGCTGCCGTCGCTGACAACGGTAGTGCTGGGATCGAGCCTTCGCCGGCCAGACACCGGAAATTAACCAATCCAGCGGTACCCTCGCGCATTCGGATCGCCCGCCGCGCTGCCGTCTATCGAACAGTGCCACGGCGATCCCGGAGCCTCGGCGATGCGGTGCCGGTGCGCTCCGATCAGCCGGCATCACGTCAGGGGAGCCACAGAGCGAATGAAGGAGATCCTGGCTCGCCTTTTCACCAAGCCGGCCCGCGCGGATTCGCGCCGCAAGCCCGGAGAGCCTGCGCCGGTATCCGACGCAGCCGAACTGCCGGAGGCGGCGACGCCCGCCCCCTCGGGGCTNCTCGGCAACGTCGACGAGATGATGTTCGTGCTCGACGGTGGGGGACGCCTGGCGGCTCTGAGCACGCCTCTCCTGACCCTGCTGGGGATGCGTGAGCACGAAGCGCTCGGTCGTCCGGCCGAGGACCTGTTCCAGGGATCGCCCGGCTGGCTGGCCGGTTCCTCGCGCGCCACGGTGCACTTCCAGTGCGGCGCCGGCACCCCCTACGGTGCCATCGTCGCGATGTCGTCGATCCCGGTCGGCAAGGATCAGCAGGAGTTTCGCCTGGCCCTGCTCTCGCGCGTGGGTGTCGAAAACGCCTCCGGCNCCTCGTCGGACAAGAACAGGTCCGCGGCNGAACTCTGCAGCGCCGCGGACTTCAGCGTCGCGGTCAAGGCGCTCCTGCGGACCCGGCAGGGGTGCATGCCGCTGACGGCCGGACGCATCGAGGTGATCGGCCTGCAGGACGTGAAGACGGCGCTCGGTGTTCGGTGGCCGGCGCTCGCCGTTCGCGCCCGGTCACTGGCGCGCTCGGTGCTGGAGCGGCGNCTCGCCCCCGAGGATATCTTCAGCGAGATCCCCGACGACCGGTACCTCATCTGTTTCGGCAGCCTGGCCGTCGCCGACGCCCGCCTCAAGGCGGGACTGATCGCCGGTGAAATCCGCGAACGTCTGCTGAGCGAAAGCGACACCACGCTGACCGTCGAGTCGCAGGTGGAGGAGTTCACCCTGCGGGCAGCCGACATGGGCGACGGAATCGACCTGCTGCCCGGGCTGATGCGGATGATGGACGACGCGAGAGNCATGCGCTGCCGCGCCGACGAGACNCATCTCGCGACGCTGCTCCGCTCGGCGACACTGCGGCTGCAGCCGGTGCTGAACCGTTCNTTGAGCGAAACCGGGCTGATGATCGCCGGTCTCGGCGCCGACTGCGCGCCGTGGCTCATGGGTGGCCGCGCCGACGACGAGACGCCGAAGCTGGTCTTCGAGCTCAATCTGCTGCTGGTCGGTCTGGTCAACACGTACATCTGCGCACTCCCTTCCGGCTGCGCTCCGGCGATCGTCGTCCCCGTCAGCTACATCACGTTGCACGAGCGCCGGTATCTGGACGACTACCTCGATCTCTGCCGATCGATCGATTCCGCCGCGCGCAACCGTATCCTGTTCGAGGTGCGAGGCGTCACCATGGATGTTCCGGACCTGCGGCTGCAGGAACTGCTGTCCCGCCTAGCACCGTTCTCGGCGCATCGCCTGTTGCGAGTATCCGGCCTGGATCACCGTTTTCTCGACCTGAACCGGTTCCGGCTCGCCATGTTGACGATCGACGCCGAGCACGCGAACCTCGAGGACCCGTCGATGCAGCGAAAGTTCCGCGGGCTGGTGGCGATGGTCCGGGGCAGCGCGTCGCCCGGCAAGGCGCATGCCAGCGGCTGCCGGCTGCTGGTTCATGGCGTCCGCGACGAAGGCGATGCGCGGCGGTACTGCGCCCAGGGCGCCGACTGCATCGCCCTGGCGGGAACCGACACCGCCCCCGCTGCGGATGGGCTGCGGACGCGGGCGTCGGGGTCGACAGCGCCGAAGATCGCCCAACCCCGCTGAGCACAGCCCCGCCGACCGGCCCACGACCCGGGTCGCCGCCGCGCAGTGACATTTCCCGAAAGCAGGACTTCGATCGAGAGGATTGTCTGCGACGCGGGAGTGGGGCACGATCCGCCGGTCGTGAGAAACTCGCTCGAGGCGCGCTGCGCCGGGACCCCAGCCGATGACAATCTACACTGCACCCCTCGCCGATATGCGTTTCGTCATGCGGGAGATCGCCGGCCTGCAGGCCGTCCAGGCACTGCCGGGCTACGAGGAGGCGACCGACGACCTGATCGATGCCGTCCTCGAAGAGGCCGGCAGGTTCGGAGCCGAGGTGCTGGCGCCACTGAACGAAACCGGCGATCGTCAGGGCTGCAGCATCGAGAACGGCGTGGTCCGCACACCCGACGGCTTCCCCGACGCCTGGCGGCAGTTCGTCGAAGGCGGATGGAACGGGCTCGCGTTCTCCCCGGAAGACGGCGGCCAGGGACTGCCGTGCCTGCTGTCCACCGCCGTCGGCGAAATCTGGAACGCCGCCAACATGGCGTTCGCCCTCTGCCCGATGCTGACCCAGGCGGCGGCCGAACTGCTCGCACACTATGGCGACGCCCGGATGCGCGAGACGTTTCTGCCGAAGCTGGTGACCGGCGAGTGGACCGGCACGATGCTTCTGACNGAGCCGCAGGCCGGTTCCGACCTCGCCCGCGTCCGCTCCCGGGCCGCCCGGGAAGGCGACCACTTCCGGCTGAGCGGCCAGAAGATTTTCATCACGTATGGCGAGCATGATCTCGCGCCGAACATCGTGCATGCGGTCCTCGCGCGGATCCCGGGCGCTCCCGAAGGCGTCAAGGGCCTGTCGCTGTTCCTGGTGCCGAAGTTCCTGGTGCTGGAGGACGGGCGTCTCGGCGCTCGCAACGACATGCGTTGCGTCTCGATCGAGCACAAGCTCGGCATCAAGGCGAGCCCGACGGCGGTACTGGCGTTCGGCGACAACGAAGGTGCCATAGGCTACCTCATCGGCGAGGAGAACCGCGGCCTGGACCTGATGTTCACGATGATGAACAACGCCCGGCTCGCCGTCGGGCTGGAAGGCCTCGGCATCGCCGACCGGGCGTATCAGCAGGCACGCGCCTACGCCTTCGATCGGGTGCAAGGGCGCCGTGTGGGAAGCACGGACGCGGCGCCGGCGGCGATCGCCCAGCATCCCGACGTGCAGCGAATGATCTTGACGATGAAGGCGCAGACCGAGGCCGCACGCGCCCTCGCCTANNCCACCGCCGCGGCGCTGGACGAAGCGCGNCGCCATCCGGACCCGGAGGTTCGGCAGCGNAGGCAACGCCGCGTCGACCTGCTGACGCCCGTCGTCAAGGGCTGGAGCACCGATCTCGGCATCGAAGTCGCCAACGAGGCGATCCAGGTGTACGGCGGGATGGGCTACATCGAGGAGAGCGGCATCCCGCAGTTGCTGCGCGATTCGCGGATCGCTTCCATCTACGAGGGCACCAACGGCATCCAGGCGCTGGATCTCGTCGGGCGAAAGGCCGTCGGCGGCGGAGGAGCCGCCATCCACGAACTCATCGGGGACATCGAAGCCGGCCTCGCCGAGACGGACGCGTCGGACGATCCGCGACTGGCCGCCGTTCGCGCGCGGCTCGCGGAATCGCTCATCGAACTGCGAGCCGCCACCGACTGGCTGCTGGACGTCTATCCACGGGAGCCCCGCCGGGCGATCGCCGGCGCCGTGTTCTATATGCGCCTGCTGGGCAACGTCGCCGCCGGCTGGCTGATGATCGGCGGCGCCGCCAGGATCGCGGACGCGGCGGGCATGGACGGTGATTTCGCCGCGGCGAAGTGGAAGACGGTGCGATGCTTCAGCGACACCCGGCTCCGCGAGAGCGGGATGCTGCGTGACAAATTCGTCAGCGCCGGCGATGTCTTGCAGGATTTCGAGCCGGAACGTCATCTCTGAGTTGGTCGGCGACGAAACGCGCCGCGGCGACTTCCGCATGTCCCGGGCNCGTTCCGCCTTGATCCGCGCCGCGATTTCTCGCAGGCTCTGCGCCGCGCGACCCCGAAGCCGCCGGCCGCTCGCCTTGGTGTTCGCGATCCTGCGAGCGCACAGGCGGCGAGCGGTGACCGATAGTTCCCGCGTGACAAACAACGAAGAGGCGGTGGAAGACGTGCTGCCCCCGCGCACTCGATGCCGGCTTCACCGGCATGGCTAGGCCCCTCGCCCGCCGGCAGTGCCGCCGAGCGCTTCTGATCGCCTTCCTGTCGATCGCGACCGCGGCCCCTCCTGCCCGTGCGGTCGAGCCCTTGATTCTCGACGAGGCCATTCAGTTCCAGGCCGACGAGATGACCTACGACAGCCGCACCAAGGTCACGCGGGCGAGCGGCAACGTCGTCGCGGTGCAGAACGACCGCCGGATGCTGGCGGATGTCGTGATCTACGACGAGTTGAACGACCGGGTCACCGCCGAGGGCGACGTGCGGCTGTACGAGCCCACGGGGGAGGTGATCACCGCAGCCTCCATGGAGGTGACGGGCGACTTGAAGGACGGCGTGATCGAAGACGTCCGCGCCATCCTGGCCGACGGCTCGCGCCTCACGGCGGAACGTGCCAANCGGGAGGGCGGGGTTCTGACCACCGCCGAGCGGGCGACCTACACGCCGTGCCTCCCCTGCGCCGANGATCCGTCGCGTGCGCCGCTGTGGCAGGTGCGGTCGGTGCGCGTGACACACGATCAGCCGAAGCGGATCGTCGAATTCGAGAGTTCGTGGCTGGATATCTCCGGCGTCCCGGTGTTCTACATTCCNTATCTGTATCAGCCGGACCCGACGGTGAAGCGTAAGAGCGGCCTGTTGATCCCCGGTTTCGGCCAGTCGTCCGACCTCGGCTTCTTTACGCAGGTGCCTTACTTCGCCGTCCTGTCCGACAGCCAGGACCTAACGCTCACGCCCTGGCTGATGACCGAGGGCGGCGGCGTCCTCGAAGCGCAGTATCGCCAGGCGCTGAAGCACGGCAAAATCGACTTCCGCGGCAGTGGCGCCGTCGATACCGACGGCGAGGCGATGGGCCACATCATCGGCGAGGCTCGCTACGACATCGATCGGGACTGGCGCGCCGGCCTGAACGCCGAGCGAACCACCAACCGCACGTACCTCCGCCGCTACGGCTTCGACGATCAGAGAACGCTGACCTCCGAGATCTACGCGGAGAATTTTCGCGGGGCCAACGATTACCTCACGGCCCGGGCGATGGCGTTTCAGAACCAGAACGACGACGTGGACGAAGAGGACACGCCTTACGTCGCTCCATGGATCGACTACTACTACGTCTCCGATCGGGACAGGCTCGGCGGGCGCACNGACCTGCAACTCGACACCGTGGCGCTCACCCGCAACGGCGGTGCCGACACCCGCAGGATGTCCGCCCGCGCGCAGTGGCAGCGGCCGTTCGTAGGCCCCATCGGCGACGTCTTGACCGTATCGACGGCGCTGTGGGGCGACGGCTACGACGTCGATGATCAGTCGACGACGGACGGCGACAATCGCTACACCGGCGTCACCGGCCGTATCTTTCCGCAGGCGGGGGCGCAGTGGCGCCTGCCACTGGTACGAGACGGCGAAGCGGTGCAGCAGATCGTCGAGCCGATCGCCGAGGTGATCCTCGCCCCCGACTACGGCAATCCCAGCCGGATCCCCAACGAAGACAGCCAGAACTTCGAGCTGCAGGANACCAACCTGTTCGGATTCAACCGCCTACCCGGTATCGATCGCGTCGATGAGGGTCCGCGGGTGAACTACGGGCTCAACTACTCGGTGTTCGCCGGCGGTGCCAGCGCCGAGGCGTTCGTCGGCCAGAGCTACGCGTTGTATCAGAACAACGAGTTCGGCGGTGGCTCCGGCGTCCAGGACAACAGTTCCGACATCGTCTCGTCCCTCGATCTGGTGCCGGTGCCGTGGCTGGACGTGATCTATCGGAACCGCCTCGACCATTCGAGCCTGCAGTTCCGCCGCAACGANTTCACGACGCGGGTGGGCGTCGATGCCATCCGTGTCGGCGCCACGTATGTCCGCTACTCCAGCCAGCCGGAGAACGATCTGCAGGCACGCGAAGAGGCGCAGTACACGCTGAACACCCGCCTCAGCCGCTTCTGGAGCGGCGCCGTTTTCGGCACGACCGATATCGAGTCGGAAAGNCAGCGGGAGGCCGGGCTGCGGGTGGTGTACGAGGANGAATGCTTCATTCTGTCCTCCCAGGTGTCGCGGCAGAATTTCAAGGACAAGGACGTCGAACCCAGCACCGTCGTGTTCTTCCGCGTCGGCTTCAAGACTTTGGGCGACGTCGGCGTGGGCAAGAACGTCGGCGGCGGATGAGCGGCCCGCGGGCGCATCGTTGTCCTGTCATCGTCGGATCGTGCCGCGGTAAGCTCGCCTTCCTTCCAGCGGAACACCGATGATGTCGTTGCTCAACCGATTGATCGCAGCCCTCCTCCTCGCCGGTCTGATGATGCCTCTGCTGCCGCGGGAGGACGCTCGGGCGCAGCCCGACCAGGGGATCGCGGCGATCGTCAACGACGACGTCATCTCGCTGCACAACCTGCAGAGCCGTCTNTCCCTGCTTCTGGTGACCTCCAATCTGGCGGATACGCCGGAAAACCGGAAACGACTCGCTCCCGAAGTGCTGCGGACGCTGATCGACGAGACGCTGAAGCGCCAGGAGATGCGCAAGCAGAACATCACTGTCCCCCAGCCCGAAATCGATCGCACNCTGGCCCAGGTCGCCCAGCAGCTGCGTCTGCAGCCGGCGGACCTGCCGGAGTTTCTCGCCCGCCGCGGCGTGGGCATGCCGGTGCTGATCGAGCAGATCGAAGCCGAGCTCGGCTGGATCAAGGTCGTCACCAGGATCGCCGGTGACCGTGCAGCGGTCACCCCGCGCGAAATCGACGAGGAAATGGCACGCACGCGCACACAGTCGGGCGCCGAGTATCGGCTGGGCGAGATTTTCCTGCCGATCGACGATCCGGCGGAGCAAGCGCGTGTCGAGGAACTCGCGNTGCGCCTCGTCGCCGAGGCACGTGGCGGCGCCAATTTCGCCTCGCTGGCGCGCACGTTTTCGCAAGGTCCGTCGGCTGCGAACGGCGGCGACCTCGGCTGGGTCGGGCGTGATGATCTGGACGCGCAGATCGAGACGGTGGTGTCGCGGCTGGAGCCGGGCCAGGTCTCGGATCCGATCAGGGCGCAGGGTGGCTATTTCATCCTGGCGATGGTCGGTCGCCGCGCCGGGGAGGGAGAGTCGGCGCGGAAGGTGACGATGGTCCTGCAACAGGCGTTTCTGCCGCTGCCNAAGACAGCCGGCGCAGCCGATGTCGCCGCGGCGGTCGAAAAGGTGCAGAAACTCTCCGCCGGGGTGACGAACTGTGAGGACCTCGCCACGCGCGCCCGCCAAGCCGGGGCGCAGGTGACCGGCAGCCCCGGCGCGATCGATCTGCAGCAGATGCCGGCGGATCTTCGGCAACTCGTCTCGCCGCTCGGTAGCGGCGGGCTGACGCAGCCGGTCCGAACGAGCGAGGGCGTGCTGGTGCTGATGGTCTGCGATCGCCAGGACCAGGCGGCCGGGGAGGAGCAGCGCGCGGCTGTCGAGCGCCGCTTGCGCGAGCTGCGGCTCTCCGCGGTCTCCCGCCGTCAACTTCGCGACCTTCGGCGCACTGCCCTTCTGGACGTGCGTATGTGACCCCACGGCAGCCGGGCGATTCGCCGAAAAAGGCGCCGCTCGCCCTGACGATGGGGGAGCCGGCCGGGATCGCCGGCGAGATCGCGCTGAAGGCATGGCTCGCCCGCGAGCAGGGGACCCCCTTCGTCCTGATCGACGACGCGTCGCGGCTGCAGCGCCTGGCGGCGCATCTCGGCCTCGACGTCCCCGTCGTCGCGGTGGACACCCCTGCCACGGCGATGCGGCTCTTCGCCGACGCCCTTCCGGTCCTGGATCGGCCGCTGCCGCAGCCGGTGATCCCGGGTGAGCCGGATCCGCGCAATGCCCAGGCCGTGGTCGCGGCGATCGAGACGGCGGTGGCCCTGGTCCGACGCGGCGAGGCCAGGGCGGTCGTCACCAATCCGATTCAGAAGAAAGTTCTGTACGACGCGGGTTTCCCGTTCCCCGGTCACACCGAGTTTCTGGCGGCGCTGGCCGGCACCGCCCGTCCGGTGATGATGCTGGTCTGTCCCTCGCTGCGCGTCGTGCCGGTGACGGTCCACGTCAGTCTGAGCGCGGCGATCGCGAGCCTGGACGTGGACGGCATCGTCGAGGCGGCGCAGATCGCCCGGAACGCGTTGCAGCGTGATTTCGGCATCGAGCGGCCGCGCCTCGCCATCGCCGGGCTCAACCCGCACGCCGGCGAAGCCGGCGAGATGGGCGACGAGGAGCAGAGGATTATCGCTCCGGCGGTCGCCCGGCTGCAGGCCATGGGCATCGAAGCCGCCGGCCCGCTGCCTCCGGACACGCTGTTCAGTCCACGGATGCGCCGGGGCTTCGATGCTGCGATCTGCATGTATCACGATCAGGCTCTCATCCCGCTGAAGGCGCTGGACATCGACGGCGGCGTCAACGTCACCCTCGGCCTGCCGTTCGTCCGGACATCGCCCGACCACGGCACCGCCCTCGATATCGCCGGCACCGGTGTGGCCGATCCGTCCAGCTTGCTGGCGGCGCTGCGGCTCGCCGCGGAACTGGCCTCCAGGCGTGGCGGCGCGGGACAGTGAGCGGGTCGGAGCCCGGCTCCGGGGATCCGTTGCCGCCGCTGCGTGAGGTCATCCGGCGCCATGCGCTGGGCGCTCGCCGTGCGCTCGGCCAGCATTTTCTGCTCGACATGAACCTCACCACGCGGATCGCCCGCGCCGCCGGCGATCTGACGGCGTCTTCGGTGATCGAGATCGGGCCTGGCCCGGGTGGGCTGACCCGGGCACTGCTGGCCGCGGGGGCACGCTCGGTCTTCGCCGTCGAGAAGGACGCGCGGTGCGTGCTGGCACTGGCCGATCTGGTGGACCTGTCCGCAGGGCGGCTGATGATCGTCGAGGCCGACGCGCTGGAGGTCGACCTCGCCGCGCTCGCCCCGCCGCCGCGCCGCATCGTCGCCAATCTTCCCTACAACGTGGCGACGCCGCTGCTGATCGGCTGGTTGCGGCGCATCGGCGACTTCGCCGGATTTACCCTGATGTTCCAGAAAGAGGTGGCGCAACGACTGGTCGCAGCGCCGGGCAGCACGCACTACGGCCGGCTTTCGGTGATCACGCAGTGGCTGACGCGCCCGCAGTACGAGTTCGGCGTCGACTCGCGGGCGTTCACACCGCCGCCGAAGGTGATGTCGTCCGTCGTCTCCCTGCAGCCGCGCGAGGTTCCGCTGGCGCCGGCGACGTTTTCGGTTCTCGAGCGCGTGACCGCGGCCGCCTTCGGACAGCGGCGGAAAATGCTGCGCGGCAGCCTGCGGACGCTCGGCATCAATTCCGCGGACGCCGGAATCGATCCGACGCGGCGGCCCGAAGACCTCACGGTCGAAGAATTCTGTGCGCTGGCCGCCCTGCTGGAGACGAGAGACCATGCCGGGTGATCCAGCGTCCGGGCCTGGACCGGACCCCGGGCCGCAAGGCCGCGTTTCCNCGTGGCTGCTTCTNGTGGTGCCGCCACTCTGCTGGGCGGGCAATTTCGTCATCGGCCGCGCCATGCACGCCGACATTCCGCCGATGGCCTTCACCTTCTGGCGATGGATGGTCGCCGCCCTGGTGCTGGCACCGGTGTGTGCCGTGAACACCTGGAAGCAGCGTGCGCTGATCCGCCGGCACTGGAGCCTGATCGCGGCGCTGGGGATCACCGGAGTCGTCGCATTCCAGTTCTTCGTCTACCAGGGGCTGCAGACGACGACGGCGATCAATGGCGTCCTGCTGATGTCGACCATTCCCGTCGTCATCCCGGNCTTCGCCTATCTCCTCGACGGCACCCACCTCGCCCGGCGCCAGGCACTCGGCATCGCGGTCTCGCTGGCGGGTGTGGTCGTCGTGGTCTTGCGTGGCGATCCGGCACGGGCGGCGAGCCTGCACTTCACGCCGGGCGACCTGTGGGTCGCGCTCGCCGTTCCGGCCTGGGCGCTGTACTCGGTGCTGGTCCGGCGGAAGCCTCCTGCGCTGGCGCCGATGACGCTGCTGTTCGCCACCGTGCTGATCGGGCTCGCCGTGCTCGGACCCGGCTGGGCGTGGGAACTGCATCGGCGCGGCGGATTTCCTGCGACCGGCGCCTCGCTGGGAGCGATCCTCTACGTCGGCGTCTTCGCCTCCGTGGTGGCGTTCGCCTGCTGGAACGCCGGCGTGGCCAGCGTCGGCGCGGCGAAGGCCGGGGTTTTCATCCACCTGATGCCGGTGTTCGCCGCCATCCTCGCCGTCGTGTTCCTCGACGAGCGCCTCTACGGTTATCACCTCGCCGGCGTCGCCGCGATCGCCGCCGGGCTGTGGTTGTCCTCCACGACCACCGACCGCTGACCGCCGGTTCACATCCCGCTGATCTTCTGCACGAACTCCGCGAGCCCCGACTGCCGCTCGCGCCGCAGGCGCTCCGCCTGCAGGATCGCCAGCACCTCGGCGACCGCGACATCGAGCATCCGGTTGACGACGATGTAGTCGTATTCGGCCCAATGGCTCATCTCGTCGCCCGCCTTGGCCATCCGTGCGCGCACCACCGCGTCCGCGTCCTGGGCGCGGCCATGCAGGCGGCGCTCCAGTTCGCTCCGCGACGGCGGCAGGATGAAGACGGAGACCAGGTCGGCGCGCGCGTTCTGCCGAAGCTGTTGCGTACCCTGCCAGTCGACGTCGAACAGCACGTCGCGGCCGGCGGCGAGGGTCGCCTCGACCGGGCCGCGCGGGCTGCCGTAGCTGTTGCCGAACACCGTCGCGTGTTCCAGCAGCCCGCCCGTCGCCGCCAATTCGGCGAAGCCGGCGGCGTCGATGAAGCGGTAGTCGACACCATCCGTCTCGCCGGGGCGGGGCGGGCGGGTGGTCACGGAGACGGACATCGACAACAGCGGGTCGCGCTGCAGGAGTGCGCGCGAGATGCTCGTCTTGCCGGCGCCGGACGGCGACGAGAGGACCAGCATCAGGCCGCGCCGGGCGATGGGCTCGGGATCGTCGGTCGCTTCGGTCATGCAATCACTCGATGTTCTGAACCTGTTCGCGGATGTGCTCGACGGTCTGCTTCAGATCGAGGCCGATGCGGGTCAGCTCGATGTCCGCGGATTTGGCGCACAGGGTGTTGGCCTCGCGGTTCAGTTCCTGGCACAGGAAATCCAGCTGGCGGCCGACCGCCCCGCCCTGCCGCAGCAGCCCGTCGGCCGCCTGATGGTGTGCGCGCAGACGATCGAGTTCCTCGCGAATGTCCGCCTTGGCGGCCAGCAGCGCGCATTCCTGGGCGAGCCGCTCCGCAGGCAGCCCGGCGACATCGGCCAGCAGCGCGGAAATCTGCTGGCTGAACCGAGCCTGGATCGCAGCCGGCTGTGCTGCGGCACACGTGCGTGCTTCCTCCGAAAGCTCCGCGAGCCGGGCGAGATGCTGGCCCAGGACCTCTGCCAGACGGGCGCCCTCGGCGCGCCGGGTCGCGGCCAGGGCCATCAGCACCCGGTCGAAACCGGTCAACAGCGCGGCCTCCAGCGCCGCCCTCGCCTCGCCCGTCGGCATCGGGTCGACGACGTCGATGACCCCGCGCAATCCGAGCAGGCCGTCGACACTCGGCGGTCGCACCTCGCGCAGGCGCCCCTCGATCTGCGCCGCCAACGCCAGCACCTGATCCAGCACGTCGCTGTTGATCCGCACCGCCTGGGCGCCGCCGCTCCAGGCGAGTTGCAGGTTGACGGAGAGGTTGCCGCGCTTCAGCAGTGCCGCCGCCCGCTGTCGTACCGCCGCCTCCAGCAGTTCCAGCCCGGTGGGCAGGCGGCATCGCACATCGAGCCCACGGGCGTTGACGCTCTTCACCTCCCAGGTCCAGGCGCAGCCGCCGGCTTCGCCCTCCATGCGTGCGAAGCCGGTCATCGAGGCGATTGTCATTGGCGGATCCTCGCTCATAAGACCGTATGGCGTCGTACGGGCGACGTGAAGGCCAGACGCCGCGCTCACGGTGTTGCAGTGTGCTCGCTGACCCGGCGCCAACGGGCGACGTTGCGCTGGTGTTCGTCGAGCGAGCGGGAGAACGCGTGGCCGCCCGAGCCGTCGGCGACGAAATACAGTTCGTCCGAGCGGGCCGGTCGCAGCACCGCGCCGATCGAGGCGCGGCCNGGGTTGGCGATCGGTCCCGGCGGCAGCCCCTCGTACGCGTAGGTGTTGTACGGCGAGGGTGACTGCAGGTCCGCGAGGCTGAGCGCTCCACCGCCGCCGCCATGCACCGCGTAGGCGACGGTCGGGTCCGCCTGCAGTCGCATCCCGGAGCGCAGGCGATTGAGAAAGACCGCAGCGACCCGCGGCCGTTCCTCCGGCAGCGCCGTCTCCTTCTCGACGATCGAGGCGAGGATCAGCGCGTCGCGGGGCGAGCCGAGCGGAAGACCCGGTGCGCGAGCCGCCCACAGCTCGTCCAGCACCGCGGTCATCGCCGCCGACATTCGCCGNATCANGTCTCCGCGGCTGTCGCCTCTCGAGTAGTTGTAGGTTTCCGGCAACAGCGCGCCTTCGACCGGCAGCGCCACGATCTCGCCGTCCAGGCCTTCCGCCTCCTGCACGAGTGCCACCACCTGCCGGCTGGTGAGCCCCTCGGGGACCGTCAGCCGCCGCACCAGGACGTCGCCCGCGCGGAGCGTCGCCAGGACTTCGCCCATCCGCACAGCCGCCGGGAAGGCGTACTCGCCCGCTTGCAGTACGCCCTGCTCCTGGCCGATCCGCGCGGCGATGCGAAACACGGCCGCGGACGAGACGATCCTCGAACGTTCCAGCGTGCTTGCGATCTCGGAGACGGTCGCGCCCTTCGGCACCAGCACGGTCGTCGGCACCGACGCGGGGCCGGGCCGGGCGTACACATCGTAGAGGGACGCCGCGGCAGCGATCACCAGCAGGGTGGCGAGAACGAAGACGGCGAGGAAAATGCGCGCGTTGCAGCGCATGCCCCTCGCCTCGGGGTCAGTTGACGGTCTTGAAGATCAGCGATGCGTTGGTGCCGCCGAAGCCGAACGAATTGGACAGCGCGGCACGCACGGTTCGCTCCTTGGCGACGTGCGGCACGAGGTCGAGGTCGCAGCCTTCGGAGGGATTCTCCAGGTTGAGGGTCGGCGGCACCACCCCGGTCTGGATCGCCTTGATCGAGAAGATCGCCTCTGCCGCGCCGGCCGCGCCCAGCAGGTGACCGATCGAGGACTTGGTCGACGACATCGATACCGCGTAGGCGGCCTCGCCGAACAGCCGTTTCACGGCGCCCAGTTCGATCTCGTCGCCCAGCGGNGTCGAGGTCCCGTGCGCGTTGATGTAATCGATCTCCGAAGGCGCCATCCCGGCGTGCCGGAACGCCATCTTCATGCAGCGCGTGGCACCGTCGCCGTTCTCCGCCGGAGCGGTGATGTGATGGGCGTCTCCGGACATGCCGTAGCCGACCACTTCGGCGTAGATCGTCGCACCACGCTTCTTCGCATGCTCGAGTTCCTCGAGCACGACGACGCCGGCGCCCTCGCCCATGACGAAGCCGTCACGCTCCCTGTCCCAGGGCCGGGACGCCTTCTCGGGCGTGTCGTTGAACTTGGTCGACAAGGCGCGTGCCGCAGCGAACCCGGCGATCCCGAGCCGGCAGACCGCCGCCTCCGCGCCGCCGGCCACCATCACGTCGGCATCGTCCCACATGATCATGCGGGCAGCGTCGCCGATCGCGTGCGCGCCGGTGGCACACGCCGTCACCACCGCGTGATTCGGCCCTTTGAAGCCGTAGCGAATCGAAACGTGGCCGCTGGCGAGATTGATCAACGCCGCCGGAATGAAGAAGGGGCTGATCCGCCGGGTCTGTCCGGCCTCCATCATCGCCGAACCCTTGGCGATTTCCGGCAGGCCGCCGATGCCGGAGCCGATGCACACGCCCGTCCTGATCCGCTCTTCTTCGTCCTCGGGCTTCCATCCGGCGTCGGATACGGCCTGCTCCGTCGCCGCCAGCGCGTAGACGATGAACCGGTCCATCCGCCGCTGGTCTTTCGGAGACACCCANTCGTCGGCGTTGAAGCCGCCCTCGGAGGTCTCGCCCTGCGGCACCTGCCCGGCGATCTTCGCCGGCAGGTCGGAGACATCGAACGACTGGATGGCCCGGATGCCGGATTGCCCGGCGATCAGGCGCTGCCAGTTCGTCTCGACACCGCAGCCGAGCGGCGATACCAGCCCCATGCCGGTGACGACGACGCGTTTCATCCTGTACTCCCGTCGGTTGTCTGCTTCCCCGCCACTCCGCGACATCGCGTCGGAAGCATCCGTCGGTCTCTATCCAGTGTCAACCGATGGTGGTCTTGATATAGTCTACGGCGTCTTTGACAGACAGAATCTTTTCGGCCGCCTCGTCCGGAATCTCGATTCCGAACTCCTCTTCGAAGGCCATCACCAACTCGACCGTATCCAGGCTGTCGGCGCCGAGATCGTCGATGAAGCTCGCGTTCTCGACGACCTTGCTGTCCTCCACACCCAAATGCTCGACAATGATCTTCTTCACCCGCTCGGCGACGTCGCTCATCGGTTCTACCCTCGATGTGATTGGTTGGTGGCGTTGAGTTTGGATTCTTGTCCCGATTCACCCGGCGCGAGCGTTGTCGCACCGAAACGAAAGCGTCGTTTGGTAACATAGTTTGCGGCGGGTGGCCAGCATCCGGCCCCGACTTCCCGCGGCCTGATCATGCGAACATCGCCATGCCGCCGTTGACATGCAGTGTCTGGCCGGTCACGTAGGCCGCCTCCTCGCTGGCGAGGAAGACGACGCATGCCGCCACGTCCGCAGGCGTTCCGAGGCGCCCGGCCGGCACCGTCGCCAGGACGGCTTGCCGCCGAGCTTCGGACAGGCCGGCCGTCATGTCGGACTCGATGAATCCCGGGGCGACGCAGTTGGCGGTGATGCCCCGCGCGCCGACTTCCTGGGCGATCGACTTCGTCAGGCCGACCAGCCCGGCCTTCGCCGCCGCGTAATTCGCTTGGCCGGCATTGCCGGTGGCGCCGATGATCGAGCCGATGCCGACGATCCGGCCCCAGCGCTGTTTCACCATGCCACGCAGCAGCGCGCGGGTGAGCCGGAACGGTGCCGACAGGTCGACGGCGAGGACCGCGTCCCAATCCTGATCGGACATTCGCAGCATCAGGCCGTCGCGGGTGATGCCGGCGTTGTTGATGAGAATGTCCACGCCGCCGAGTGCGGCGGTCGCCGCCTTCGCCAGCTGCTCCGCGCCATCGGCGGCGCCGAGATCGGCGGGAAGCACGCGGGCGGCGTCACCGATCTCCGCGGCCAACGCGTCCAGCGCCTCGACCCGTGTCCCCGACAGGCCGACGACGCAGCCTCTGGCGGCCAGCGCGCGGGCACANGCGGCACCAATCGCACCGGACGCACCTGTCACCAGCGCTCGTTTTCCGGAAAGCTCGAACATCCCTACCCACTTTTGCCGCACGTTCCGGCGCCGCCGGCGCCGCGGGCACACCCCGCAACGCCGATCCGGCACCCCGTGCGGTCTTCGACCGCGGCGGCCGGATCACAAACACGCCGATCGTCACGTGTCAAGCGGATGACGCTCGCATCCACCCACACCTCCCCGCGCCCAGGCCCGGGCGGGGCTGCGCGAGCGCGGCGAACGGGCGTGGGCGCCGC
>Ga0056914_10000955_pt1 | contig 22236 bp, 18 predicted proteins | sample TNRBio252014_DNA_FD_55168 | JGI IMG/M metagenome (GOLD analysis project Ga0056914, IMG submission 55168) | Wastewater treatment Type I Accumulibacter community from EBPR Bioreactor in Madison, WI, USA - TNR Reactor_6/25/2014_ DNA | ecosystem: Engineered > Bioreactor > EBPR > Anaerobic-Aerobic >...
GGTGCCGTGAAACGCAGGGTGTTGGGATTGGCAGCCAATGTAAAAGCCACGTCACCCGCCAAATCCAGGTTATTGGCAGGTATGAAGTCCCCCTCTGCCGCCGCTACTGTGCCAGCAAATGCCGAGATGGCTCCCGCCGCGCCATTGTTAGCGAAGGCGGAAACGTTGCCAGATGAAGTGCCATAGACCGCCCACGGCATGATGCCCGCATTAGTCAGCCCTGTGGCTTGGAGCGTGATATTGGAAGTGCCTGGCCCCTCCTCAATGAAGGCCATCGTCCCGCCGTTGTACTTGGTAAAGGTTGCGGCGGCAGCGCCAAAATTCAGACCAAACGTACGCGATGCAGGTGCCACCAAGCGAACTGTCGAATCTCCATTCATCAGGCGGAAATTGCCCGTCATGCTGAAGTTGCGGTTCGCAGCCGCTTCACCCAGCACCGTCAGATTCCCACCACCAAACAATGCCTGCCCGCCAGAAGCACCAAAGCGGTTATCCCCCAACATGCTGCCATCCGAGGCGCGCGGTGCCCACACTGCCTCACCTCCCATAAAGTTCCACCGCTCGACCGAGGATCCGCCGACACCGTTAGCATCAAACTGGACGGTTCCAGGCCCCACCACCGTTGCAATCGAGTTCACACCCGTGCCATTGTCGGCCAAACGAGCAGCGCTTTCTAACTTCCCTCCACGAACCTGGAGGAAGCGCAAATCACGATCCCCGCCCTGATTCTCATAATAGATCGAATAATTGGCACTGTTGTCTGACCCGATGTACGAGGTGCCAGAGCCATACTCCCCACCAATGGTCAGGGTGCCATCGCGATTGTTGTTGTACACATACAGCTCATTGGCCCAGTTGAAAACCTGCCCTGGTTTGGCCAGCATCAAATGTCCATGGTAAGTGCCCGTACCCGCGCCATCAGCACCCAATACGAAACGCGTGAAATACTCATTGCGGAGAATTCGGCTATCCGCCGTGTTCGTGAGGAAGCCCGAACCATCGGGTGACGTCGCTGGGTCATACAAGAGCCGGAAATAACCTTGTCGAGCCTCCAGACGACCCGTTGCATTCCATTGCCGGGAGACGTTTACATTGATCTCGTCATGACCCACCATTTGGAAGCGTAGAGAGTGGTTTGCATCCCAGTTGTTGGCGGAGTCCCCATAGCGATAGACTGGCTGATCCAGAGGCCCCGTGGCCACATCACGAAATTGACCTCGCAGATTAATGGTAGCCGATTCGGCAATACTTGTCGTGACCAGCGGCGGGTCCATGAAAGCATCGGAGTCCGTGATGCTGCTATTGTTATCGGTATAAATGTTACCGTAAATGGACAAGGAACCGTTATTTCGCGCTGTGATTGTGGATGACAGAAATTGCGTGCCACCGGTTTGATCGATGTTGTCGATGATCACATCACCCCTCCATTGAGAATGGGTCGTGCCCTCATTTCGCAGCACGGTATTGCTGCCTGTTGTAGGCTTGACTCGAAGGTTGATACCAGAAACATCAGAGCCGTACTCCAGTAGCAGAGACCCAGCGCCGGAAAGGACAACCTCACGGCCAATCGCTCCCTCCCCCAGTGCTAGGTGGTGTCGGGCAATGATGCTACTTTGATCACTGATATAAACGTTGCCTGAGATCTGATTGTCCGCATCCAGGTAAAGATTGTTAGCACCCGTTTTCACCAATCCCGCAGCATTGACAATGCTAGTGCGGACAAATGAACTATTGCCAGTATTGATCTCATACCAGTTTCCTGTATTGCGATCCAGGTCCTGCCAACTGACAGCGGAGTTAATGACGGCGATTTGGCCATTCATGTCCAGCCTTCCCCCACGAATATTGCCGGTCATATTAGCAGCATTCGCTTCAGCATAGGAGGCGAAGTTGATGATACCGGAATTGATCGTCAACGTTGCAGCGGGGTTCATGACCAGCCAATCGCGTTCAGCATTGAGGATTGCTTGACCGGAACTGGAGCCCATCCCATCGAAGGAAATCGTCAACGAGTTGACGGCGGTATCCGCATCCATGTTTCGCGTCGCATAGTTATTACGGTCGCCAAAATTAGCAGCAGGGTGATAGCCGTTGATCAACCAGTTGGCCCCTGCCACTGGCGTCGTTCCGATGGCGTATTCAGACGCCGTCAACGGACGCAGATAACCGCCATCATTGGTCATCAGCCCGATGCCCGATCCCCGGAACATGATCCCGTTGGCCACCGTTGTGGCGTCGCGCACATAGTTGTAGCCAGATCCGGTTAGCGTTGGCGTGGTAAAGCTGGGCACATTCCCTCCAAAGAGCCCAGCAATCACGGCAGCCTGATCCGTCCCCAAGGCACCACCGATTGCAGTGGGGATCGATCCACTCACCTGGAAAGTAACATCGGAGCCTGCTGCACCAAAGGTCTTTGAACTCTCAGTATTCCAAATCTTGAGCACCGCCCCCTCACTCAGGGAGACGCTAGAGGCTCCGCCGTTGAAATTGCCACCGGTTCTCGTCTCCAAATAAATGACCCCCGTCCCGACTTGGGCCTGCACATTGCCAATGTTCTCCGTAGAGGCAGTGGTGGCGTTGGCCTCGATTAGCAAGTTACCATTACGGAAGTTCAGAAGCCCAGTGTTATTCAAGCGGTCTGGATTATCCGCCGCAGCTTCGCCGCTCGGGCTTGCACGGTTGTTCCATAACGCCATCGAACCCCAGCGATCCAAGGTGATCGAGTTCGCCTGATTCAACGAACCATTGGCACCCGCCAACGACAGATTGACATACTGGGATTCCAGCGCAGCCGCGCCGCCAGCCCGATCACCACCATTGATATTGAAGCCGAAGAAGCGGCCAGTGTTTTGTCCAACAAAAATATCCCCATTGAAGGCGCTGTTGTTTCCAGTGAGCCGCAACTCCCGATCCCCTCTAACCGAAAAACCAGTTCCGGCATTGCCAACGGTTGTGTTATCGATCGTGCCCAACAGTTCTGTAACGCCAGGTTGGTCGTACGCGAGGATTCCAGAATTGTAACCGCCAGACCCACCGGAGAGGTCAAAGCGGTTGCCCGTTCCGTTTGCGTCTGGCGCAATTCCACCACCCACAAGATTAAACACGACCCCTGAGCCCAGCACTTGACTGAAGGTCTGCCCGGCACCGGTACTCCCTTCCCGCTGCCAAACACCGTTGTTCATGTTTACGGTAAAACTGTCGTAGTTCTCGATAACGTTGCCCAAAGTCGCTGAAACATAAGTTCCGAGGGAAAAACGAGCGTCAATCACCGTATTCCCAGCCACCGCGCTAGCAGAGGTATTCGGAAAACGTTGATCTGAGGTGCGACTACCCAGGGTGGGATCCACCCCGTTGTAGGCATTGCGATTGTAGGCAAGATTGATGGTGAACCCAGTGAGGTCATTACCCCAGGTCGTGCCAGACACGACGCCAGCTACCACAGGTCCGCCATTGTTTTCCATCCGGAGTTCCCCTTCGTGCACATTGATGATCTTTGCGCTGGTGTTCTGAAAATCCACATTGCGAAGAACGAATTCGGAGGAGCCGAGCTTCGTTAGCTTATTCCCCCCAAGATCAAGTATTGCCTGAATATCATCGGTACCAGCGGCGTTCAGGTGGCGACTCATATCAATCCGCCCGATGCCGCCCACTGTCGAATCACTACCCAGAATCAAGTGGGAGATGGTCCCCGTGCTCTGCGAACTGACAAGGGAACCAACCCCATAGGGACCGGCACCATTGATGACAAAGATTTCCGTATCATCAGCTTGAAGCGCAAAGTTGCGGGCGTTGATGCTAATGCGCCCGCCGTCGGCGATGGTTTCATTTCCAACGCCTCGCGCACCCGCCGGACTACCCAAGAGCGTCGGATTGGTCGTATCAAACCGCAATTCACCAGATTGCACCAAGACCTGGCCACTGAAGGTGTTTAGCCCGCGCATGATCACCCAGTTTGCCCCTGAAGCAGAAAGATCGCTCACTGTCATCGTCGTCAATCCACTCGTGCCGCCTGAAATGACGCCGCCAAGGACGATCCCTTGATCATTATCCGGATCGTTGACGGTGATGTCGAGACGATCATTCAGCACGATATTTGAGCTGATCGTATCATTGCCACCATTGCCCACCTTGTTCAGTCCGGCGAAGCCAGTCGATACGTCAAACGTTATCGTGCCGCCAGAAATGGTAAAGGACTGCCCGCCAGTGGAATCACCAATGTTCAAGGTGCCCAAAATGACGTTGGTGCCGGGGACACCTGCATCGATGGTGATGGTGCGGTTGCCCGTAATGTTGTTGGTGAGGTTGGCAATATCATCAATACCAAAGGTGGGATTCGTGCTGAGGCCAGGGATGACGCTACCCGTCCAGTTGGCACCTGCACTCCAGTTACCATTGTTATTCAAACTCCAAGTTCCAGTCGTCTGAGCATCCGCCTTTGGTTGTATCAGCAACGTCGCCAACCCCACAATCATCACACCCAATCGGCACCTTTCTATCGCTACTGAAACTGGTGCATTCAAGACAGACTCAGGCCTTGGATTCGATGACAATGGCATTGTGGATTGCATAGGATTAGCGTTTTGACGACTTGGCGGGAGAATGGAAGAAGCACGCACGACTTCACCCTGGTCAATGGCATCAGCCATCCCGCCGAGTGGGCATTCACGGCCGATGGATAGGGCCATAGCTGGTTGGGTTGATCGTGGTGGAAGCATGGTTCTGGTGCCCGCGACTCATTGCATGCAGTTCCCTGCACTAGTTGAGCCGCGTCATCACCGATACTGCCATAGCCCAACGGCCTTCCGCTATTATCAGAAGTGCCTAGCTTAGAGCAAGCCACCGACTTTCCACGCTAAAGTCATCCCCGAATAGGTGATGACTCGATCTTGCGCATCAAACACCATCATCGCGCCGAGCCCCCATTTTACAGGGCTTGGAAACATCAGCCATTCCTTTATTGAAGCACTCCATTCACGCGTTGTGATTCGTTCAATCTTTTCATCAATTCAGCCCACTCCAATTCGCACAGGCGTGCATTGCCGCGATGGATCGCCATGGCCCCAAACTTTTCCGATCCATGACGGACCTCGCAACTATCTGAATTTGATCCGCAGCATCGGCGCGGCGTTGCGCAAGTTCTCCTTCGTCGCGAAGGCATGCACGAGCCCGTTCCGAGCTGTCTCATCGGTTGATCGGCAAACGATCAAGGTGACCGCCCCATTGGTATCCTGGTTCAGCCACTCTGTCAGCGGTGCCCCGGCGATTGTAAAGACCCCGTGCCCAGAGCCCTGCGGCACGGTGAATTGGCCCAGGCGCACGACATCGGCGGCAATCGGGACACTGTGGTGAGCATCGCTCTGATCATGCGCAGGGGCATCCTGCCACGATAGGTCAGCCTCACTCCACGCATCGAGCGTCTCGTTCGTGAGACCATAGACGACAAACTCCGCATCCGGCACCAGTGAGCCAAACCCCAGATCGCTCGCCTCAAGGTGGAGAATAAACTCCGCCTGTTCCGCGACACGCCCATCAGCACGGGAAAGATCAAAGGCCACATATCCCTTCCGCTCCAACTTTGCATCTAAGGTCGTGTGCTTGACCCGAAAGAAGGGCTCCTTTCCAGTGATCTTTGCACTCGGGCCGCTCTGGATGCAGGTGTCCCGACCGTTCCCAAAGGCAGTGGTGATGATCTGCCAACCATCCCTGTCTTCTGCGATGGGACCAGGCAACCAACGGTCTGGTTCAGGCTGATTTTCCGCCGACTGATCCGGCGTGACTCGGCTCTGGATCCATCCACCGTAGTCCGCTCTTTGCCCGGTCTTCAAACGCACTGTCTCCCCCTCTTTGGGACGACTGACTTCCACATCACCTTCAATGACGTGCACCAGACACTTCCCATCATCGCCTGCGCTCACTCCAAAGCGAGTGCCATAATCCACCACCTTGGTCTCGGGCGTTTGAATCGTAAATCCCTTTGCCGAGTGCGGTACATCCGCTACTACGGTGCCCTTTTTGACGCGACACTCCATCGCAGAGACGACTTCCAAACTCACCGGTGCCTCCAGCACCACTTCGGCACCGCTGGTGAACTTCAAGGTAGCCATGCCCTCGACCAACTCCAGCGTTCCAGGCCGCAGGGCAGCCCCCTCTAGAGTCGGCAGCGCGCTATTTCCCCACTTGCAGAGGTGCGCCTTCACCAGCGTGGCCACCGGCGCAGGCTGTTTTGCCGTAAACCAAACCAGACACGCAGCCACCAGCGCAGCAGCAGCCGCAGCGATCCCATGTTGCCAGCGCCAGGTTAGCGCGCGCCGCGTCACCGTTTCCTGCATGGGTAAGCCTTCATCACCGGCATGGCGCAGTTCGGCCTCGACCAGCGCGGCCTCAGCCAAAAGTGTGCGCGCTTCCTGATCCCCCAGAATGCGGGCTTCCAAGGCGCGTTGTTCATCCTCCGTTAGCCGCCCATCGCGGGCGCGCTCCCAGAGTTCATAGAGTGCCCATCGATCTTCCGGTTTCATGACATCGCCTCCATTTGTTTTTGCACACATTCCATCAACGTCATTCGCACACGACTCAGCGCCCGGTAGATGGCCGCCTCCGTGCGTTTCACCCGATCTGCGATCTGGTCGATTTCAAGATCATCGTAATAACGGAGTGTGATCAATTGCCGATGTTCGATGGGCAGCTTGGCCAAACAAGTGCGTAACGCCTCATGCCGTGGCGACGGCTCATCGGCAAGCACCGATACCGCATTGCCCAAGGCCTCCAGCGCCTCATCACCGAGTTGCAGATGGGCTCGCTTCTGCTGGCGCCGATGCGTCAGGATCTGGTGAAAGGCGATCTTCCGCGCCCAAGCGATGAAATTCGTGCCGATCTGAAAGTCGCCAAAGTGCTTCCACAGGATCATCTTTGTCTGCTGCAAAATATCCTCTGCCTCAGCATCGCGGGGCACCAGACCATGCACGTACAACGCCAACCGCCGCTCGTTTGCGGTCAGCAGTTCCAGAAAGATCGTCGTCGAATCGGGGGCATCAGCCATACAAAGAGGAGTTCGCTCGCCACAGGTTTTGGACAGAGATTTTGTTCACGTGCCCCTCCGGTTGCCAAAAAGGTCAATGTGCAGACGCGGGCTGTACCGCCACCCGCGTTCCTTGCAGGTCTCCACCAAGAGATCTTGCCTAGCCCGCAGAGCCTCGACAGAGATGCCCTCCGCCATGACCAGCACCCGCTCGGGCAGGATCGGGATGCCGATGGAGTCCACCACCTGTGCGGCGGCCACGACGTCCTCTGGCGATGAAATGACGAACTTCAATTGAAAGTCCCCGCGCTGGCACCAAGCCCGCAGCACTTCAGGCTGCAAGCGAGTCGCATCGTGCCGCGCCACCCATGCCGCACCGATGGCGGATACGTCTGGTGTCGAATTGGCCAGTTTCGGACTGATGGAGGCGAGATCACAGGGCACTTCTCCCGGCGGAACCGTGCCTGCGGTCTCGATGGTGATGTGCTTCCCCGCTGCCTTCAGCGTCTGCAACAGCACCCCCACATCGCGCGCGATCATCGGCTCCCCACCAGTCACGACGACATGCGATGCCGCCGAATATTGCGACAGCGCAGCGACGATTTCCGCCACGGTCATCTCCTCGCCCTTCGGCTCCCAGGAAGCGTAGGGCGTATCGCACCAGCGGCAGCGCAAGTTGCAGCCGGAGGTGCGGATAAAGACCGACGGGACCCCCACGAGTGTCCCCTCCCCTTGGATCGAATAAAAAATCTCCGCGATGAGCATCCCTCAGGTTACACAGTCGGGGGCAAAAAACCATTTTTCACACTCGCAAAAATTCGCTACTACCGCATCATGGCAGTCATGATCCAACGCGCGACTTTGATCCTGATCATCACACCCCTCCTGACCAGTTGCGGGCTATTCAGTCCCGGCAAGAAGGAATGGACTTACCAGTACGAGATCAAGAAGACAGCGATCATCGTCAATGGCAAGGCCGTTCCACCCGCCGGCTTGCCTAAACAAGTCATGCGTGCGATCACCGCAGGCAATCAAATTGTCGGGAAGCCCTATAAGATCGGTGGCGGACATGGGTTTCTGCGCGGACTCGACAGCGGTTACGATTGTTCCGGAACCACCAGCCACGTGTTGCGTGCTGCGGGTGTGCTGGATGAAGATATGACATCCGCCAACTTCAAAAAGTATGCCGCCAGTGGCGAAGGCCGCTGGATCACCGTCTATGCCCGGAGCGGTCACGTCTTTCTCGATGTCGCCGGACTGCGGCTGGATACCGGTTACCACGACGAAGACGGTCCCCGCTGGACGACCAAGTCGCGCCCAGCGCGCGGCTATCGCCTGCGCCATCCGGCGGGCCTGTGAGCTAGTCACTCCGTGCGCTCCAACTGACTCGGCGGTGTTTGCACGGTGGCTTGATGGGCCTTCACCGCAGCTTCAATCTTCTTCACCACATCAGGGTGGGCGGCGGCGAGGTCCCATGACTCCCCAGGATCAGCACCCAGGTCGAAAAGGAGAGGCGGCGTGTGGGCCGCTGCGGGCTCCTTCCCGTAACCGGGCTGTGTGGTAAAATGCAACTTCCAGCGCCCAAGCCGCGCCGCATAAAGCCGCTCCCCCCGGTAATAACAAAACACACCACGATCGACCTCCCCCTCGCCAAAGAGCAGCGGACGGATGTCTTTACCATCGGATTCATGTCCGGCAGCCACCTCGCCTCCAGCGAGCGCTACCGCCGTCGGTAGCAGGTCCATCGTGCCGGCAGTCTCGCGACAGACACCGGGTCGAATTTTCCCAGGCCACCAAAAGATGCCCGGCACACGCATCCCACCTTCCCAGGTGCTCCCCTTCCCTTCGCGCAGCGGTCCCGCACTGCCGCCGTGATCCCGATGGATCAACCAAGGACCGTTATCGCTGGAAAAGACGACCAGCGTGTTCTTGTCGATTCCGAGATCGCGCAACGTTTGTAGCACCTGACCGACACTCCAGTCCAGTTCCTCCACCACATCGCCATACAGCCCGCGTGGGCTCTTGCCGTGAAACTGCTCCGAAGCAAAAAGTGGCACATGAGGGAAGTTGTGCGCGAAGTAGAGAAAGAATGGCCCAGCCTTCTTTTCGCGGATGAACTTCACCGCTTCTTCCGTGTAGCGCCGCGCCAATTGGGTCTGGTCAGGACCACGCTCCAGGATCTCCTCATTGCGCATCAGTGGCACCTGAAAGTACTCAGATTTTTCGGCCCGGATGGCGTCCTTGGGCGCGTCCTTCACCCGATCCATGTCATTGGAGTAAGGGATTCCAAAATAGCTATCGAACCCATGGGCCGTCGGCAAATGCTCCGGCAAATGGCCCAGGTGCCACTTCCCGACACAGGCGGTAGCATAGCCACTCTTTTTGAGCGTCTCCGGCAGGGTCGCCTCTTCCTTTTGCAGACCACCTGGGGAGTATTGAAACAGCACCCGCTTGGTGTAACTGCACATGCCACTGCAGATCGGGTAGCGCCCCGTCATCAGCGCCGCACGACTGGGCGTACAAACTTCGGCTGCGGAATAAAAGTCTGTAAACCGCATCCCCTCCGCCGCCATCTGATCCAGGTGGGGCGTGCGAATGCTGGGGTTCCCATAACAACCGAGGTCCGCGTAACCCAGATCATCTGCATAGATGACGATAACGTTGGGCTTTTCTGCCCCCTTAGCGACGGAGGCGAAAACGGACAGCGCGAGGAAAAGAGGTCGAAACGAAAACATGAGACAGAGGCAACGATGGGCGCGAGGCGCAAATTGCAAGGGGGATTGGGGCAATGCCGACAGCGTCCGACAGATACGCTTGAATAAAGGGCCAATACCGCCAAGCTCTGCGACAGATGACCAAGCTGCGCTTCTCCCTGACCAAACTCTCGTCGAGACTTTGGATTCGTCCGATGGTTTACAGCCTCGCAGCGATTGCTTGGGTCGTCATCGCAGTGCTGGTGGACACTCTCATCGACCACCTCTGGGGCGTTGATATCCCACGCGAAACACTGGTGAATCTCTTCACCATCCTCGCCTCCACCATGCTGTCAGTGGCGACGTTTTCCGTCTCCGCCGTCGCCTCCGCTTTTGGGGCGGTAGGAAGCTCCGCCAGCCCCAGGGCCACTCGCATCGTGATGAGCGACAGCGGCGTCCAATCAACTCTTGCGGCATTTCTGGCCACATTCATCTACGCCGTCGTGGCGATCACCTCCCTGAGCGCTTTGGAATTTCATCCAGCCGGGCGATTCCTACTCTTCATCGGTTTTGTCGTCCTCGTCAGTTGGGTGCTCGTCGCTTTTGTTACCTGGGTGGATAGGGTCTCCCGCCTCGGGAAGATGGCAACCACGCTCGATAGCGTCACCGCCGCCGCCCGCACAACGCTGTCCAATCCGGATATCTCCGGCACGCTGGGCGGCTTGTGCAGCGACGATACCCCACCGCCAAAGGGTGCCCAAGCGATCCCTTTTGATCGTTTTGGTTACGTGCAGCATGTCGATATGACCAAGCTTCAGGCCCTTGCGGAAGAATGGGACGCCAAAATCTGGCTCCACATCCGGCCCGGTAGTAACGTGGCACGCCGCGAATCCATTGGCCGCATCGCCACTGACCCACCCTTAGATGAGGACGGCCTAGCCAAAATCGTGCGGTGCATTGCCATCGGGAGCGAGCGCAGCTACGACACGGACCCCCGATTTGTGATGATCATCCTCGCTGAGATCGCGGACCGCGCACTGTCGCCAGCCGTGAACGATCCTGGCACCGCTATTTCCATCCTGGCGCATCAAGTAGAGCTCTTCCACCTCTGGGCCGAGACAGATCTCGCAGCCAGCCAGAGGAAACCTCAATTCAACCGCATCTTTGTTCCGCAGATCCACGCAGCAGACCTCATCGAAGACGCCTTCGGCCCCACTGCACGGGACGGAGCAGGCATGATCGAAGTCTGTGTTCGCCTCCAAAAGGCCCTGCGCTCGATCATGCACACCGACCACGTAAAACTGCGCGCAGCGGCGGCAGAGTATCGCGGTATCGCGAATGAAATGGCGCAACAGCGATTGCCAATCGAAAACCAAAAGAACAAGATCGACGAACTCGCCAAGCGTCCTATATGAAAGGGTGACGGCCCCAATTCGCCCATTTCTTCCGCAAACAGGAGAACTCCGCGCTTGCGCACCGCTGAATGCGGTGAATCATCCGCCGCATGGCGAAAGTGACCCTTGGACTCGTGCAGAGTCGTGGATTTGAGACCCAGAAAGAGGCCCTGGCAAAGCATGTGGATCTGATCCGCGATGCAGCCGCCAAGGGCGCGCAGATTGTTTGCCTCCAAGAACTGTTCCTGACGCCCTACTTTTGCCGGACTCAAGACACTGACCTCTTTGACCTTGCAGAGCCCATTCCCGGTCCCACCACAGAGGCGCTCCAACCGCTGGCAAAGGAACTGGGCGTGGTGATCATCGCCTCCCTCTTTGAAAAACGCGGCCCAGGACTCTACCACAATACCGCCGCGATCATCGATGCGGACGGCACCCTACTCGGCAAGTATCGCAAGATGCACATCCCGCAGGACCCGGGCTTTGAAGAGAAGTTTTACTTCACCCCCGGCGATCTCGGCTACCGGGTGTGGGACACCAAGTTTGGCAGGATCGGCGTCCTGATTTGCTGGGACCAATGGTATCCAGAAGCAGCCCGACTGACGGCGCTCGCCGGCGCGCAGATCCTCTTTTACCCCACTGCCATTGGATGGTTGGCCAGCGAAAAAGCAGAGCTAGGCAAGGCCCAACACACTGCCTGGGAGACCGTCCAGCGTGGCCACGCAGTCGCCAATGGCTGCTTTGTCGCCGCCGTGAACCGTACCGGCAATGAGGGAGAAACTGAGTTTTGGGGACAAACTTTTGTAGCCAATCCGTATGGAGAGATTATCGAAAAGGCCGCCGTATCGAAAGAAGAGATCCTGATTGTCCCCTGCGACCTCAAAGAAGTTGAAGATTTTCGCCGAATTTGGCCCTTTTTTCGTGATCGACGCATTGACACTTACGCAGCCCTGACCAAACGCTACATCGATGAGTAAACCCCTCCCCCAAAACTATCGCCTGCCCGCCGAATTCGAAACGCAGGAGGCGATCTGGCTTTCATGGCCCTCCAACAAGGAAAGTTGCCCCAAGACTTTCCACCGCCTCCAGGACAAGTTCGGCGAGATCGCCGCACTCATCTCCCGCTACGAGCGTGTGCGCATCAACGCACCGATGCTCAGCCACATGAACATCCGGCTGTCCATCGCTGACAACGAGGGGGACCTCAGCCAAGTGGATCTCTACGAGCACCCGACCAACGACGTCTGGTGCCGCGACCACGGGCCGATCTTCATCAAGCATAACGAGACTGGCAAGGTGGCCATCACGGATTGGCAGTTCAACGCCTGGGGCGGCAAGTTCCCTCCCTTTGATCTCGATAACGGCATCCCCGAAAAAGCGGCCGCAGTCCTGAAAATGGAGCGTTTCACCTCCGACCTCATTCTCGAAGGCGGTGCCATTGAGACGAATGGTAAGGGCATCCTCCTGACCACAGAAAACGTCCTGCTGAACAAAAACCGCAATCCAGACTGGTCGAAGGCCGATGTGGAGAAGGAACTGAAGACGATGCTCGGCGTTAGTGAGATCGTCTGGTTCAAGAAGGGCATCGAAGGTGATGACACGGATGGTCACGTCGATGACATCGTCCGCTTCATCCGCGATGATGCCCTCATCTGCATGGTCGAACCCAAAGAGACCGACCCAAACTTCCGCACGCTGAAAGAAATCCGCGAGCGCCTGGACGACCTCCGCGCCCCAGACGGCGGCAAGATGGAGATCATCGAGGTGGAAATGCCGCTGGGCATCGAAGTCAAGGATTGGCGCCTCAGCCGCCTGCCAGCCAGCTACGCGAACTTCCTCATCGTCAACAACGCCGTCCTTGTCCCGATCTTCGGTCAGAAGAAGCGCGACGCCCAGGCGGAAGATAAGATTGCAGAATGCTTCCCTGGACGCGAGATCATCTCCATCTCCGCCAAGGACCTTGTCATGGAAGGCGGTGCGCTGCACTGCATCGCCATGCACGAGCCCAAATAAGTCACTGCGGCACTTCAGCCCCGCCGGTCACGCCAGAATCGTTCTTGATGACATCGTCATCCGTGAACAACTGGCGATCTGGACCGGCGGAGCGGATCTCCATTTTTGCACCACTGACCGGGTGGAACCAAAAAGGGGATCCCCACCGATCCATCAATTGCCCACCCCGGATCGCAGGGCTCGCTGCGGGGAAGAGACCTCCCGTTTGATTCGGGTCTGCCTTGCCGATCAGGGATGCAGTGATGTCCGCGTTCAGGCCCACGGGATTGTCCCCATACGCCTTGCGGTAAAGATCAATGAACTCTTCGATGATGTCCAAGTCCTCTTGGGGCGTGATTGAATCAGAGTTCAACTGCATCGCCCGCTCCAGATTGGCTGGATCAATCCCCGTCGTCGCCGACGGTGGAAGCCCTTGAGGAGGTTCTCCTGCGGGCGAAGTCGGCCTTGGCACGACTGACGGCAATTTGCGCGTCCTTGGCTCGATGGAATCCAGCGCCTTGTACATCCAGGCGACCAATACCGCGAGGATGATGACAAGAAGGGCGAGGATGTAGGGACCAGGACGCTTTGGCAGACGGTGGCTCATGTTCAATTGACGACGTTGACGTTGAAGGGCGCGATGACCTCGTGCCCGTTGATCTTTGCAATGCAAAACAGCCTCAAAAAGCCCGCCTTGGGCCAAAAAACCTTAAAACTCAGGTCAGGCCCGCCACGCGCCTCCGTTCCCAATACGTCACCACCCGCCGGGTGAAACTGCACGACCTGCTGCCCGTCTGCATAGAAGCCTGTGAGGTGGGCAAAGGCATTCATAAACGGCTCCAACGTCTGGACGGGTTGCCCTGCCGCCCCAGACACGCGGACACGTATCAACTGCAGTTGGCGCGCCTTAAACACTACCGTCCGCCCCGAAACTGGCAGGAGCTGAAATCGCAGATCACCCACCACGGAGGACGAAGTCGTCGCGGTCGGTTCAATCACTGCTTTTTCCACCGCCCCCAAATCTGCATGTGGATACTCCTGTAGCCCACTCGCAGCAGGCACCACTGCTGCCCAGACCCGGTATGGCCCACTTTTCTGCGGAGTGAAAGCCAGCGTGTATTCGCCTGGTTTGGCTGTTGGCTGAGGCTGTTTCCATTGAAAATCCTCCAACTGCGGCCCCAGGATCAATGCGTGGACCGGCTGGGTATGCACAGTGATGAGGTCCCCGTGCGCCAGCGGACCACCGTCGGTGCCCGAAAGGTGCAGCAACACGTTTGATTCCACTCCCTGCTGAGGAGGTGCCTCTGCCGTCGCGATCAGCCTGGCCACAGGGGTGTTTTGCTCAACAAACACAAAACTATACGGGATCCGGCGTGCCACCATCGGCCTCTGACACTTCTCACAAGCGTGCCCCTTCGTCACCCCGACCACATCGGGGTGATTCAGGCAGCTATAGATTTCCCCTTCCACAATCTGAGGATCGAACCCGACCGACAGCCCCTTGAGAGAGAGCTGATACTCCGCAAAGACCCGCTTGGCCCCCTCCAGATTCCCGGTCATCCCGTTTTGGGCGATTAAGTTGACCGACCGAAAGGCGACCGAGATCTGGGCATCGCGATCTTCCTGCGTCCCCCCTTTGACTGGAACGCGAGCGATAAGACGAAGCGCCGGGCTACAGAGCGAGATCTGCTCTGCCACCTCGTCCACCCGCCCCTCATCCAGCAGTCGGCCCACATTCGTGGTCGCAAGACGAAGAACATTCCAAGCCTCCGCCTCCGTGATCGGATTCAGGACCCGCTGCGGCAAAGGCACATCAGCCCGCGCCGACAGCGGAAGGAAAACAGACACCGCCGCCAACAATAAGAGGCGGAGGCAGTCAGCGAAGAAGGCACCTATGGGAAAATGGGGCTGGGATGAATTCACGACTGGGATGCTAGCCCATTGGCACGGGCGGCTGCAATTCACGATTTGTCGATTCAGGGGCTCGTTATCCGAACACAGTTCTCCCCAAGGGCCGTATCACCCACAATTATCAAATTTGATTCTTCCCACTGCAAATAAAACGCAAAAACGCAAAAAACCATTTGCAGTAAAAACCATCTCATTTATAATATTCACAATTCAATCCCCTCTCAATCATGATCACCTCCCCTTCCCCTACCTCCCCAGTGCGTCGCGGATTCAGTTTGATCGAACTCCTGACCGTGATCGCCATCCTAGGTCTGCTGGCATCCATTGCCACCGCTGCCTTTAGCACCCCAAAAGCTGATTATGAAAAGGCTCGCGCCCGCCGCAATGCCCAGCAAATCGCGAGCGAATACAACTGCGCACGGGCGGCCGGCCTGAATTTCACGATCCAGACAGACGTTTTGGCCACCGCCAAGAATGTGGTCCAGGGAGCCATCGCCACGAGTGGCATCTTCAAGGGCAGAGAGTTTAAGGTCGCTGGGATCGATAGCGAAGACATCGAAGAAGCAGCGACATTCCTGGCAATCACGGACGGCGAGTTGATCTTTATGCACTGACCGCCCCGGCCCATCGCAGTATGCAGGGGCCGGTGAGGGGGCATAATCGGCGTTAACGGCTGCGTGCTTTCGGCCACGCTGATGATCAGGACAAGCGCCGATGCAGGCCGACTTTTGATCGGCTGGGACGAGATCTTCCGGGAGGGACGAAAAGTGCTGCCTTGCTTCCCAAGCGGATTCCAGGCATTATCTGGGAAATCACGACGCCCCGTTTCAAACCATGAAGATGCCACGCCCGATTTCCCTTTCCGCAATCTTTGCCCCGCTGATGCTTGCGGTGGCAATCTGCATCGCCCCACAGGCGCTTCACGCGCAATACACCATGGGCATTGAGCTCTCCAAGCGGAACTTCCTTTCGATGGAGCCAATCGCGGCCACGGTCACGATCAGCAATCGTTCTGGCGCAGACGTCGTGGTGGGTGGCAGGGCCCAGCAGAACTGGATGTCCTTCAGCATTGAAGATTCCCAAGGCCGTGCGCTGACGCCGGTCAATGTGGAGATCGAGGACTCCTTCATCTTCCAGGCCGGTCAGACCTTGAAGAAGCGCATCCTGATCACCGACACCTATGCCATGTCGGAGGTAGGCAGCTACGCCGTGAAGGCGGTCGCCTTCCACGCACCGTCCCAGCAGTATTATGAGTCCAACCGCATGGTGATGCAGGTGATGGACGCAAAGCCATACAAGGAGTTTTCCTTTGGCGTGCCTACCGGCTACCCAGATGCGGGGCGCATCAAGCGCTTCGTGTTGATCGTCTTTCACGACACCAATACGACCACCCTCTACGCCCGCCTCGTCGATGACCGGACCGGCACGAATTTGCAGACCTTCCAGCTTGGACCAGTCCTCCTCGCCCATGAGCCGAACTTCACCGTCGATAGCGCCAATCGACTGCATGCCTTCTTCCTGGCCGCACCGAAGATTTTTTGTCATGCGACGGTAAACCCAGACGGGAAGCTGGATAAGCGACGCTATTTCCGTGAGTTGGATGGTGACCGCCCTGTGCTGATGAGCTCTGGCACGAGCGTTGAGGTCCGTGGCGGCCTCCCCTTTGATCCCAATGCCCCCGTGGCAGCGGCAGGCTCCACCCTGCGCCGCGCCTCTGAGCGCCCCCCTGGCCTGTAATCGCCGCTAGGCCTTCAGGTCCTTGACCAGAACCTTGGAGTTCCGACCACTGCGCTCGTACTGCTCCCGCCGTGCGGGAGGCAGCGCCTGAGGATCGGAGACCGTGAAACCTGCTTTTTCCTCAAAGAACCGAAACGCCTGCGTCGATAGCGCAAAGAGCCGCTGGCAGCCCTTCTGCCGCGCAGTCTCCTCCGCAAACGTCACCAACTTCTGCGCGTGCCCCTTGTTTTTGTGGGAGCGCCGCACAAACAGACAGGCCAACTCTGCCAGCATGGGGGACTGGTCTGGCGCATCAAAGCAGTGCACCGCCACGCATCCGATGGGATTGCCATCCAACTCTAGCACAAAAAAATCGCTGATCTTCGATTGCAGTTGTTCCCGGCTTCTCGGCACTAGCGCCGCATCATCCATCGACTGCTCCATCATGGACAGCAGCGTCGCCACGTCGTTCGGACTGGCTTTGCGGATCTGCTGATAGTCGTCCGCATGGATCATCGTGCCGACGCCTTCATTGCTAAATAGCTCTGCCAACAACGCCTCATCCTGCGTGCCGTCCACGATGTGAACCCTCGGCACACCTTCTTGGCAGGCCATCGCCCCGTAGCGGAGTTTCGAAAGCATGTTCACATCGTGCCGGGGATCACGCTTCTTGAATATTTCCCGCGCCCCAGCCACAGAGAGCTGCGCGATGCGACCGCCGTCCTGAGTCGTCAGTCCACTTTCGGAGACAAAAATGATTTTGGCGGCATTCAACGCCACGGCCAATTCCATCGCCACGGCATCCGAGTTCAGCCGGAGCGTCACGCCACGCCCGTCATAGCCCAGCGGCATCACGATGGGCAGAATGTCCGCCTTCAGCAGCGTCTGTAGCGACTCCACATCCACCCGCTCGATCCGACCTGTGAATTCCTGGTCCACTCCATCGATCACACCGGCGGGATGCACCGCCAGCGCGCTGGAGATCACCACCGGCAGTTCCAATGCCGTCAGATCCGCCATCAATTCACTGGCCTGTCGCGTGATTGCCTCAATGGCCAATTCCATCGTCCCCGCATCGGTGCGCCCCATGCCATCGTCATTGCTGACGGCGATCCCACGCCTAGTCGCGAGATCCTGAATCTGGCAACGGGCACCAAAGACCAGCACCACCTCGATGTTTAGGGACTGTAGCACGGCCACATCCTGCAGCAGCGCTGCGAATCCAGGCAGCTTCATCACCGCCCCATCAATATTGATCACGAAGACGCGCTGCCGGAACTGCGGCACATAGCGCAAGATTCCGCGGAGGTCTTCAAAGCGTTGGACAGGTTTGGCTGGATCAATGGACACACCCTAATCTCACGCATAATCCCAACCTCAGCAAGCGGACGCTGCGGGCTCTGCCCCAGCCTACTTGCTCGTCATCGTGTAAACCCCATCCCAATCGGCGGGCGGTTCTGCCACCAGCGCTTCGCAACGGCGGAGGTATTCCCGGGTCAGGACATCGTCCAACCCCGCAGCGATGGCGCTTTGCAGTTGCTCAATGGCCTCTTCAAACTTGCCCACCCGATACGCAGCGACCGCCGATTCATAGGCAGCAAGGCCAATGGGTGCAGTTGCCCCGGCCTCGTCAATCACAGCAAAGACCTCGACCGGCAGCGCTTTGCCCTTCACCTTCACGAGGTCCGCTGTCCGCCACAGGAAGTCCGGCACCACACGCTGCCGCACGGCATCGCTTACGATGATATCCACCCCATAGGCTTTGGTCGTTCCCTCAAGACGCGAGGCGAGATTCACGGCGTCCCCGATCACAGTGAAGTCCATCTTCTCATGCGGCTGAGCAGAGCCGATATTGCCCACCACCACTGGCCCTTGATGGATCCCAATGCCGATGTGCAGCGCCTGCATCCCGCGCGACAGCCAATCGCGATTCAGATCCTCCAGCGTCGCACGCATCGCCAAGGCGCTGCGGATTGCATTGCGTGAATCGGTGGAATAATGCCCCTCATCGGTGACAGCACGCAGACTTCCCCAGGCAGCCATCACCGCATCCCCAATGAACTTGTCCACCACGCCATGGACGGTAATGACCCGCTCCACCATGCGGGAGAGGTATTCATTCAACTGCGTCACCACTTCGTTAGCTGTCATCCCCTCGCTCATGCTCGTAAATCCCCGCACGTCAGAGAAGAGGATCGTTACCACGCGTTCAACACCACCCAGCGTCGTCGCAAGGCCCTGACGGTCGCGCATCAGCTCCTCCACAAGTTCAGCGGAAGTGTAACGCGCTAGGAAGCCCCGCAGCCGCTTCGTTTCACGCCGCTCCAGCATAAAATCATAGCCCAGGCCAACCAGACCCATCGCTGTCCAACCGATCGTTGGCGTCAGCAAGGGCAGGAGAAGAGATGCCTCATCAAAGGCAGCACGTTGCCCCCAAACCGCCGCTGCCACCCCCGTTGCCAGCACGATCATCAAAAACAACGGACGTCGCACCCACACTACCAAGGCCCACATCACCAGAACCGCCACCACCAAGAGCAGAGCGATCGTCATCGACTGGGCATCGCGCAGCAAATGACCATCGCGCAGCGCAGACAGGACATGGGCATGCAATTGCACCCCGAAAATTGTCCCGACAGGCGTACGCACATCGTCCTGGAAACTCCGCGCCGTTGCCCCAACCAAAACCGTCTTCCCTTTGAAAAACGCCCCAGAGGCGTAATTGCTCTCCCACATCGGGGGCACAAAAATCTCATGCAGCGAAAGCGGGCGATAGGACTCTGGTGCCGCACAACGAATCGGCAAAAACTGCACCCCTTCTGGCGCAGGATTTTTTTGCTGGCGCAAAACGGCTACCGCCAGCAGCGGCACCTGATCCTCAGGCTCAGCCGTCACCCCGTGGGACGTCAGCACCCGCCGGATCACCTGATCGTCGTCGGGATAAAACGTCGCAAAGCCGATCCGCGAATCCCGGGGGCGGGCGTCCGGCACCAGCCCCTCCCACGGTGGCAGGAAAGACTCCTTCAACCCTCGTCCGGGACTGATCCACTGCTCAAAGTCTGCCACCAGCACCACCTGATCCCGATGGGCATCTAAGGCAGCACGCAACGCAGCGTCGCGCTCTGGGTGGTCCGGCGTCGGCAGCGGCAGTGCAAAATCCAGCACCACAGTCCGCGCACCAGCGGCGATCAATCTGTCGATCGTCCCCGCCCACACCTCCCGTGAATAAGGCCAGCCTTTTTGCATCGCCTGAAGGACGGGCGAACCCTCAATATCCTCTGGAAAAGCACTGTCCAGGGTGCGAGTCGCATCATCGACGCCCAGCACGACGATATCGGCAGCCTCCGGCGCTAGCCGTCCCGTGCGATGGATCCAATCCGCGATCTGTAACTCCTGCGCCTCCAGCACAGCGCCAAACAAGCGCGTCGTCCGTGCCACCCAAAGGCCCCCCGCAATCCCCGCCGCTGCCGCCAGGAGCACCAGCGGGCGGCAGTTCCAGAAGGATGCGCAGCGATTCTTGAATGAGGCCATGAAGTCGAAATTGGTGGGCATCATCGCCTACCTCAATCGCCACGGCAAGCCCCACCCCACCCACCCAAAATCAGCCACCGAGTGTATCCTGCGAAAAAGGGCTGGGATTTTGTCTTGCCCGGATGGAAGAAAAAGAGTACGTTTACCGTAATTGATCGCAGCCTCACTCTGCAACTCCATCAAATCGAGTCCGATGTGAGCGCGAAACAGTTTTTTCGAGTTTCTCTTCCCGCGCATGGTCAACGTCACCCTCCCACAGCCTTTCCGCAGCAGTTCGCTGGCCGGAAACGCTCGCCTGCCGGAATGAATTCGCATGGTCCAACAAGTGAACAGCCATGTCCGTAATGCGCCCATGCGCCCCCATTTTTCAGGCCACGTGTGCCCAGAATTTTAGTCCAATGAAACAAACCGGAGGTCAGCCATAAGCAATCCATTCAATAACCTGAACAGCGGCAACTTCGCCGGGGGCAATCGTGGCCCCCAAGGCGCAGGCCCAATACGTCCCACACCACCACCCCCAGGCGGTGGCGCACCCGCCAGTCGGCCATCATCGCCCCCACCTCCCGGCACAGCCGCAGGTGGCGGTGCAGCTCGCCCACAGCAGAACTATGTCGGTGGTAGCGGTGGCTTTGGGAATCGGCCCGGCGGTGGGGGAGGCAGCGGCGGCGGTGGTAACCGCGGTCGCTTCCAGAGCCGATATCAGGATCAGACCCGAGTCAATGAGCGCATCCGTGCGCCAAAGGTCCGTGTCATTGAGGGAGAACACAACACGCAGTTGGGCGTCATGCCCACTCATGTCGCCCTGCGCATGGCCAAAGAGCGCGGCCTAGACCTCGTTGAAGTCTCCGCCAGTGCCGACCCGCCAGTGTGCAAAATTGTCGATTACGGCAAGTACAAGTACATTCAGGAGAAGCACAAGAAGGAAGCCCACAAGCACGCAAAGCATTCCAAGGTGAAGGAACTGAAGTTCCGCATCGGGATTGACCCGCACGATTACTCCATCAAGATCACCCACGCCGAAGATTTCTTGGCGGAAGGGCACAAGGTCCGCATTCAACTGCAATTCCGCGGTCGCCAGATGGCACACCAAGAGCTCGGTTTCGAGCTGGCCAAGCGCATCAAGACGGACCTTGCAACCATGGGGCACGCAGATATGGAGCCCAAAATGGCCGGGCGAAACATCAACATGCAGATCTCCCCGCTGCCAGAACGTCAGCGCGTCCGCAAGTATCGTCCTGAGCTGAAAGGCGTCACCGATCCGGTGAATCGCCACGAAGGCCAGCATGATCCTCGCGAAAACCGTCACGACGAACCAGATCATGACGATCACGACGATGATCAAAGTGGCGCAGCACCTGTCGCAGGGGGCAATGGCACCGTGCCACCGGCCTCGACTACGCCAGCAGCAGAGCCACCTGCGGAATCCTGAAGCATTCCCTGTAGCACCGGCTGCAATCCTCTGCATGAGTCCCGTGTGAACCGACTCATTCTCTTCGACATCGACGGCACCCTTTTGGACACAGGAGGGGCCGGTCGATCCGCGTTGGTTGATGCCCTGGAGGATGTCTTTGGCATCCCCTCCCACCAGGCCCCTGAACTCGACCTCGCAGGAGCGACCGATTTGGGGATTCTACGTGGACTCTTTGCCCACGCAGGTGCCCCGCTGGAAGAACCCGGAATCCAAGTCTTCTTGTCCGCCTATCTCAATCGCCTGGACGCCCGTCTGGGCGCGCTGAAGGAAACCAAGCAGCCCCTGGGCGGCGTCACCGACCTGCTACGCCTCCTGAAGGATCGCCCCACCACCCACCTCGGGCTGCTGACGGGCAACGTACGCCATGGCGCCATGCTAAAGCTTGCCAGCTTTGGTCTCGGCGGCATCTTTGCAGAGGGAGCCTTCGGCGATGACCATGAGGACCGCAACCAACTCGGCCCCGTCGCCGTCCGTCGCATGGAAGCCCTCAGTGGCGTTCACTTCCCCATCGAA
>Ga0056914_10000962_pt1 | contig 22120 bp, 19 predicted proteins | sample TNRBio252014_DNA_FD_55168 | JGI IMG/M metagenome (GOLD analysis project Ga0056914, IMG submission 55168) | Wastewater treatment Type I Accumulibacter community from EBPR Bioreactor in Madison, WI, USA - TNR Reactor_6/25/2014_ DNA | ecosystem: Engineered > Bioreactor > EBPR > Anaerobic-Aerobic >...
CTGGGCTTCCACCCGGTTCACCGCATCGGCCAGCGCCGCCCGTTCGCGCGCCAGATCTTCCGGCGCGATCGGCGGATCGAGGCTGGTCAACTGGCGGTCGAGTGCATCCTTGGCCCGGGCATAGATCGCCTGTCGCCGTTCCGGGCTGCTTGGATCAAGCCCGGAAACCGCGCGGGAAATCAGGGGGAAATAATCCGCCATGCCGTGCTGTCAGCCTTCGAACGGGTTGCGCACGAGGATGGTATCGTCCCGCTCGGGCGAGGTCGAGACCAACGCCACCGGCGCACCGATCAATTCCTCGATTCGGCGCACATACTTGATCGCCTGCGCCGGCAGGTCGGCCCAGCTGCGCGCCCTGGCCGAGGTGCCGCTCCAGCCCTCGAAATCCTCGTAGATCGGCTCAACCCGCGCCTGCGCCGCCTCGCTGGCCGGCAGGCAGTCGAGCACCGCGCCATCAAGCCTGTAGCCGGTGCAGATGCGGATGGTCTCGAAACCGTCGAGAATGTCGAGCTTGGTCAGCGCGATGCCGTTGATGCCCGAGGTGCAGACGGTCTGGCGCACCAGCGCCGCATCGAACCAGCCGCAGCGACGCGCCCGGCCGGTGACGGTGCCGAATTCATGGCCGCGCTCGCCGATGCGGCGGCCGATCTCGTCGGTCAGCTCGGTCGGGAACGGACCTTCGCCGACGCGCGTCGTATAGGCCTTGGCGATGCCGAGCACATAGCCCACCGCCCCCGGTCCGAGGCCNGAGCCCGCCGCNGCCTGCCCGGCGACGGTNTTGGACGAGGTGACGTAAGGATAGGTGCCGTGGTCGACGTCGAGCAGCGCGCCCTGCGCCCCTTCGAACAGGATGCGCTCGCCGGCCCGGCGCTTCTTGTCGAGCAGGTCCCAGACCCGATCCATGTAGGGCAGGATTTTCGGCGCCACCGCCAGCAATTGCGCCTTCAGCGCCGCGCCATCCACCTCGCCGATGCCAAGGCCGCGCCGCAGCGCGTTGTGGTGGCTGAGCAGCCGGGCGATCTTGCCATCCAGCGCCGCCGGCTCGGCCAGATCCATGACGCGGATGGCGCGGCGGCCCACCTTGTCCTCATAGGCCGGGCCGATGCCGCGCTTGGTGGTGCCGATCTTGGTGCCGGCATTGGCGGAGGATTCGCGGAACCCGTCGAGTTCCTGATGCAGCGGCAGGATCAGCGCCGCGTTGTCGGCCAGCCGCAGCGTCTGCGGCGTCACGCTGACGCCCTGCCCGGCCAGCCGGTCGATTTCGTTGACCAGAGCGAAGGGATCGACCACCACGCCATTGCCGATCACCGACACCTTGCCGCCGCGCACGATGCCCGAGGGCAGCAGGCTGAGCTTGTAGGTCACCCCGTCGATCACCAGCGTGTGACCGGCATTGTGCCCGCCCTGGAAGCGGACGACCACATCGGCCTGCTCCGACAGCCAGTCGACGATCTTGCCCTTGCCCTCGTCGCCCCACTGGGCGCCGACCACCACAACGTTGGCCATCTTTCATCCGATCCTGAGCGCCGCCTCACTCGCGGCAAAAAACTCCCCGCGCGGGCGTCATATCGCCCCCGCAGGCGCCTGGTCGCTATACCCCCGGGGGGGCGGAAGGTAAAGGCGCGGCGTGGCGCTCCGTGGTCAGCGCGGATTGGGCGCGCGGTCNAACACGATCTCGCGATCGGACGGCCAGCGCATCCGGTAGCCGAGCTTGATCTCCCGCTCTTCCCTCGNCTTCAGTTCATAAGTCCAGCCCATGACNCCGCGCTTGTCCTGCACTGTCTTTTCGGTCGGCGGGGTGGTGCCGGCCAGAGGTTCGACCGTCAGGTTGGCCGCTTCCGAGAACGGAATCTGATCGATGATCTGGGTCTTGACTGCAAANTCATGCAGGTTCTTCACCGTGATCTTGAACTCGCGCGTGTCGGACTTGGTGTTGCCGAGCAGATAGGGTTCGGTTTCCTTGCGGCGCACCGGCACGCGCACCACCTTCACCCGTTCGTCGGCGCCAAAGCCCAGCGTCACCCGGTCGCCCGGCGCGGTGAAGGCGAGCGCCCCCCGGCCGACAAAGGCGCCGTCGCGGATCAGGCTGACCTGCCCGGCCAATAGCGGTGCCTCCTCGGCGTTGACGAAGGCCGCTTCGAGATAGGCGGTNGGGTCNAGCGCCGGTGCGGCCTTGATCAGAAGTTCGGGCTGGATCTCGCGGCTCTGGATCGAGAAGGACTTTTCCGATCCGTCCCTGGGCACGCTCAGCCGTCCGGNGATGCGATAGCTCGCCTGAAAACCGTTTGATTCGAGNCTCGCCTCCTTGGCCTCCGCCCGCTGCAACGGCATCGGCGCCGCCGGCGCCATCGCCGTCTCGGCCATGCCGCCACGGGCCGCATCCTCCATCGGCGCGGCAGCCTTGCGGCGCGCGCCGCCCGGTGCACCTGCCGCCATCGGCATCGGCAGCGGCGGCTCGAAGAAGGCGACGCGCTGCGGATCGACCTCAGGCGCCGCCGTTCCGCGCGCCGCGCGCACGGTCGAAAGCGTCAGATCGACATCGCCCCAGTCCTCGCCCGTCCGCTGGATCACGATGGCCCGGCGCGTCAGGGTGAGGCCGCCGGCCTTGCCGCCCTCGGCCGTGGTCAGCCGCGCATCATAGACCGGGCGCCAGTTGGCCCCGGCCACGCGATAGACCAGCGTCAGCTGGCCCTTGAGCGCCTGCCCCGCCTCCAGCGCCACGGTGAAGTCCCGCTCCGGCGCGCCACGCGGACGGCGGGCCTGAATCGAGGCCTCGATCGCCTTGATTCGCGCATCCGTCGTCCGAAGCGCGGTGCGGCTGGCCAGAAGTTCGGTGTTCACCTTGGCCAGCGCGGCCCCCACCGCCTCCCAGGCCGTGCCCCATTGCGCCACATCGAGCGCCTGCACCTTGTCGCCCCGGTCCGGGCCGGATTGGGCAAAGCGCTGGATCATCGCCTTGCGCCCCTCCTGCGCGTCGATCAGGGCGGAGAGCCGGTCGCTCTCCTCGCGCAGCGTCTTCAACTCGGCCTCGGTTTCGCTCGAAATCNTGGCCGGNTCCACCGGCACCAGCCGGGCCTCCACCGCGCCCAGCGTCAGCGCGCCNGTGGCCTTGCCCTCGACCCTCAGCGAGGCCGGATCGAGCGCCAGCGGCAATCCCTTGAACACCAGCGTCGTTGCGCCCTGCGGCAGGTCCACCTCGACCAGGCGCGTCACGATGGCCCCGTCCGGAAACACCGTCACCGCATCGATGCGCGAGGCGGCCAGCATCTCCCCGGCCTGCGCCGCGCCGGCGGTGAGGGCGGCAGCCGCCACACCGGCCANAAGGCCGGCGGCCAGACGGCNGCAACGCACGGCGGTCTCAGTCTTGGTCATCACNCTCTCCCCGGGGTCGATGCGGCCATCGTGCCGCAGTCCGACTTCAACCCCAAGGGATGTTTGCGAAATTTGTGGGGCGCAAGCGTGGCGGGTTCAGGCCGCGCGGCGCAGCGCGACGTAAGGGCGCACCCTGTGGTCGATGAAATTGCGGATTTCCGTCACCCGCCGCTCGCGGTTGAGGATTTCCGGCCCGATGCCGTAGCGCCAGGTGGCATGGCCAGGCACCGGATCGGCGCAGAGCGCGTCAAGGTCGGCGCAATAGGCCATCAGCTGGTCTTCGTCGGCAAAGCGCCCCTCCTCGACATGCAGCTGGGCATTGGCCCGCAGCAGCCGCGCCACCAGCGAGATCGAAAATTCCGGGTGGTACTGCACCCCCCAGAAACAGCCGCCGGCATGGTGGATTTCCGCCGCCTGGATGATCGCCATGTCGTTGGCGGCCAGGATGGTCGTGCCCGGCGCCGGCTCGGTCACCGCGTCGAGATGCATGCAGGGCGCATCGAACACCATCGGCCGGCCGGAAAGCAGCGGATGGTCGCGACCGGTCTGGTTGACCGCAATCGCCCGGGCAAACCCTGCCTCACGACCCATGGGGTTCTTCTCCACCCTGCCGCCCGCCGCCACGGTTGCCACCTGCAAGCCCCAGCACGAGCCGAAAAAGGGCATGCCCGTTTCGAACACCCGCTGGGCGAAGGCCACCTGCCGCATCACCTCGGGCTCGCCCTGCCAGAGATGCAGCGCCGAACCGGTGAGCACCACGGCGTCAAACTGGCCAAGCTCGGCGCGGGAGGGCATCACCGCGTCCTCATCCGCCGGGCAGACAATGGTGCAGGCGGCGGCCGGCTCGATCTGGCGCAGCACGTCGCTATAGCCCGCGCCCGCCGTGCGGCCGAGCTTGTCATGCTGGCGCGCCCGGCCGGCGGCATTGTTTCCATCCACCACGAGAAAACGAAGCGTCATCGTCCCATCCCGAAAAAGTCATGCCCACCGGGGCAAGGGCCCCGCCGATTTTCAGTGCAAATATGCGGCCAAGAACTTAGAGGAATAATGAACGCCGGAATCAACCCCGAAATCTCATGATCTCGCTGCACGCCCCCGTGGCCAACCCCTTCGTTTTGCTGACGCTGACCGCCATCGCCTGGGCCGGCAACACGATCGCGGGGCGGCTGGCGGTCGACAATGTTTCGCCGATGGCGCTCACCGCCCTGCGCTGGATCATTTCCTTTGCGCTGATGAGTCTGTTCGTGCGCGACGAGGTGCGGCAGACGCTGGGCCTGCTCCGCCAGCGGCCGCTTTATTTCATGGTGATGGGGTTCATCGGCTTCACCGGCTTCAACGCCGTTTATTACATCGCGGCGCGCTACACGACAGCCATCAATCTCGGCATCATGCAGAGTTCGACGCCACTGTTCGTCATCCTCGGTGCCGTGCTGCTGCGCCAGTCGCGCGTCAGTGCGGGTCAGCTCGCCGGCCTGCTGATCGGCACGGTCGGGGTGCTCGTCGTCGCCTCGCGCGGCCAGGTCGAGGTCTTGCGCAACCTCGAATTCAACATTGGCGATGTCCTTCTGATCGGCATCAGCGCCATGTATGCGGCCTATTCCCTCGGCCTCAAGCGCCGTCCGCAGGATGTCTCCGGCGTCGCCTTCTTCGCCGCCATGGCGCTGGTCGCGGCACTCACCTCGCTGCCGCTTCTGGCCTGGGAGGTTGCCGCCGGGGCCTTTCGGGCGCCAAACCTGCAAGGCTGGCTGGTCATCGCCTTTGTCGCGGTGTTTCCCTCGCTGCTGGCGCAGATCTGGTACATCCGCGGCGTTGCGGCCATCGGCGCGGCTCGCTCCGGCTTCATCTTCAACACCATACCGGTGTTCGCCGCGATCATGGCGGTGGTCATCCTCGGCGAACCGCTCGGCTGGCATCACGCCGTCGGCATGGTGCTGGTGCTTGGCGGCATCGCCTGGGCCGAGCGGCACAAGGCCGGGTGATCCGCGGCGCGGCAAGCGCCCGCCCTGAACGAGAAAAGCCCGGCCTTTCTGCCGGGCTTTTGCTTTAACAATCCTTGGCGGGCTCAGAACGCCAGACGACGGGCGCGCTTGACCTGCGCAATGGCGTTGATCTTGGCCAGCAGATCATCCGACACCGGCTCGTCCACCGCGACGTAGCAGATGGCATCGCCGCCCGGCTGGTCGCGGCCGAGGTTGAAGGTGGCGATGTTGACCTTCTCCTCGCCCAGCAGCGAGCCGAAGGCGCCGATGAAGCCCGGTTTATCGAAGTTGCGCACATAGAGCATGTGCGGGTGAAATTCGGCGTCCATCTGGATGCCGCGGATTTCGACGATCCTCGGCTTGCCGTCCTGGAACACCGTGCCGGCGGCATGGCGCTCCATGTCCTCGGCGATCACATTGATGAAGATGCGGCTTTCGAACTGGCTGTCGGCGGCGCGCTTGACCTCCTCGATGGCGATGCCCTTGTCCTTGGCGGCCACGGGCGCGTTGACCATGTTCACCTCGGGCATGAAGGCACGCATCACCCCGGCGATCGCCGCCGCCGTCATCGGGCGAACGTTGAGGTCGGCGACATGGCCTTCGTACTGGATGCGGATCGCCTTGACCGGCGCCTCGGTGAGCTGGCCGAGGAACGAGCCGAGCTTTTCGGCCAGCGCCACGAACGGGCGCAGCTTGGGCGCCTCTTCCGCGCCGATCGAGGGGAAGTTGACCGCGTTCGAGATCGCGCCGGTCAGCAGGTAGTCGCTCATCTGCTCGGCCACCTGAAGCGCCACGTTCTCCTGCGCCTCGGTGGTGGAGGCGCCCAGATGCGGCGTGCAGACCACGTTGTCGAGCCCGAACAGCGGGTTGGCCGTCGCCGGCTCTTCCGAGAACACGTCGAACGCCGCACCGGCGACATGGCCGGACTTGATGGCGTCGGCCAGAGCCTGCTCGTCCACAAGGCCGCCGCGGGCGCAGTTGATGATGCGCACGCCCTTCTTGGTTCTGGCCAGCGCCTCGCGCGACAGGATGTTCTTGGTCTTCTCGGTCAGCGGCGTATGCAGGGTGACGAAGTCGGCGCGGGCCAGCAGCGCATCCAGCTCCAGCTTCTCGATGCCCATCGCCTTGGCGCGCTCGGCCGTGAGGAAGGGATCGTAGGCGATGACCCGCATGCCGAGGCCGATCGCCTTGCGCACGACGATGGAGCCGATGTTGCCGGCGCCGATGACGCCCAGCACCTTGGCTTCCAGTTCGACGCCCATGAAGCGGTTCTTCTCCCACTTGCCAGCCTGGGTCGAAGCGTCGGCGGCAGGGATCTGGCGGGCCAGCGCGAACATCATCGCCACGGCGTGCTCGGCAGTGGTGATCGAGTTGCCGAACGGCGTGTTCATCACGATCACGCCCTTGGCGGTGGCGGCCGGGATATCGACGTTGTCGACGCCAATGCCGGCGCGGCCGATCACCTTGAGGTTCTTGGCGCTTTCCAGCAGCTTCGCCGTCGCCTTGGTGGCCGAGCGGATGGCAAGGCCGTCATAGTCGCCGATCACGGCGGCGAGCTTGTCCTTGTCCTTGCCCAGCGAGGCATCGAAGGTGACATCGATGCCGCGATCCTTGAAGATCTGCACGGCGGCGGGCGAGAGGGCGTCGGAAATCAGAACGCGGGGCTTGCTCATGGGAGAGGTCTCCTAAGGGGTACTTCAAGCGGGAAGGATGGCGTCGGCGCCATACCAGACGGAAAGCGGGTCCGGGCCGGAGGCCCAGGCCAGCGCGAGCGGGATCGTGATGCGCGCGCCGGCGGTGCGGGACTGCGCCGTGATATCAAGGCCACGGCGCATCAGGGTGACGTCGTAACCGGCGGCATCGGGCTGGTGCGCGGCCATCCACTCCTGGTCGCGCGCGGCCAGCGCGAGATGCATCCCGTCCGTCGAAACCACCACGCAGTCGAGATGTTCGCCGCAGGTCGGGTCGGCATCCGGCATCGGACGGGCCGAGCGAAGCACCAGAGACAGTTCGAGGCCTGCGCCCGCCGCCAGCATCGCCTCAACGATCAGCAGCGCCCCGCCCTCGATCCGCATGCCCTTCGGCATCCGGTTCAGCGGAGGCGGCCCGTCAGCCCGGATCGACACCGCAGCCGTGGAGCCCCCGTCACAGCGCGCCGTGACGTGAACCTCCCCCAGCGGGGTGGAGAGCCGGACGCCGCTCGTCGAAGGCATCGCGGGGGGCCGGGGTCAGAGCTTCGCCCGCACCTCGGAGAAGGCATACTCGATCCACGGGATCAGCGCCTTGACGTCGCGCGCCTGCACGGTCGCGCCACACCAGATGCGCAGGCCGGGAGGGGCATCGCGATAATGGCCAAGATCGAGGCCCGCGCCTTCCTTCTCGAGAATCGAGACCACCGCCTTGGCGAACTCGGCCTGCTTGTCGGCCGGCAGCGCCGTCACCTTGGGGTCGACGAAGCGGAGGCAGACCGAGGTGTTGGAGCGGGTCTTGGGCTTGACCGCGAGGAAATCGACCCAGTCGGTCTTCTTCACCCAGTTGGACAGGACACGGGTGTTGGCGTCGGCGCGCTTGATCAGCCCGGCGAGGCCGCCCACCTTCTCAGCCCACTTCAGCGCATCGATGTAGTCCTCGACGCAGAGCATGGAAGGGGTGTTGATCGTCTCGCCCTGAAAAATGCCCTCGATCAGCTTGCCGCCCTTGGTCATGCGGAAAATCTTCGGCAGCGGCCAGGCCGGCTTGTAGCTTTCCAGCCGCTCCACCGCGCGCGGGGAGAGGATCAGCATGCCGTGGGCCCCTTCTCCGCCCAGCACCTTCTGCCAGGAGAAGGTGACGACATCGAGCTTGGGCCAGTCGAGCGGCTGGGCGAAGGCGGCCGAGGTGGCNTCGCAGATGGTCAGGCCCTGCCGGTCGGCGGCGATCCAGTCGGCGTTCGGCACGCGCACGCCCGAGGTGGTGCCGTTCCAGGTGAAGACCACGTCGCGGGTCTTGGTGTCGACCTTCTTCAGGTCGGGCAGTTCGCCATACGGCGCGGTGATGGTGCGGACATCCGACAGCTTGAGCTGCTTGACCACGTCGGTCACCCAGCCTTCACCGAAGGATTCCCAGGCCAGCATGTCGACGCCGCGCGCNCCGAGCAGGCTCCACAGCGCCATTTCCACCGCGCCCGTGTCCGAGGCCGGCACGATGCCGATGCGGTAGCTGGCGGGNACGCCGAGAATGTCGCGGGTGAGATCGATCGCCTGTTTCANCTTGGCCTTGCCNACCTTCGCGCGATGCGAGCGGCCGAGGGAAGCATCCGACAGGGCTTTGAGGGACCATCCGGGGCGCTTGGCGCAGGGNCCGGACGAAAAGGTGTTCACGCGCGGCAGCGCGGCGGGCTTGGTCATCTGTTGTCTCCATCCTTACAGATGGGCGCGTCGCGTTGGGGCGACGTGTCCCGCCGCTGCTGATACGGGGTTTGCCCCGCATCGTCAAGAAACCCGCTCAGGTCAAATGCACGCAAGGGGGCGCATCGGGTGGCCGCCCTTGCCCCGCTGTGCAGCGCTGCTAGGCTCCCAGATCTGGGAGGCAGCGCCATGATCCTGATCGGCCAGTACGATTCGCCCTTCGTTCGCCGTACCGGCATCGCCCTGACGCTCTACGGCCTCGCGTTCGAGCATCGGCCGTGGTCAGTGTTCGGCGATGCCGGGAAGATCCGGCCGCTCAATCCGCTGCTGCGGGTGCCGACGCTGGTGCTCGATGACGGCACGGTGCTGGCCGACAGCCACCTGATCCTCGACTGCCTCGACCAGCTGGTCGGGCCGGAGCGGGCGCTGGTGCCCGCCACAGGGCCGGCGCGCTATCATGCGCTGCGCATTGCCGGGCTGGCCACGGGCATCGCCGACAAGGCGGTGAGCCTGTTCTATGAAAAACGCCTGCACGACACAGCCTCTGAGGTCTGGGTCACACGCTGCCAGGAGCAGATCTTCGGCGCGCTTGCCCTGCTGGAGCGAGAGCGCAATGCCCTCCTCACGCCATACTGGTTCGGCGCGGTGCCCGGCCATGCCGACATCGCGGTGGCCTGTGCCCTGCGGTTCCTGACCGAGGCCCATCCCGGACTGATCCGGCTGGCGGACACTCCCGCCCTCGCCGCCCACTGCGCCCGCATGGAGGCCCTGCCTGTCTTCAAGGCAATCAGCCAGCCCTTCATTCCGCCGGCCTGACGCAACGAAAAAGGCGCGGGTGGTGCCCCGCGCCTTGAACATTCGAAAAGGCCTGATCCGCTCAGTACTTGCGGACCAGCGGCGCCGCCGCCATCACCGGGGCCGGCGAGCCGCCGAGCATCCAGCGGACGCCGAGGCGGAAGTCGTGGCTGTCGATCGAGCGCACCTTCAGCGGGCCGTAGTTACAGGCCGCGCCGCTCGGCGAGATACAGTTCATGCCGCCCGACTGGGCGTGGCCCATGTTCAGGTAGCGGTAGCCGAGTTCCATCTTGACGTTCTGGGTCACGTCATAGGCAAGGCCGGCATGCAGAGCCCAGGCGAGGTTCCACTTCGAACGATCATCCGAGAAGCCGCCGCCACCGAGATCGGACGGATCATAGTCGCGCACGCCGCGCACCATGTGGTAGGCGCTGCCGATGCCGGCGCCGACGAACGGGGTCAGGCCGTTCCAGGTGCCAAGGTCGATGTAGCCGTTGACCAGGGCGACGAAGGCGCCATGCGAGCCCGACCAGACATTGCCGCGCTGAATGATGTTGCCGATCGCGGCGCAGCTTCCGGCCGCAAAGGTACAGGTGTAGCTGTAGCGGTCGACGCCCTTGAACTCGACCTTGCTGCGATATTCGCCGGTCACGTCGAAGCGCAGGAAGTTGTTGATCTGGTAGCCGACACCAACTCCCATGATCGCCGGATCGCCCATCGACGAGCGCAGCCACGAGCCGCCCGCGGCGGTCACCTCGTCCTGGTGGAAGCCCTTGCTGCTCTGGACGCCGACCCCGACGTCGCCGCGCAGGTAGAACCCGCTGCCGCCCAGATCCATCGCCGGCGGCGGCGGAGCCATCATCGGAGGCGGCATGAGATCGGCCGCGGCGGCCGGAGCGATAAAGGCGGCAGACGTTGCGATCATCGCCACAGCGCCCGCAGTCGCGAGGGTTTTGAGGCTGCCCATAAGAAAGTCCTTTGTCTGAGCTTCGATCGCGTCGTTGCGTGAAGCAGTTCCAACATGCCGGACTGTCGCAGGAATTCCTTAAGGGCCACTTAACGTTAAAAATTAACCTTGATGCTTCCTAAATACATGAATTAACTACTGTTTTACGATTAGACTCAGGCGCAAAAATCCCCTGTTCCACAAGCAAAAGCCCGCCCTTACGGGCGGGCTGTCCGGGCTTTCCCAGTCTTGGCGGCTGGCTCAGGCCGCGACCTTGGTGATGATGCTGACCACGTCCTCGACCACCTCGCTCACCAGATCCCGGTCGTCGCCCTCGCCCATCACGCGAATCACCGGCTCGGTGCCGGAGGGACGGATCACCAGACGACCGCAGGAGCCGAGCTTGACCTTGGCCTTCTCGATGGCGCTGACCACCTTTTCCTCTTCCAGCGGCCGGCCGGAGCGGTAGCGCACGTTCTTCAGGATCTGCGGCAGCGGCTCGAAGCGGTGGCAGACCTCGCTCACCGGCCGCCCCTCGCGCTGCACCACGGCCAGCACCTGAAGCGCCGCCACCAGCCCGTCGCCGGTGGTGGAATAATCCGACAGGATGATGTGGCCGGACTGCTCGCCGCCGACGTTGAAGCCGTGCTCGCGCATGTGCTCCAGCACATAGCGGTCGCCCACCGCCGTGCGCGCCATCGACAGGCCGATGTCGGAGAGGTGCCGCTCCAGTCCCAGATTGGACATGATGGTGGCGACGATGCCCGGCTGCGACAGCCGCCCGTCGTCCATGAAGCTCTTGGCCACCACGGCCATCAGCTGGTCGCCGTCGATGATCTGGCTCTTTTCGTCGACGATCATCACCCGGTCGGCGTCGCCATCGAGCGCGATGCCGATGTCGGCACGCACCTCGCGCACCTTGGCTTGCAGCGTCGCCGGCGAGGTCGAGCCGACATCGCGGTTGATGTTGAAGCCGTCCGGGCTGACGCCGATCTTGATCACCTCGGCGCCCAGTTCCCACAGCGCCTCGGGCGCCACCGAATAGCCGGCGCCGTTGGCGCAGTCGATGACGACGCGCAGGCCTTCCAGCGAGATGTTGCGCGGCAGCGTCCGCTTGGCGAACTCGATGTAGCGCGCCTGAACGTCGTCGACACGCCGCGCCCGGCCGATCGAGCGCGAATCCGACAGTCTTTTGCCCAGATCGGCATCGATCAGCCCCTCGATCATGCGCTCGATCTCATCCGACAGCTTGTAGCCGTCCGGCCCGAACAGCTTGATGCCGTTGTCCTCGTAGGCGTTGTGCGAGGCCGAGATCATCACGCCCACGTCGGCGCGCATCGAGCGGGTCAGCATCGCCACCGCCGGCGTCGGCATCGGGCCGAGCAGCAGCACGTCCATGCCCACCGAGAGGAAGCCGGCAGTCAGCGCGTTCTCGATCATGTAGCCCGAAAGCCGCGTATCCTTGCCGATCACCACGCGATGGCGATGATCGCCGCGCCGGAAGCTCAGCCCGGTCGCCTGCCCCACCTTCAGCGCCAGTTCGGGCGTGATGAAGCCGTTGGCCCGGCCGCGAATCCCGTCAGTTCCGAAATACTTGCGCGTCATGAACCCCTCCGAGTGGCCGCTCACCAGCGTGAGGCGCCCCGATCCCTTAACCGAATTCAGCCGGGTTGGCGAGATCGGGTCGCGCATGAAGGCCACGCCTGTCGATTGTCCCATCTTGAGCCATGCTCCCCTTGCAATTGCCTTAACGTCAGCGGCGCGGCAAGCAACGGGCCAAATCATCGGACACAAACGAAAACGGGGGGCGAGCCCCCCGTTGTCAAACCATATACAGCACCGCTCAGGCCTGCGGCTGCGGTTCCATGCCGCCGTCCGATGTCGGCCGTCCGCGCCCGGCGCTCGGCACGGCCGAGCCACGCGGATTGTTCGGCTCCGCCTCATCCTTGCGGGTCGGCGGCTTGCCGTTCAGAAGGTCCTTGATCTCGTCGCCGGTCAGCGTCTCGAAATCGAGCAGGGCCTTCGCCAGCGCTTCGAGCTGGTCGCGCTTTTCGGTCAGGATGCTGCGCGCCGACTCAAGCCCCTCGTTGACCAGGCGCCGCACCTCGGCGTCGATCTTCTGCGCCGTCGCCTCGGAGATGCTCTGCTGGCGGCCCATCGACATGCCGAGGAACACCTCCTCCTGCTGGTCGCCGTACATCACCGTGCCCAGTTCGTCCGAATAGCCCATGCGGGTGACCATGGCCCGAGCCATCGCGGTCGCCTGCTGGATGTCGCCCGCCGCGCCCGAGGTGATGTTCTCCTTGCCGAACACCAGTTCCTCGGCGATGCGCCCGCCCATCGCCACCGCAAGCTGCGAGGTATATTCCTTGTATTTCATCGAGTAGCGGTCGCCCTCGGGCAGGAACTTGACCATGCCCAGCGCGCGGCCGCGTGGGATGATCGTTGCCTTGTGCACCGGGATGCCCGCCGGCACCGACAGGCCGACGATGGCATGGCCCGCCTCGTGATAGGCGGTGAGCTTCTTTTCTTCCTCGCTCATCGCCATCGACTTGCGCTCGGCGCCCATCATCACCTTGTCCTTGGCGTCCTCGAATTCGAGGTGGGTGACCAGCCGCTTGTTGCGTCGCGCCGCCATCAGCGCCGCCTCGTTGACAAGGTTCATCAGGTCCGCGCCGGAAAAGCCGGGCGTGCCGCGGGCGAGGATGCGCAGGTCCACGTCGGGCGCTAGCGGCACCTTGCGGGCATGCACTTTGAGGATCTTCTCGCGGCCGTTCACATCGGGCAGCGGAACCACGATCTGCCGGTCGAAGCGGCCGGGGCGCAGCAGCGCCGGATCGAGCACGTCGGGCCGGTTGGTGGCGGCGATGATGATCACCCCCTCGTTGGCCTCGAAGCCGTCCATCTCCACCAGCAACTGGTTGAGGGTCTGCTCGCGCTCGTCGTTGCCGCCGCCCAGGCCCGCGCCGCGATGGCGACCGACCGCGTCGATTTCGTCGATGAAGATGATGCAGGGCGCATTCTTCTTGGCCTGGTCGAACATGTCGCGGACGCGGGACGCGCCAACGCCGACGAACATCTCGACGAAGTCCGAGCCGGAAATGGTGAAGAACGGCACATTCGCTTCGCCGGCGACGGCGCGCGCCGTCAGCGTCTTGCCGGTGCCGGGCGGGCCGACCAGNAGCACGCCGCGCGGGATGCGCCCGCCAAGGCGCTGGAACTTCTGCGGATCGCGCAGGAACTCGACGATTTCCTGAAGGTCTTCCTTGGCTTCGTCGATGCCGGCCACGTCATCGAAGGTGACGCGCCCATGCGCCTCGGTCANAAGCTTGGCCTTGGACTTGCCGAACCCCATGGCCCGNCCGGCGCCGTTCTGCATCTGGCGCGACATGAAGATCCACGCGCCGAGGAANACGATCAGCGGCAGCCAGTTGAACAGGAACGCATANTACCACGGCGTATCGGAATTGGGCGATTTGGCCTGGAAGTTGATCCGCTTTTCCTGCAANCGCTCGACCAGCTTGGGATCGAACGGCGCATAGGTCTGGAACGGCCGGCCGTCGCTGGTGATGCCGGTGATCTCGTGGCCCGAGATCGTCACCGAGGCGATGCGACCCTGCTCGACATCGTCGAGGAAGCGGGAATAGGGCACATCGGACCCGCTCTGCCGGCCGCCCTGCCCCTGCAGCACGGTGAAGAGGGCGAACACCAGCAGCAGGATCACGATCCAGATGCTGAAGTTGCGGAAGTTCGAATTCATGTCGGCGTCCGAAGCGTGAAGTGAGGGATGCGGCCGAAGCCGGCGCTGAAATCTATTTAGGAACCATCGGGCCGGTTGCCAAGCCGAACCGTCAGTTTATCTCAGCCCCCGCCGCTTCGGCGAGAACTTTCGCCCAGACAGGTTAGCAGATTTTGCCTGAGCGCGAAACGCACGCCCCCAAGCGTCGCCGCAAACGGCACGCCCGCCCGCTGTGCCGCAAGCAACGCGCCGCCAGCGCCTCGATCCGGTTGAGCTTGAGCGGCGCCAGCCCGCCGCTCTCGGCCCGCCGCGCCTCGATCAGCAGCCGGACGATGCCGACCACCACCTCATCGGGCTCCCCCGCCAGCCGCGCTGCATCATAGCCGTGCCGTGCCCCGCGCACGCAGACCGCCTCGGTCAGGGCCTTGCGCGCCGCCATCTCCAGCGCCGCGCCGGCGCTGCGCATGCGACGCGCAAACACCGCGATGCGCGCCGCATCCAGCCCTTCCGCCGCCAGCAGCGGCATCAGCTGGCGCAGGCGCACCCGGGCAAAATCACGGTTGAGATTGGACGGATCGAGCTCGTACTCCCAGCCACGGGCGGCACAGGTGGCCAAAAGGCGGGTTTTCGCAATGGTCAGCAGCGGCCGCACCAGCCAGTAGCCCGGCCGCTGGCTCAGCGGCTCCATGCCGCCCAGACCATGCAGGCCCGAGCCGCGCGTCAGCCGCATCAGCACCGTCTCGGCCTGATCGTCGAGGGTGTGGGCGGTCATCACCGCCCGGGCGCCGGTGGCTGCGGCACAGGCACCGATCAGCCCATAGCGCGCCTGCCGCGCCGCGTCCTGAATGCCGGTCGCCGGCTTGTCGCCCGCCCAGGTCAGCAGCCGGTGCTTCAGGCCAAGCTGGTGCGCCCGCGCCGCCACCCGCGCCGCTTCCTCCCGCGCCTCAGGCCTCAGGCCGTGGTCCACCGTCACCACAATCGCATCGGGCAGCGGCGCCCGCTGCCGCGCCGCGACATATAGCCCCATCAGCGCGGTGGAATCGGGCCCGCCCGACACCGCCAGCAGCACCGGCGCCGGCACCTCGGGCAGATGGGCGCCGAACAGCGCCGCCGCCTCGGCGTCGGTCAGCGCATCGGCGCTCAGGCCGCGCATTGCGCCCGTTTGCGCTCGCGCTCCACCGCCTGCTTCAGGGCCGGCGAGGCATTGGGGTACTTCTTGGAGATTTCGCCATAGGTGCCGCAGGCCTCGATGGCCGCGCCCAGCCCGCGCAGGCTCATGCCGAGCTTGAGCATCGCTTCCGGCGCGCGGGACGCCTTGGGGTGCTCGGTGGTCACGTTGAGGTATTGCTCGGCCGCCTCGCGATAGCGGTTGCGGCGATAGAAGGTCTCACCGAGGCTGAACAGGGCGTCGGCCTTCATCCTGTCCTTGGGATAGCTGCGCAGGAAGCTGCGGAAGGCCATTTCCGCCGCCTCGAAATCGCCGCGCTCAAGCATCGCCACCGCGATGTCGTAATCGCCCTTTGCCGTGCCGGGCTGGCCGGGGGTGGCATCGGTCTTCGGCGGCAGCGCGCCGGGGGTCAGCGGCGCCGGGGTGCCGGGCCCGCCAGCGCCATAGGCAACGCCGGAGGCTTGAGCGCCGGGNGTGACGCCGCGCGGCTGGCCGGTCGCCTCGGCGGCGAGATCGCCGATGGTTTTGGGCGCGCCCGGAGCCGCCGGGTTGGCGGCGGGATCGAAAGCATCCGAACGCTTGCCGGCNGGGCGCGCCCCGGGCGTCACCGGCGCGGGGGCGACGGCCGGAGCCGCAGCCGGGGCCGCCTTGCCACCNCCCGCCTCCTTGAANCGGAAATCGACATCGGCCTGGAATTTCTTCAGCTGGTCATCCAGCCGGCGCACCTGGTTGCCCAGGTTCTCCACCTGCCCGTTGAGGCGGCGGTTCTCGGCCTCCATCCGGTCGAGCCGCAGCAGGATTTCCGCCGCGTCCTGGGCACCGGCGCGGGTGCCGGCCAGCAGCGGGGCGAGACAGACGGCGGCGAGGACGGCAAGGCGCAGCGGCTTCATTTCAGGACATCCATGGCAAGGCGTCGAGGACACCCGANAGAACCGAATCAATTCGGCTAAACTGTGATTTCATAACCGGTTTTGCCGGATTTCGCGACGCCGGANGGCCAAACGCGAACGGCGCCCGCANGGGCGCCGCCGCAAGGCACGACAGGAACGAGCCGGCCTTACGAGCCNGCGCCGGAAAGCACGGTGACCGCGCGGCGGTTCTGGCTCCAGCAGGAGATGTCGTCGCACACCGCCACCGGCCGCTCCTTGCCGTAGGAGGTGGTGCGGATGCGGTTGGCGCCGACGCCGCGCGCCGCCAGATAGTTCTTCACCGTCTCGGCCCGGCGGGCGCCAAGCGCGAAGTTGTATTCGCGGGTGCCGCGCTCGTCGGCATGGCCTTCCACCGCGAAGGAATAACGCGGATAGCGGGCCAGCCACTGCGCCTGCTTGTCCAGCGTGGCGGTGGCGGTCGCGGTCAGTTCGGAGGAATCGGTTTCGAAGAACACCCGGTCGCCGACGTTGACGACGAAATCCTGCGCCGAGCCGGGCACGGCCGAACCGGCACCGGCGCCAAGCCGGCCCGCGCCGGCCCCGGCGCCGTTGGGATCATCCGTCTTGCTGGCGCAGGCGCCCAGCGACACCGCGACCAGCGCGGCGGCGGCAAGCTTCAGCGTCCGGGGCGAAAACAGTGTGGCGATCATCGTCAAACTCCTGGTCGGGTCGGGGCTGCGAACTGGCGCCAGGCCCTCGGTCTGGTTCATTCAATGCGGCGTCAACCTTAATCAAGGCTTGTCCAAATCTGTCGAAATGGCGACATTGAGGCGCTTGGTTAACGTTTTGTTACCGCTGGTTACGCCCGGTTACTGGGTCTCGCTCAACAGCGGCGACCAGGCCGGATCGGAGGCATAGCCGGGGGTGGTCACCGCCACCTTCACCCGGCCGGTCACGTCGGCCATGGTCAGCTTCGGTCCGCCGCCCTGATCGGAGAAGTACATCAGATAGCGCCCGTTCGGCGCCCAGGTCGGCCCCTCGTTGTGGAAGCCCTCGGTGATGATCCGCTCGCCCGAGCCGTCCGGCTTCATGATGCCGATGGCAAAGGTGCCGCCGCGCTGCTTGGTGAAGGCGATATAATCGCCCTTCGGGCTCCACACCGGCGTGCCATAGCGCCCGTCGCCGAACGAGATGCGCTTCTGCCCGCCGCCGGAAGCGTCCATCACATAGATCTGCTGGCCGCCGCCGCGGTCGCTCTCGAAGACGATGCGCCCCCCGTCGGGCGAGAACGAGGGCGAGGTGTCGATGGCCGCCGTGTTGGTGATGCGCCGCATCTGCTGCGAATTGAGGTCCATGAAATAGATGTTGGCGTTCGAGCCCTGTTGCAGGCTCATGATCACGCCGTTGCCGTTGGGCGAAAAGCGCGGCGAGAAGCTCATGCCGGGGAAATTGCCGACCGCCTCGCGCTTTCCGCCGGTGATGTCGACCAGATAGACCTTCGGGTCGGCCCCGTCGGCGATCGACAGATAGGTGATTTCCTGGCTTGAGGGCGAGAAGCGCGGGGTCAGCGCCATGCTGTCGCCGGTGGACAGCACCTTATAGTTCGCCCCGTCCTGATCCATGATGGCGAGGCGCTTGGTGCGCTTGTCCTTGGCCCCCGATTCCGAGACGAAGACGATGCGCGTGTCGAAAAACCCCTTTTCGCCGGTGGTCTTGGCATAGATCGCGTCCGAGATCATGTGGCCGACACGGCGCCAGGCGCCGGGGTCGGTGAAATACTGCTGGCCGACCGCCTGCGCCCCGGCCGATACGTCCCAGAGCCGGAATTCGGCCCGGATGCGCCCGCCCTCGCGGCTGACGCGGCCCACCACCAGCGCCTGCACGCCGGCCTGGCTCCACAGGGCGAAATTGGGCGCNGCGTCAAAGCCCGGCTTTTCCGGGTGGCGGGCCTTGTCGAGCGGCTGGAACAGCCCGCAGCGCGTCAGGTTGTTGGCGATGACGCCGGCCACCTGCGGCCCCTGCTCGCCGCCGAAATCGGCGATCGCGATCGGCATCGGCCTGAAATCGCCGCCCGACAGCGTGATCTGAAGCTCCGAGCGCGCGGCGGTGGAATGGAACAGCGCGGCGGCGCCCAGCCCGCCGAGCACGCGGCGGCGCGGCAGGAGCAGCGGAGAAAGCGGGGCGGGAACGATGCGGGTCATGGCGCTCACCATTAGAGAAGGTCGCTCGGATCGAGCCGGACGGTGATGGTTTTCCAGTCGTCGAACTTGTCGGCGAACCTGGCGGGGATGCGATAGGGCGCGCACTGGCGGATGGCGCGCATGCCGCTCTCGGCCACGGCCTGGAAAGTGGAATCGGACGAGGCGTTGGTCAGTACGGGCGCAACCGTGATGTGGCCCGTGGGGGCGAGTTGCAGCCGCACCACCGGCTTGACCGCCGGGGCGGCGGTGACCGTGACGCTCCAGCACTTTTCCATCTGCTGCTTGATGATGCCCATCAGCTGCTCGCGGTCGGCGGGCGAAAGTTTCTGGCCCGTGGCGGTGGGCGTGCCGGCGCTGGCGGTGCGCGTCACCTGCGCCCCGGCCGATCCGGTGGAGGACGGCGCCTCCCGCGAGGCAAGCAGGCGGTTGCGGATGGCCGTGCTGAGCTTGTCCGATTCGGCCTTTTCCGCCGCCTTGCGCGCGTCGCTGGCCGCTTTCGCCTCCGCAGCCTTGCGCGCCGCTTCCGCCGCCTTTTTCGCNTCGGCAAGGCGCTTGACCTCGGCNGCCTTCCTGGCTTGCTCGGCGGCTTCGCGCGCGTCTTCCTCGGCCGCCTGCTTCAACAGCGCCTGCTTCCTGGCTTCGGCGGCTTTCGCCTCGGCAATCTTCTTCGCCTCGGCCGCCTTGCGCGCCTCTTCGGCCGCCTCGCGGGCCTCCTCGGCCTTCTGCTGCTCGGCAGCCTTTTTCATCGCCTCGCGCTTGGCATCCTCAGCCTTCCTGGCTTCGTCCGCCTTGCGTTTTTCTTCGGCCTTGCGCGCGTCCTCGGCCTTTTGCGCCTCAAGCTGCCTGATCTGCTTCAGGCGGATGATCTCGGCTTCCTTCTCGTCCTCGTCATCCTCCTCGACGCGCGTCGGCTTGGGCGGGGCGGCGGCTTTCGCGGGCTCGGGCCGGGCCGGCTGCGGCGGCCTGGGCACCTCGGCAGCCTTGGGCGGCTGCACGGGTTTGGGCGGCTCGGCCCTGGCGAGCTTCGGCACGGTCGGGGTCTTGAGCGGCGGGGGCAGGGCCTCGTCCTCGTCAAGGTCCTCCTCGGCCTGCTTGACCATCGGGCGCAGCGGCGGCGGCGGCGGGGCGGGCACGTCCTTCTTCGCTTCGCCCGGGTCCTTCTGCTCGTCGATCTTGGCGACGCGGTCCACCTTGACCGGCGTATCGGGCCGCGCCTGCTTCTCGCTCGGGCTTCCCTTGGTCATCTCGCGGAACTGGCTTTCCGAGATCACATCCACCGGCACCGATTCGGCAAAATCCTCGAACGGCTTGGCCTGCGACATGGCCAGCAGCCCCCACAGCAGCAGCGCGACATGCGCTCCGCTCGAGAGATAGATGCCCGGCTCTTCGGCCTTGAACCGCATGGTCAACGCATCACTTCTTGTCGGCGGGCTGGTTGATCAGCGCCGTCTTGGTGAAGCCGGCGGTTTTCAGCANCGCCAGCACCTCGGCCACCTTGCCGTAGTCCACCTTCGAGGCGCCGCGCACATAGACGCGCTCGTCGACGCCCTGTTTCGCCGCCGCCTTGATGCGGGCGATCAGGTCGGCCATCGCCACCTCGCTATCCTGCACATAGACCTTGCCCTTCTCGTCGATGGCGACGGTCAGCGGCTTCTGGTCGATGTTGATCGGCCCGGCCGAGGTCTTCGGCAGATCGATCGGCACGCCCACCGCCAGCAGCGGCGCGGCGACCATGAAGATGATCAGCAGCACCAGCATCACGTCGATGAACGGCGTCATGTTGATCTCGGCCATCGGCGCGTGGCGCTTGCCGCCCCGCCGCCTGCGGCTGCCGCCCGCCTGTGCCCCGCCTGTCGCCATTGCCATGGGGGTGCCTCCTCAAGCCGCGCTGCGGTGATCGGCGCGCTCGTCGATCTGGCGCGACAGGATGGCGGAGAACTCGTCGGCAAACCCTTCGAGCCGGCCCTGCGCGCGGGCCAGATCCTTCTGGAACTTGTTGTAGGCGATCACCGCCGGAATGGCCGCGACAAGGCCGATCGCGGTGGCAAACAGCGCTTCGGCGATGCCCGGCGCCACCACGGCCAGCGAGGTATTCTTCGACGCCGCGATCGAGCGGAACGAGGTCATGATGCCCCAGACCGTGCCGAACAGCCCGATGAACGGGCCGGCCGAGCCGACCGTCGCCAGCACGAACAGATTGGCCTCCATCTTCTCCACCTCGCGCTGGATCGAGACATCGAGCACCTTGTCGATGCGCCCGTGCAGCGAGGCGAAGGCCTTGCCCGTACCCTCCGCCGCCCGCTTCCATTCGCGCATCGCGGCGACGAACAGCGTCGCCATACCGGAGGTCGGCCGCTGGTTGAGGTTGCGGTACAGCTCCTCAAGGCTCTGGCCCGACCAGAACACCTCCTCGAAGCGCTCCATCGATTTCTTGATCCGGGCGAACATGATCACCTTGTTGATGATGATGCTCCAGGTCCAGATCGAGGCGGCGAACAGCCCGAACATCACCAGCTTGACCACGAAATGCGCATTCCAGAACATGCCCCACAGGGACACTTCCATCGCGGTCGCAGGTTCGACAGGGCTCATCATGGTCTCCGTGGTCCGCGCCGCCCCTCGGGGTGCGCGAACGGTTCTGGTGCCGTGCGTCCGGCCCTTCAGCCGCATCGGCCGCCGGACCTTCCCGCCGGCGTCGTGCAAGCTGGAAGACAGGCTTTGCCGCCGGTTTCGGGCCAAACTTGGGCACGGACGCGTCAATTCGGCGCCGCACCCGGTCGGGTTTGCGCCAGTTTCATCAATCCTGCCTTATGGTTAAGGTTTGGTTGCCGGGGAAATGCAGCTTTCGCAATCGCCCCTTGCGTTCAGCGGGATGGCCAGCGCCGTCACCCTACACTGCCCCTCGCCCCGTCGTCCTGAGCCACCCCCTCCTCGTCATTGCGAGGAGCATCGCGACGAAGCAATCCAGAAATGCGGTGCGGTTGGCCTCAACGGTTCACTGGATTGCCGCGTCGGGCTTACGCCCTCCTCGCAAGGGCGAGGGGCAGAGACTGTCATTCCGGAAGGCCTTCAGGCCTGTCCGGAATCCATCTCGGTCGGGTCCCGACAGACCCCGTCACCCTGCGCCGCCCACCGCCCCGTCACCCTGCGCCGCCCCTCGCCTCGTCGTCTGAGCCCGCCTCCCCGTCATTGCGAGGAGCATCGCGACGAAGCAATCCAGAAAAGCAGTGCGCTTGGTCTCAACGGTTCACTGGATTGCCGCGTCGGGCTGCGCCCTCCTCGCAATGACGAGGGGCAGAGACTGTCATTCCGGAAGGCCGTCAGGCCTGTCCGGAATCCATCTTGGTCGGTTCCCGACAGACCCCGCTACCCTACGCCGCCCCGCCGTCTCAGCCACCCCCCGCCCCGTCATTGCGAGGAGCATCGCGACGAAGCAATCCAGAACAGCGGTGCGGTTGGTCTCAACGTCCACTGGATTGCCGCGTCGGGCTTCGCCCTCCTCGCAAGGGCGAGGGGAAACCACCACCGTCGTCACCCTGAGCCGCCCACCGTCTCGTCGTCCTGAGCCACCCCCCGCCCCGTCATTGCGAGGAGCATCGCGACGAAGCAATCCAGAACAGCGGTGCGCTTGGTCTCAACGGTTCACTGGATTGCCGCGTCGGGCT
>Ga0056914_10000970_pt1 | contig 22038 bp, 22 predicted proteins | sample TNRBio252014_DNA_FD_55168 | JGI IMG/M metagenome (GOLD analysis project Ga0056914, IMG submission 55168) | Wastewater treatment Type I Accumulibacter community from EBPR Bioreactor in Madison, WI, USA - TNR Reactor_6/25/2014_ DNA | ecosystem: Engineered > Bioreactor > EBPR > Anaerobic-Aerobic >...
GATCGTCACCCCGCTCCAGGTTTCTCCGGCGAACAGGGCGCGGGCAACCTCAGCCGCGCGCGCCGGGTCGCTTTCAGCCAGGACATCGACCAGAGATTGCCCGATGTAGGCCGCGCCATCCTGGCCTGTGGCCTGGCTGAACGAAGGTGAAAGCCTGATCAGACGCCCCTCGTTGTCGGTGAGGAAGACAAAGCGCACCGGACGCGCATCTGCCGAGGTGGACGCGATGGCAACTGGTGCGGGGGGCGCTTCGGACACGCGCGCCGGGGCCGATGCGGGCGTGTGCGCCTCAATGGCTGCGGGGGGCTCGTCGGGTAGCACGAACGGCTCGCCCGCGCCGAATACGGTGATCAGACCGCTGCCGCCGCCGGCCAGCGGCACGGCCAAAATCTGGGTCGGCAGGTTCTCAAGCCGCCCTTTGACGAAAAAGCGCAAGGTGGTGGCCTGCGTGGCTCCGGCGTCAAGCTCCCGCGCCAGCGACCGCAAGCGCGCCAACCCGGGATTTGCGGCGGACAGGCTCAGTCCGGCGGTCTGGTTGGCCTGACCAAAAATGGCGATGCTTGCCTCTGAGGCCCAGAGAACCGTGGCGGCATCCTCCGACCAGAGGACGATCGGGCGGGCATCCCGTGCGACACAAGCCGCCGCTGCGCTGCCGATCAGCGCCGCAAGCTCCGTCTCCCTGATCTCTGCCGCCATCATGCCACCTGTCATTCGGCCTTGCGGTGAGGGCGCGATGCGCTTCCCCCGCTGCCCGGGTCCTGATCCCTAACGAAGTCTTAATAGCGCGCGGGCGGCAAACCGTCCATGAATGGCACAGATCGGCCGGCGCCCATCGCCAAACACGGTTAATTTCTCGCTCCCAACTGCGGCAAAAGAACGATTGGTGAACCAGCGCGACAATGGCATGATCGGTTTGGACTCAGGGGTTTCAGGGAGGAGAACGATGTCGAAAAGCCCGTTTGAAGTACCCGGTGAAATGCGCGATCTCGCCAGCCGCAGCGTCGAGCAGGCCCGGCGCGCCTTCGAAACCTTCATCGGCGCGGCGCAGAAGGCCTCGGATGCGGTCAACGCCAGCGGCCATCCCCTGCGCCACATGGCGGAAGCCTCGCGCATGACCGTGGCCTTTGCCGAGCGCAACATGAATGCGGCCTTCGACATGGCCGAACGGCTGGTGCAGGCCAAGACCATCGAGGAGGCGATGAAGATCCAGTCGGACTTCATGCAGGAGCAGGCCCAGACCCTGCGCAGCCAGATGGAGGAGGCCGGTCAATCGGTCCGCCAGCAGTTCGATACCACCACCGCACAGGTCCGGGAATCGATGGATCAGGCCATGGCGGAAGGCAGCAAGGCCCAGGAAACCGTTCAGAAGGCCGTCAGTGAGATGGCCACGCCGCCGGCCGTCAAGCCCAAGGCGCCGCGCAAGACCAGGACTTAGTATCGTCGCCCTGCATTTTGTGCATCGCAGCATTGCTGTTGCGCAAATTATATTGCAGTGCACAAAAATTCTGATATCAGGAGGGTCAGCACGCGAGCACTGGCTCGCCCCTCCGAGGTTCAGGGCGGAACCTGTGCGAGGGCGCAACCACCGCCTCAAGGGGAATTACCATGGCTGTCAAGAAGCCCGCCGTTGCCGAGCAGGTTGAAACCGCCGTCCAGGCCGCTCTCGGCCCGATCCACCAGATCCAGGACAAGGTCCGCGAGACCACCGAGAAGGGCCTTGAGCAGGTTCGCGCCCAGTACGAGGCGGTCAAGGACGCTGCCGAGAAGGCGACCGGCAAGATCGAGGAAAGCGTGAACGCCGTGAAGGCCGGCACGTTCGACTTCAACATGAAGGCGCTCGACCTGTTCCGCAAGAACGCCAACGCGACCTTCGATCACATTGAGGCGCTGATGGGCGTCAAGTCCGCGCAGGACCTGTTCACCCTCAACAGCGACTTTTTGAAGAAGCAGTCCGAAGTTTTCGCCGGCCAGGCGAAGGAACTCGCCGCTCTCGGCCAGAAGGTTGCGACGGACGCGGCCGAGCCGGTGAAGTCGGCGATGGCCACGACCTTCAAGAAGTAAGCATCCAGCCCTTGGGGGCCATGAACGGGCGCGGCATTCCGCGCCCGTTTCGTTTTTTCCTGCTGCGCCGCAAAAAGCAGCGTCAGGGCACTTGTAATCCCCGGCGAATGCCCATAGGGTCCGCGCCGATTTCCAAGGTTTGCAGCCGTAGCTCAGTTGGCTAGAGCGTCGGATTGTGGCTCCGAAGGTCGCTGGTTCAAGCCCAGCCGGCTGTACCACCATTTGCCACACATTAAGCTTCGCCGTGCGATGAACGACCATCCCGCGGGCCTTTCCGCGGAATGCGGAGGGCTTTGCGATGTCGATCGGAAGTTTCGGGCGCAAGAGCCTGACCAGTGCCGAGGCCGATGCCGGCGGGCATGTCCAGCCGCGCGTCTGCTCCATTGGCCTTGTCGGCGTGCCCTTCGATCGCGGCGCCAGCCTGCGCGGTGCCTCGCTTGGTCCGGCCGCGCTGCGGATTTCCGGGCTGGCCGATACCTTGCGCGGGCTTGGCCATGTCGTGGTCGATACCGGCGATGCCGTGCCGGCGCCCGGCGCGCTCAGCGACCCTGCCGGCATGCGCCCCTTCGGTCTGGTCGACATGGCGGCCTGGGCCACGGCCATCCATGACCACACGCTCGACAGCCTGCGCAAGCGCCTGCTGCCGGTGGTGCTGGGCGGCGATCACAGCATCGCCATGGGCTCCGTGGCCGCGGCACAGCGCTATGCGCAGGAAATGGACAAGGACCTGACGGTCCTCTGGCTGGATGCGCACGCCGATTTCAACACGCCCGACACGACGCCCTCGGGCAACATGCACGGTATGCCGGTGGCCTTCCTCTGCGGCGATGCCAGCCTTGAGCCCATCCTGGCCGGGCGCGGCTTCCAGGCCCTGCACCCCGGCCGCATCCATCTGTTCGGCTTGCGCTCGGTGGATCGCGATGAGCGCAGGGCGCTGCGGGCGCGCGGTCTCAAGGCCTATGACATGCGCATGATCGATGAATTCGGTGTCTCGGCGCTGATCCGCGATCTGTTGCGCTCGTTCGATGCCGAGCGCACGCATCTGCATGTCAGCTTCGATCTCGATCTGATCGACCCCCTCATCGCGCCCGGGGTGGGCACGCCNGTTCAGGGCGGTCTCAGCTATCGCGAGNCCCACATGATCATGGAACTGCTGTTCGACAGCGGTCTGGTTGGCTCGGTCGATGTCGTCGAGTTCAATCCGCTGCTCGACGAGCGGGGCACCACCGCGCGCCTCGCCATCGAGATGGTGTCCAGCCTGTTCGGCCGCACGATTCTCTGATGAGCGCCGGGCCTCAGTCCTCGTGCGAGCCTTCCAGCGTGTACCCCGCGCGCCGGCGCAGCATGTAGCCGAGCGCCAGGACGATGCCCACGCCAGCNGCGGCGACCGGCAGGTGCGGCAGATGGCCGACAAGNCCNTGAATGCCCTTGTCGTCGGCGAAAATCTCGCCCGACACCCAGCCCAGCAGGCCGGCGCCGGCCCAGACCAGCACCGGGAAGCGGTCGATGATCTTGAGCAGCAGCGTGCTGCCGAACACAACCAGCGGCACCGAGACGACCAGACCGAAGATGATCAGCGCCGAATTGCCCTTGGCCGCGGCAGCAATGGCGATGACGTTGTCAAGGCTCATCACCACGTCGGCGATGGCAACGGTCTGCACCGCTTTCCACACCGTGTCGTGCGCCTTGATGTTGTCCTCGTTCTGCTCTTCCGGCACCAGCAGCTTCACCGCGATCCAGATCAGCAGCAGCGAGCCGATGGCCTTGATCCACGGCATGTCCATCAGCGTGGCGGTGAAGATCGTGAAGACGATGCGCAGGACGATGGCCGCGCCGGCGCCGAGGATGACGCCCATGGTCCGCTGCTTGCCCGCAAGAGACCGGCAGGCGAGTGCAATGACCACGGCGTTGTCGCCGGAGAGCAGAATGTTGATCCAGATGATCTGGAGAATGGCCAGCCAGTTGTCTGCGAGCGCCTGCATCATGATACGCACGTCCCCTGAGTGTTCCGCCCGCCTGAGATCCGCCGCAGCTTGTGCGGGACCTGGCCGGTTGTCTGACGTCTTCGAGTATCCCTCATTGCCGGCCTTGCGGCGTTCGTCAACTGTTGCGGCGGATCAGAGGTGTTATTTGCTCTTTCATCAACTGCCTGATGCGATCGCGTACCGCTCTGTAGGCCAGCAACTTGCGCTCGCGTGATCCCTCGGCGAGGGTTGGATCGTCGATCGACCAGGCGATATGGGTGATCGCCATGGTCCGCGCCCGCTCAGCGACGAAGACACTGGATTCCCGCGACAGGGTGACCACGATGTCGAAGCCGTCAAGCGAGACCTCATCGAGGGTATGGGGCTCCTCGTAGCTGAAATCGACACCGATTTCCCGGAGCACCGCCAGCGCCAGCGGATCGCGCGCCGTTTTGCGCAGGCCGGCCGATTCGATGAAGATGCGGCTGCCGTAAAGGTCCTTGGCAACGCCCTCGGCCATGGGCGAGCGCACCGAATTCATGGTGCAGGCAAACAGGATCGAAGAGATGTGCCTGTCTGCGCTCCCGCTCATCCCTCGCGCCCCGTCCACGACAGGGCGGCGATCAGCGTGAACAGCCGCCGCGCCGTCTGGTGGTCCAGTTCGATCTTGCCTTGCAGCCGCTCCTGAAGGATGCCCGACCCCTCNTTGTGCACCCCCCGTCGCGCCATGTCGATCGCCTCGATCCGGTCGGATGTGGCGTTGCGGATCGCCTCGTAATAGCTGTCGCAGATCAGGAAATAGTCTTTGACGATCTTGCGCAGCGGGGTCAGCGACAGGACATGGATGATCACGGTGTCGCCCGTCTCGCGGCGCACGTCGAACACCAGCCGGTTCGAGTTCAGCCCGAGATGCAGCGCATAGGGCCCGCTGTCGTCNTTGGCCAGCGCAAAGGCGTTCTCCTCGATCAGGTCGTAGATCGCGACCTGCCGCTCGTGCTCCTGGTCCGGTGTGCCGCGTTCAATGGAATTTTCGTCCAGAACCACCGAATAAAGCCGGTTTTTAGGGGTTTCAGCGGTCATTTGCTATGCGTCCCCAAGGTTCAGGCGGATCGCCACCGAGCGCGCGTGGGCCTGAAGCCGCTCGGCCTCGCCCAGCGCGATCGCCGCCGGCCCGAGCGCCCGCAGCCCCTCCGGCGAGCAGTTGAGCAGCGAGGTCCGCTTGACGAAATCATGAACGCCCAGCCCGCTGGCGAAGCGGGCGCTGCGCGCCGTGGGCAGCACATGGTTGGAGCCGCCGACATAATCGCCGATCGCTTCGGGCGTATGCGCGCCGATGAAGATCGCCCCGGCATTGCGCACCCGAGACGCCAGCGCTTCGGCATTTTCCGCATGGATTTCAAGGTGTTCGGCTGCCAGTCGGTCGACCATTGGCAAGGCCTCGTCGAGCGTCGGGGTGACGATGATCGCGCCGAACTCGTCCCAGCTGGCCCGGGCAATCGTCTCGCGCGGCAGGGTTTTCAACTGCCGTTCGACCGCGTCGGCAACCGCATCGGCGAGTGCGGAATCCGAAGTTATGAGAATGGATTGCGCTGCGCTGTCGTGTTCGGCCTGGGCCAGGAGGTCGGCGGCGATCCAGTCGGGGTTGCCGGTCGCATCCGCCATCACCACCACTTCCGAGGGGCCGGCGATCATNTCGATGCCGACAACGCCGAAAACCTGACGTTTCGCGGCGGCGACATAGGCATTTCCGGGTCCGACAATCTTCGAAACCGGCTTTATCGAGGCTGTTCCAAAGGCCAGCGCGGCAATCGCCTGCGCCCCGCCGACGCGATAAACGGAATCGACGCCGGCGATGTCGGCGGCGGCCAGAACCAGCGGATCGACCGCCCCGCCGGGTGTGGGCACCACCATCACCAGCCGCTCGACGCCGGCCACCCTGGCCGGAATGGCGTTCATCAGAACCGAGGAGGGATAGCTCGCCTGTCCGCCCGGCACATAGAGCCCGGCCGACTCCACCGCCGTCCAGCGCCAGCCCAGCCGCACGCCCAGCGCGTCGGTGAAGCTCATGTCCTGCGGCTTCTGCCGCTCGTGGTAGGCGCGGATGCGCTCGGCCGCCAGCTCCAGCGCCGCCAGCGCCTTCGGGGCGCAGGATGCGCGCGCCGCGGCGCGAGCCTCCCGGCCGATCTCGATGCCGGCGGAGCCAAGGTCCACCTTGTCGTAGAGCAGCGTGTACTCGGCCAGCGCCGCATCGCCCCGCGCCTTCACGGCGGCAATGATGCCGCGCACGGCGGTGTCCACATCCTCGGACACCTCGCGCTTCATGGCGAGAAGGTCGCGGAAGGCCTGTTCGAACCCGGCCTCGCGGCTGTTCAGACGAATCATGTCAGCCGCCGCGCACGCGCTCGATCACCGCCCCGCAGGCGCTGAGTTTCTTTTCCAGCGCCTCGAAGCCGCGATCGAGATGATAGACCCGGTTGACGGTGGTGACGCCCTCGGCCGCCAGCCCCGCGATCACCAGGCTGACGGAGGCGCGCAGGTCCGTCGCCATCACCGGCGCGCCCTTCAGCTTCTCCACCCCCTCGATGATGGCAAGATCGCCCTGAAGCCGGATTTTCGCACCCAGCCGCGCCAGTTCCGAGACATGCATGAAGCGGTTCTCGAAAATCGTCTCGGTGATGTGCGAGGTGCCGCGCGCCTTGGTCATCAGCGCCATGAACTGGGCCTGAAGATCGGTGGGGAAGGCGGGGAAGGGCGCCGTGGTCACATCCACCGGGGCAATGCCGTTGCCGTTGCGATAGACGCGGATGCCCTCGTTGGTNGCGGTGATCTCCGCCCCCGACTTGGTGATGGCGTCGAGNGCCGCCTGAAGGTGCGCCGGGTTGGCGCCTTCCAGCAGGACGTCGCCGCCGGTCATCGCCACGGCCATGGCATAGGTTCCGGTCTCGATCCGGTCCGGCAGCACGCGGTGGGTGGCGGCGTTGAGGTGCGAGACCCCCTCGATCTCGATGATGGAGGTGCCGGCGCCGGAAATCTTCGCGCCCATCTTGTTCAGGCAGTCGGCGAGATCGCTCACCTCCGGCTCGCGGGCCGCGTTGTGGAGCACGCTNTTGCCGTTGGCCAGCGCCGCCGCCATCAGCGCCACATGCGTGCCGCCCACGGTGACGGTGGGGAAGAACACCTCGGCGCCCTTCAGCCCCCTGGGGGCGGTGGCGACCATGTAGCCTTCCTCGATGTCGATGCGCGCGCCCAGCCGCTCCAGCGCCATGATGTGCAGGTCCACCGGGCGCGTGCCGATGGCGCAGCCGCCGGGCAGCGAGACCTTGGCCTGGCCCATGCGGGCGACCAGCGGGCCCACCACCCAGGAGCTGGCGCGCATGGTCGAGACCAGGTCATACGGTGCACAGGTGTCGACGATGCTGGCGGCGTTGATCACCAGCGTGTCGCCCGAATCCTGCGCCTCGCCCTTGCGCTTGCCGGCGATGGTGATGTCGACGCCGTGGTTGCCGAGAATGCGGACGAGTTGACGGACATCAGACAGGCGCGGCACGTTTTCCAGCACCAGCTGCCGATCCGAGAGCAGGCTGGCGATCATCAGCGGCAGGGCCGCGTTCTTGGCGCCGGAGATCGGAATCGTGCCGGTCAGTTTCTGGCCGCCGGTGATCTTGATGCTGTCCATGTATCGTCCGTCCAGACTTCAGATGCGGGCATCGCCCGCGTGCGTCGCGCCACGCGCATAGCATACCCGAAAAAAAACGCTGCTATTAAAGTATGCGCGGGACTGGGGAATTCGGCTGCCGGTCTAGGATTTGGCCGGTTCCACGGCACTCGCGGCGCGGGCCCGGCCCTGCGCCTTGCGCCGCTTGAGATTCTCGCGCAGCGCCGCCGCAAGGCGGTCCTTGCGGTCTGGCAGGGCCGGTTTGGGCGGCGGCTCGGCCGGCCCGGACGGGGGCTTTTGATTCATGGCAATGACTGTCAGCGGGATGTCAGTTGGAAGTGTGCATGCATACTCCGCCACTTAACCAAGCTCAATGCTGTCGCGTGGCGCGCCGCTAGGCTAAGGGTATGAAGTCATGCGAGAGGGGATCCGCAGCGATGTATGATTATGAGGCCACCTTCAAGGCGGCGCGCGCCGCGCTCAAGGCTGAAAAGCGCTATCGCGTCTTCACCGAGATCGAGCGCGACGTCAGCCGTTATCCCGTCGCCACCTGGCATGGGCCCAGCGGCCCGCGCGATGTCGTGGTCTGGTGTTCCAACGACTATCTCGGCATGGGCCGCCACAAGGACGTGGTCGCCGCCATGGTCGACACCGCGACCCGCACCTCGGTGGGCGCCGGCGGCACCCGCAACATCTCCGGCAACAGCCATGCCGTGATCGAGCTTGAGCGGGAACTGGCCGAACTGCACGGCAAGGAAGCGGCGCTGGTCTTCTCCTCCGGCTATGTCGCCAACCAGACGGCGATTTCCACCATCGCCCAGCTGCTGCCCGATTGCCTGATCTTTTCCGACAGCGACAACCACAATTCGATGATCGACGGCGTGCGCCGCGCCGGCCGCGCCCGCGTCATCTTCCGTCACAACGATGCCCGCCATCTTGAGGAACTGCTCGCCGCCGCCGATCCCAAGCGGCCCAAGCTGATCGTCTTTGAAAGCGTCTATTCGATGGATGGCGATGTCTCGCCCATCCACACCTTCTGCGATCTGGCCAAGAAGTACGGCGCGCTGACCTACATCGACGAGGTGCACGCCGTCGGCATGTATGGCGAGCACGGCGCCGGCTATGCCGAGGAAGTCGGCGCGATGGACCGGCTCGACATCATCCAGGGCACGCTGGCCAAGGGCTATGGCTGCTTCGGCGGCTACATCGCCGGCTCCGAGGCGCTGATCGACGCGGTGCGCAGCCATGCGCAGGGCTTCATCTTCACCACAGCGCTGCCCCCGCCGGTGGCCGCCGCCGCCCGCGCCGCCATTCACCACCTGCGCATCTCGCAGGCCGAGCGCGACGGCCAGCGCCGCCAGGTGCGCCGCGTCAAGGAGCAGCTTGAAAAGGCCGGCATCCCGGTGCTCGACAACCCCACCCACATCGTCCCCGTCATGGTGGGCGATGCGGCGCTGGCGAAACTCGCCTCCGATCGTCTGCTCGACCGGCATGGCATCTATGTCCAGCCGATCAACTTCCCCACCGTGCCGCGCGGCACCGAGCGGCTGCGCGTCACGCCGACGCCGTTCCACTCCGATGCACTGATCGACCAGCTGGTCGGCGCCCTCAACGAGGTCTGGGACGCGCTCGACCTGCCGCGCGACCGGAAAATCGTTGCCAAAGCGCAATCGGCTGTTGCCGGCAGCATCTTTCCTCCCGCAGGCGGTTGACAAGCGCCGCCTGACGCGACATAGCGCGGGGGCCGTTCGCGGACCGTCCTCCGGTTCCGTGCGGCAGGGTTCGCCGCTCGGCGCCCCGTGATCTGATCGCTGCCGTAGCTCAGTGGTAGAGCACTCCCTTGGTAAGGGAGAGGTCGAGAGTTCAATCCTCTCTGGCAGCACCAGCTTCCCTTCATGAAACCGATGCGTGTTCCGGTTCCGGCGGAGAAGGGCGGCGATGTCCGGCGTTTGGACAAGTCTCCTGCCCGAAGGGGAGCGCAGACAAGAAGTGGCAAGCGCTCTGCGAGGTCTGATTCGGGGATAGCCGAGGCGAGGGCGGGCAATGCCAGGGCGGGCAGAAGTCCTTATCCGCGCGCAGTCGAATGTCGCACAGATCGGTCCCGTCCCGAAAAGATGTCCTTCGGAAAGCTGAACAGGCCGGGTTGTGCCAGACATCAGGCAACAGGGCCCAACAGGCCTGTGTCGAAAGACACCTTGGAATCCGACACCTGCCGTACAACGCCGGCGATCGAAAGCCTCCGGGACACCAACCGCGCCTGATAAACTCTCAACGATCCGCTGAATGCAGCCGTTGCCCTGGTCTGGTTCGGCCCGTTTCGAACCTCGGCCCCTCGCCGAGGGCCGCCACGCCGCGCGCTCGGCCAGAGTCTCAAGAACGCTGAAGGAGCATCAGCAGTTCAGGTCCGCGGGATCTCGCTTTTCAGGAAGGTGTGCGAAACCCAGGGGCCAGAACCTGAGCAATCATCGGCTGGGTGATGCTGTAGCCGGTGGCGGGATCATGTGTGGCGGAGGCTTCGAACGCCGCGCGCACCTCTTCGCGGCGCTCGCGCGCCGGCCGCTCCCGGCTGCTGTCGGCGGCGATCATGCGCTGGAGGAAGACCTCGAAGCTTGGATAGGTTTCCGTGCGGATGTAGACCTCTTCTCGCAGCATCCGGGCCGTTCCCGTGGCGAGGCTGCGGGCAATGGCGGCCTGCGCAGCGCGCCGGACCAGCGTTTCATCGTCGATTGGCAGCAGTGCCGCGTACAGGCCGCCTTCGGCCATCGGTTCGATGATGATGACCCTCCGGCCCACCCGCAACGCTTCCCTCAGCGCGCAATCCATCAGGGCAACCGGCACATGGTGAAGGGAATTGAGAAACAGGCAGGCATCAAAGTCGGCATCGGCGAAGGGCAGGGCTTCCGCGCTGCCGATCCGTGCCTTCAGCCCCTTTGCACAGGCGGCTTCGACGGCTTCCGGCGCGGGGTCGATGCCGCACCAGTCGCCGCCGAGACGGGCGATGGCCGGGGCGACATGCCCGGCCCCGCACCCGATGTCGAGCAGTCGGAACGATCCTTCGGGAAGCGCTTGCGCAATGAACGTCAGCGCATCCATCGGTCCGGTCCGCTTACTGGAAAGGCTTGACGACGGCCTGGAACTTGTCCCAGGTCTCCTGGTTCTTCTTGATGTAGTCGTCGTTGGCCTTCATCGCGGCCTTGCGGAAGGCTTCCCGCGCGGCCGGGGCCACTTCCTTGTACTCGCCGCCCTGCTTGATCATCGACTGAAGGGTTTCCTTGTCCTTCTGCATCGCAACCGGCCAGTTGGTGCGGATCAGGTCGAGCGTGGTGTCCTCGACCACCTTGCGCAGATCCTCCGGCAGGCCCTTCAGCCATTTGTCATCGACCAGAACGGCATAGGTCACGAGGTTGAGACCGGGCACCGAGCTGGCTTTCGGCGCGGCGTTGAGGCCGACGATTTCCCAGCCGCCGGCTGAGGTGAGGATGCCGTCAATGGCGCCCTGAAGCATCGCCGGGGCCATTTCCGGCGCGGACATCGAGACCGGGCTGGACCCGAACTCGCGCATCAGCTGCTGAAGCACACGCCCCCCGGTGACGCGGATCTTCTTGCCCTTGAGCGAGCCGATGTCCTCGACGAACTGGTTGCGGAACAGGAAGAACAGATCGGCGGTGCGGGCCAGACCCATCACCCGGATGCCGCGCGGCTCGACATACTGCGAGAGGAACTTGCCAACGGCCTCGGGCGCGCCGGGCTTGAGCATCATCTCGTCGGTGACGGCGAAGGGCAGGCTGATCACGCCGGTCTGCGGCGCGATCGTTTCAAGGCGCACCGCCACCGGCCAGACCATGTGCACCGAGCCCGAGCCGAGCGCGGCTACCGCGTCCTGATCCTTGTAGAGGCTGCCGGCATGGAACACCTTGGGCGTGATCCGTCCCTTGGTGCGCTCCTGGATCGCCTTGGCATAGTCGTCGATGATCTTGGTCGACCAGTGCGAGGTCGCCAGTTCGTCGGTGATGATCATCTCCACCGGCGCCTGCGCCGCTGCGGGCAGCGACAAGCCGAGGGCAAGACCGGCTGCGGCGGCCCATTTCAACAACGTCTTCATCTCGTACCTCCCTATGTTCGTACTTGTTGCAGTTAGAATGACCGAACTTCAAACAAAAATCTAGTGCTAAGTCCGTACATGTGAACGCTGCTTGCCGGCTGACCTGCGCCGCTCCAGCCGATGACCGATTCCGATCACGATCGCTCCCAGCAGCGGCGACAGCGCGAAAACACCAAACGTGTGCGCGTATGAGCCGATGAGTTTATACAGGAGCGAAAAGGCGGCAGGCCCGACGACGACGCCGAGGAAGGTGAGCACGAGCACGCCCCCCGCCACCGGCCCCACCCGGCCCGCTGGACTAAGGCGCGCGGCCTCCGCCATCATCACCCCGTTCCAGCCGATCGAGGACAGGCTGAACAGGCACAGAAGGGCAATGACGCCGAACCGCGGCCAGCCTCCGGCGAGGGTGAGGGTGGTTGCCGCGCTGGCAGTGATCAGGCCAATCAGCGACAGGATTCTCAGCCCGGCATGGGTCCGGTCGGCCACCGCGCCCCAGAAGATGCGCCCGCCGATGCCCGTGGCCTGAACGGCAGCAGCGGCAAATCCGGCCTCGACCGGTGTCCAGCCGAAATCCTGAGCCAACATCACCACCACGAAGGAAACGAGGGAGAGCTGGACCGCCGAATACAGAAAGCCCATCAGCGCCAGCGCCAGCAATGGCGGCGATTGTGTAACAAGCTGAAGTCCCTCAAGAATATTTGCCCTGAGTGGCAAGTCCGGCGCCTTGTGCGCATCCCAGCCGGGCCGAACCCGTTCCAGCGCCAGCATCAGCGCGCCGATGAAGGCGGCCGCCACCAGAAGAGCGCTCTGCCAGCCGATCGCCAGGGACAGGGCCGGCATCAGCAGGGCAACCAGCATGCCGCCGATCGGCACCCCCGTCTGCTTGAGGGAGAAGATCAGGTTGCGCTTGTGCGGCGGCGTCATGCGGTTGAGGACGTCGGACGCGGCAGGGTTGGTGCCGGCATATCCCAGTCCCATCACCATCGAGGCGAGAATCATCGGGAGGATCTGCCCCGAGGCGAGGCCGATTACGCCCGCCATGCTGAAGAGCAGCGCCATCTGACTGACTCGGGCCGGGCCGAGCTTGCTGACCAGCACCCCGGCGATGGTCGAGGCCAGCGTGGCCAAGAGGTAGATCAGGCTGACCTGAAAGCCGATCAGATGGGCGGAAATCCCGATCTCTCTGGCCACGATCGGTGCGATTGCCGGCAACAGCAGCACGGCGGCGCTGGCAAAGGCCTGGATGGCGATGGTCGCTGCAAGCGCGACGCCAAGTCCGCCGGCGCGGGGAGCTTCTGTTGGGGGCGACATGCTCGGCTGCGACTCCGGATGTACGAACGTGCTTGACGGCAATAAGTACGTACTTATAAATCGGAGAAAGTCGAGAGGAAGTGTCATGACACAACAGGACAGGGCGCCCGGCGCGAAGGGTGCGGGCAAGGTGATCGTCGCCAGTTATGGCCGATATCTCGAGGAGTTCGTCGTCGGGGACATCTACGAACATCGTCCCGGACGCACGATTACCGAGACCGACAACATCCATTTTTCGCTGCTGACGATGAACCAGCACCCGGCCCATTGCGATGCGGCCTTCGCGGCCAAGACCGAATTCGGCAAGCCGCTGGTCAACTCGGCCTTCACGCTGGCGCTGGTTACCGGCATGACGGTGAACGATGTCAGCTTCAAGGCCATCGCCAACCTGGGCTGGACCGACATCAAGCTGACGGCGCCGGTGCACCCGGGCGATACCGTCTATGCCCGCAGCGAGGTGATCGCCGTGCGCGAAAGCGCCTCGCGGCCGACGCAAGGAATCGTGACCACCCGGACCGAGGGCTACAAGGCCGATGGTACCGTGTTTCTCAGTTTCACGCGCATGAGCCTGGTTCCCAAGCGCGGCCACGGCATCGGCGACTGACCGCCTGCTGTCATTTCATCAAGGAGTTCCGTCATGGTTTCCGCCCATTCTGCCCCTGCGGCCTCGCTCGATGAGCGTCTCAAGGCGCTCGCCGACCCGGTCGAGGCGCTGGCCCGCTTCACCGCGAACCTGAAGGCCGAGGATGTTCCCGAGCGCGTGCGCACGCGGGCGCTGCATCACGTTCTCGATGCCACCGGCATCGCGCTGGCCTCGACCAAGTATGAGTTTGCCCAGCGCACGCTCAATGCCATTTCCGGTCTCGGCGGAGAGGGCATGGTTCCGGTGATCGGCATGCCGGCCTGGCTGTCGCCGCGTGACGCCGCCACGGTCAACGGCCTGCTCTGTCACGGTCTCGACTTCGACGATACCCATCTGGGCGGCGTGGTCCATCCGACCGCGAGCGCGCTTCCGGTCGCTCTGTCGGCGGCCATGCACAGCGGCGCCTCGGGGCGCGACATGCTGACGGCGGCGATCATCGGCATCGAGGTTTCGGCCCGGCTGGGCGCCGTGGTCAAGGGGGGCTTCCATCAGGTCGGNTTCCATCCCACCGGGCTGGTCGGCGCCTTCGGCTGTGCGCTGGCGGCGGGGTATCTGTTCGGNNTGTCGGAGCGCGAACTGATGAGCGCGCAGGGAATCGTNCTGTCGATGGCTGGCGGAAGCCTCGAATTCCTTGAGGATGGCGCCTGGAACAAGCGCATTCATCCCGGCTGGGCGGCGGCGGCGGGCCTGACGGCGGCTGCGCTGGCCAAGCAGGGCTTCAAGGGCGTGACGCGTCCGTATTTCGGGCGATTCGGGCTCTATCGCTCGCATCTTGGCCCGCTGGCCGAACAGTGCGATTACACGCTGGCGGCGGCAGGCCTGGGCGAGGCCTGGGAAGTGATGAACACAGCGATCAAGCCCTATCCGGCCTGTCATTTCACCCATGCCTCGATTGACGCCGCCCTGGTGCTGCGCAGCGGGCTGGCGCTTGATAATATCGCCGAGATCGAAGCGCTGGTCCCCGCCGAGGTGGTCAAGGTGGTGTGTGAGCCGGAGGCGAACAAGAAGCGGCCGGCCAACAGCTACGATGCACAGTTCTCGATCCCCTATCTGGTGGCGGCCGCGTTGGTGCGCGGACAACTGACGCTGGCGGAACTCGAAGACCCCTACCTGACCGATGCCGGCATTCTCGCCATCGCCGACAAGGTTCGCTACTCGACCGATCCCGATTCGCCGTTCCCCAAAGCCTATTCGGGCGAACTGCGCATCCGCCTGAAGGACGGCCGGACGATCAGCGAGCGCCAGCACATCAACCGCGGCGCGCCCGAGCGTCCGCTGAGCGATCAGGACATCATCGACAAGTACCGCGGCAACGCCGCCACCGCAGTCAGCCCGAAGGTTTCGGCGCGGATCGAGGCTGCGGTGCTCGCTCTCGACAGTCACGACGACGTCGGCGCCCTGGCAGCTCAGCTCGCCGGCTGAGCCGAACAGGTTCACGGGCCGGGGCTCACCCCGGCCCTCAATCCCTTCCGGCGGTGGAACGAAGGCTGCGGAACGCAGCCGCCGGTGCCCCGCCTCACGATTCTCGGAGTATGCGCATGAGCAGTCTGGACGCCGAAGCCCTCGAACAGGAAACCCTGATCCTCGACACCGTCGACCGCTTCCTGGAACGGCACGTCAAGCCGGTCGCGATGCATCTTGAGCATAACGACATCTATCCCGACGAGATCGTCGAACGGATGAAGGAACTCGGGCTGTTCGGTTGCATCATTCCGCAGGAATTCGGCGGTCTGGGCCTGCGTCCCTCCACCTATGCCAAGGTGATCGAGCGCATTTCCACCGTGTGGATGAGCCTGTCCGGCATCATCAACTCCCACCTGATCATGGCGCATATCGTCAACCGCAAGGGCACCGAGCAGCAGCGTCAGGCGTTCCTGCCGCGCTTTGCCACCGGCGAATTGCGCGGTGGACTGGCGCTGACCGAGCCCGATTGTGGCACCGACCTTCAGGCGATCCGCACCCATGCCCGCAAGCAGGGCAGCGGCTACGTCGTCAACGGCACCAAGACCTGGATTTCCAACGGCATCAAGGGATCGTGCTTTGCCCTTCTGGTAAAGACCGACCCGACGGTCAGCCCCCGTCACAAGGGCATGTCGATGTTCATCGCCGAAAAGGGCGAGGGGTTCACCGTCTCCCGCAAGCTGGAAAAGCTCGGCTACAAGGGCATCGATTCGGCCGAACTGGTGTTCGAGAACTACGTCATTCCCGAGGACCGGCTGATCGGCGGCGTCGAGGGTCAGGGCATGGGCTGCGCCATTTCCGGGCTGGAGCTGGGGCGCGTCAATGTGGCTGCCCGGGGTGTCGGCATCGCTCAGGCGGCGCTGGACGAGGCGGTGCGCTATGCGCAGATCCGCAAGACCTTCGGCAAGCCGATTCATGAACATCAGGCGATCGCGCTGAAGCTGGGCGACATGGCGACGCGCGTCGAGGCCGCGCGGCTNCTGACGCGGCAGGCGGCGGATGCGCTCGATGCCGGGCGGCGGTGCGACTACGAGGCCGGAATGGCCAAGCTGTTTGCCACGGAAGCTGCCGTCGAAAACGCGCTGGAGGCGATGCGAATTCACGGTGGCTACGGCTATTCGAAGGAATTCGTGGTCGAGCGGCTGTATCGCGACGCGCCTCTGCTGGTTATCGGCGAGGGGACCAACGAGATGCAGCGGCTGGTGATCGCCAAGCGCCTGATCGAGCAGAACCCGGTCTGAGGCGCACCATGGCTGATCGTGTCCTGCCCCTCTCGGGGGTCACCGTTCTGGCAGTCGAGCAATATGGCGCCGGCCCGTTCGGCACCATGCTGCTCGGCGATCTGGGCGCCGAAGTGATCAAGATCGAGAATCCGCATGTCGGCGGCGACGTCGGCCGGCATGTCGGGCCGTACTATTTCTCCAAGACNGACAGCCATTTCTACCAGTCGTTCAATCGCAACAAGCGCAGCCTGACCCTTGATCTCAAGCAGGCCGAGGGCATGCGCATCTTTCACGAACTGGTGCGCAACGCCGATGCCGTGCTGGACAACCTGCGCGGAGACCTGCCGGCCCGGATGGGCATCGATTATGCGCATCTTTCAAGCCACAATCCGAAGATCGTCTGTGCGCATCTCTCCGCCTACGGGCGGGAGGGGCCACGCGCCAGCTGGCCCGGCTATGACTACCTGATGCAGGCGGAAGCCGGGTATCTGTCGGTGACCGGCGAGCCGGATGGCCCGCCGACCCGCATGGGCCTGTCGCTGGTCGACATGATGACCGGTCTGATGACCGGCTATGCTCTGGTGTCCGGCATCGTCGGCGCCCGTGCCACCGGCAAGGGAATGGATCTCGACGTGTCCCTGTTCGACACGGCGCTGCACAACCTCACCTATCTGGCCACCTGGTATCTTCAGGAAGGCAGGGTTCAGGGCCGCGAGCCGCGCTCGTCCCACCCCTCGCTGACGCCATCGCAGCTTTACAAGACCCGCGACGGCTGGCTGTTCGTGATGTGCAACAAGGACAAGTTCTGGCCCATCATGGCCGAGAAGGTCGGCAAGCCGGAATGGGGCGATGATCCCCGCTTCAATAGTTTCGCCGCGCGCCTGGCCAATCGTGCCGAATTGACCGAAGTGCTCGACGCGGTGCTTTCGACCCGCACCACGGCCGAATGGTCTCAGGTTCTGGGCGGCCATGTGCCGATCTCGCCCGTCTATGACATCGGACAGGCGCTGGACAATCCCTTCGTCACCGAGGGCGGGCGGCTGGCCGATTTCACCCGGGCCGAAGGCGGCAAGCCGGTGCGCATGCTCACCGGGCCGATCCGCGTCAACGGCGAGATATCCCCGACCGCTGCGGCGCCGGCGATCGGCCACGATACGGATGCGATTCTCGGCCGCCTCGGCTACGATCCGGCGGCGATTGCCCGGTTGCGTGAACGGAAGGTGGTGTGATGGCGGACAGTCTTGGAACGCTCTGGCTGGAAACAGCGCAGCGGATGGGCACGGATGAGACGCTTGCGATGCGCGTGGATGAGCAGATCCGGCGCTCTCACGCCATTGTCGCGACCGCGGCAGGCGAGGCGGCGGCGCAGCAACAGCCCGAGCAGAGCCTGTTCGATGTTCGCATGGCGGCATTCGATCGCCTGACGGGGCGGACCTCATGAGCACGCTTCTCGATCTTGGCCTGTGCGAGGCCGCCGACCAGATCAGGCGCCGGGCGATCAGCGCCGAGGACCTGGTGCGTGCCAGTGTTCAGGCCGCCGAAACCCGTGGCCGTGCGCTCAACGCCGTTGTTGCTGTGGAAGCCGAAGAGGCGCTGGTCCGGGCCCGGGCGCTCGATGCCGTCACCGCCTCGGGTGCGGAGCTTGGGCCGCTGCATGGCGTGCCGCTCGCCCATAAGGACATGTATTATCGCGCCGGAAAAATCTCGGCCTGCGGTTCGAAGGTGCGCGCTGGTTTTGTCGCACCGGAAACCTCCCCGTTGATCAGCCGCCTCGAACAGGCGGGGTCGGTGACGATCGGTCGGCTGCACATGGCGGAATTTGCCATGGGGCCGACCGGCCACAACGCGCATCTCGGGCGTTGCCTCAACCCGTGGAATCCCGAGCGGATCTCCGGCGGCTCGTCCTCAGGGTCGGGGGCGGTGGTCGCTGCGCGCATCGCCTTCGGGGCGCTTGGCTCCGATACCGGCGGCTCCGTGCGCCTGCCGGCGGCGATGTGCGGGGTTGTCGGCCTCAAGCCGACCCAGGGCCTGTTGCCGACCGATGCGATGATGGGCCTGTCGGAAAGTCTCGATTGCCCCGGCCCTCTTGCCCGGTCGAGCCGGGATGTTGCCCGCCTGATGGATGTGATGATCGGCGGCGGGCATGAGGCAGGGCTTGCTGAGCCGGTCGCCGGCCTGACGCTGGGCATTCCGCGCCAGTTCTACTGGGAGGATGTCGAGCCGGTGGTGGCCGCCCGGCTGGAGGAGGCAAAGCGTGTCTTCGCCGGCCTTGGCATNCATATCGTGCCCGTCGATGTGCCGGANCACACCGTGCTCGCCGATCTGGCCGATGCCGTCTGGACGCCGGAAGCCGCGGCCCTGCATCTGCCCTGGCTGCGCACGCGGGCGGATGATTACGGTCCGCAGCTGCGCGCCCGTCTGGCGCAGGGACTGGCGATGAGTGCCACGGCCTATGTTCAGGCCCGCCAGTTGCGCTCCCTGGCGCTGAAGTCGATGGTCGAGGGGCCGCTGGCGCGCTGCGATGCCCTGTTCGTGCCGGCGATGCGCTGCGGAACGCCGACCGGCGAGGAAACCGATCTCACCGGCGGGGACAAGATGCGGGCGATTCTTGCACAGATCTCTGCGCTGACGCGACCGCTCTCCTATCTGGGGTTGCCCGGGCTGGTGACGCCGGCCGGCTTCGACGACAACGCGATGCCGGTCGCTCTCCAACTGATCGGCCGTCCGCGCGAGGAAGGGCTGCTGCTGCGCCTCGCCCATNCCTTCGAAGGTGCCACCAGCTGGACCCGGCGCAAGCCGGGGGCCTGATCAGATGCTGCGGGAGTGAAACGATGAGTGAAGAGAGGCCATTGTCCGGCCGGGACCGCACCAACTGGTGGCTCAAGGTTGTGGAGGATACGATCCTTCTCAATCTCGCCACCATTCTGATGATGGCTGCGACCGCTCTGATGTTTTACGAGGCGGTGTCGCGCACGGTGGTTTCGGAAAGTCACTGGTGGGCGGAAGAGGCCGTGCGCTTTCTGGTGGTGTGGAGCGTCATGCTCGCCTTCGGCTTGTCGACGCGGCACGGCAACTACATCCGCATGGACCTGTTCATCGACAATGCGCCGCGGTCGGTTCAGAGGATCGGCGCCTGGATCAATTGTCTGGCCGGCCTTGCCTTCTCCATCCTGGTCGTGGTGGCCGGCGTGCTGGGCTCGATGCATCTCTATCGCGTCGGCATGATGACCGAATCCAATCTCGACCTGCCCTTGTGGCTGGTGCGTCTCGCGCTGCCGATCGGCGCTGTCTTCTATGCCCTGTACTTCGTTTCGCTCGCCATCCTGCTGTGGAAGGGCGAGGACGAGGTTCAGGCCGCCGTACATTGAGCGGGNCACCATGTTCACCGTTGTTGCCATCACCGTTCTNCTCATTCTCATCACCCTCGGCGTGCACATCGCCGTGGCGCTTGGCCTGGTTGCGGTCGGGCTGATCCTGTTTTCGGGCGTCAACATCCCGATCACCCTTGCCGCACAGGCGGCATGGGACGGCATCGACAAATATGCCCTTGTCGCCATCCCCTTCTTCATGTTCGCCGGCAACATCATGTCGCGCGGTGACCTGGCCCTGATCATCCTCGATCTGATCGGCTGTGTCGTGCGCTGGTTCCGTGGCGGCGTGGCGCTGGCGGTTGCGGTGTCCTCGGTGTTCTTTGCCGCGGTCAACGGCTCCTCCGTCGCCTGCGCGGTGGCGCTGGGGCCGGCCGCCAGCCGTCTGCTGCCTCAGGAGGGCTATCCCAAGCAGTTCGCCGCGGCGCTGGTGGCGGTATGCGGCACGCTGGGCCTGATGATTCCGCCGTCGCTGACCTTCATTCTGATCGGCTCGATCGTAGGCCTGCCGGTCTCCGATCTGTTCATCGCGGGCATCATCCCCGGCCTGCTGGAAGCGGCCCTGCTGGGGCTGACGACGCTGGTTCTGTCGCGNATGCATGGCTATGGCGGGCAGACGCGGCCGATCGACCTTCCGGGCTTTGCTTCGCGTCTGCCGCGGGCGGCCGGTGCGCTGATGATGCCGGTGCTGATCATCGGCTCGATCTACGCCGGTCTGTTCACCCCCACCGAGGTTTCAGCGCTGGCGGCGGTCTATGCGATCGTGCTGGTCCTGTTCATCTATCGCACCGCGACCCTCGCCANCGTGTGGAAGACGGCTCAGGAATCGGTGATGCAGTCTGTGCTGATCTACGGCATCCTGCTCTCCTCCGGTCTGTTGACGGTGGTACTGACCCGCCTCGGCCTTGCGGCGGAACTCACCCGCTTCATGATCGAGTATCAGGTCTCCGCCTTCCAGTTCCTGCTGGCCGTCAACATCGCGCTGATCATCGTCGGCATGTTCATCGACGGCGTGTCGATGATCGTGCTGTTCGCGCCGCTGCTGTTCCCGATGGCGCAGGCGGCGGGCGTCAATCCGATCCACCTCGCTGTCATCATGACGGCGCTGGTTGAAGTGGCGACGCTGACCCCGCCGGTCGGGCTCAACCTGTTCGTGATGAGCCGCATCACCAGCCTGCCGATGAGCGCGATGATCGCCGGCGTGTTCCCGTTCTACGCCATGCGGGTGATTGCACTCATCCTGATCAACGCGATACCATGGTTGTCTCTCGCGCTTCTGGGCAAATGATTGATGACCGACGTCACCTCCGTTCCCTCGCTGCCCCGCACTGGGGGATCGGACGGCGATGCACGCTCCGGCGAGACATCGGTTCCGCTCTATCTGCAGGTCGCGCGCAAACTTCAGGAGCAGATTTCCGCCGGGGTCTATGCTGTCGGCAGCCTGTTGCCGACCGAACTGGAACTGGCGGAGATGCATGGGGTCAGCCGGCAGACCATCCGGCAGGCGGTGCAACGGTTGCGCCAACAGAAGCTGCTGGTGGCCAGGAAGGGCGTGGGCACGCGGGTGGAAGCGCGTCGCCCGGAGGAGGGCTACTATTACGCCCTCCACTCGCTGAAGGAAATTTTCCAGTTCGCCAGCGAAACGACATTGCATGTCGAGCACGAAAAGCTGGTGAAGGTGCGTGGCGCGCTGGCCGCGCAGCTGGCGTCACGCAGCGGCCGCAGCTGGTTGCATCTGGTCGGCGTGCGCAAGGTCGCCGGCCATGACCTTCCGATCTGCTGGGCCGAGGTCTACGTGGATGGCGCCCACGCCCGGCTGATCCAGGGTATGGAAATTCACCAGGCGGCGATCTTCTCGGCCATCGAACGCCATTCCGGCGAGGCTGTCACCGAGGTCGAACAGAACATCAGCGCCACCGTTCTGGCGCCGGCCATGGCGGCCCGGCTGGGGGCCCCGGAGCAGTCGCCGGCGCTGGTGATCACCCGCCGGTATTTCGGCGCTGGACGACGCCTGTTCGAAATGTCCGTCAGCATTCATCCCGCCGACCGCTTTTCCTATGCGATGACGCTGAAACGCGACGTGTCCGTCTGATTGGCGGATATCCGGCCACCGGCGCACCGCCAGCGGGGCCGGCCATGCCGCGCCCGGCTTCGTCGGCAGGTGAAGCGGTTCGGCCAGAGCCAGGGGCGATGAGCCCTCAGGCGAGCCCCCTTGACGAGGGGCACCTGTCTTGCGCTCCATGCACCGGG
>Ga0056914_10000974_pt1 | contig 22001 bp, 19 predicted proteins | sample TNRBio252014_DNA_FD_55168 | JGI IMG/M metagenome (GOLD analysis project Ga0056914, IMG submission 55168) | Wastewater treatment Type I Accumulibacter community from EBPR Bioreactor in Madison, WI, USA - TNR Reactor_6/25/2014_ DNA | ecosystem: Engineered > Bioreactor > EBPR > Anaerobic-Aerobic >...
CTTTCTGCCACGCCGATCCCGCGCACGCTGCAACTGGCGCTGACCGGGGTGCGCGAACTGTCGATCATCGCCACCCCGCCGGTTGATCGTCTCGCCGTGCGCACCTTCATCACGCCGTTCGACGACCTGGTGGTGCGCGAGGCGCTGCTGCGCGAGCGCTATCGCGGCGGCCAGAGCTTCTATGTCTGCCCGCGCATCGAGGATATCGCCGAGGTGAAGGCCTTCCTCGACAGCCATGTGCCGGAGGTGAAGGTGGGCATCGGCCACGGCCAGCTTGCCGCGTCCGAACTCGAACAGGTGATGAGCGATTTCTACGACGGCAAGTTCGACGTGCTGTTGTCGACCACCATCGTTGANTCNGGCCTCGACATCCCCACCGCCAACACGCTCATCGTCCATCGCGCCGACATGTTCGGCCTTGCCGCGCTCTATCAGCTGCGCGGGCGCGTGGGCCGTTCGAAAACCCGCGCCTATGCCATCTTCACCGTGCCGGTGAAAAAACCGGTCTCGCCCCAGGCCGAGCGGCGGCTCAAGGTGCTGCAATCGCTCGACAGTCTCGGTGCCGGCTTCCAGCTGGCCAGCCACGATCTCGACATCCGCGGCGCCGGCAACCTGCTCGGCGAGGAGCAATCCGGCCACATCAAGGAAGTGGGCTACGAACTCTATCAGCAGATGCTGGAGGAGGCGGTGGCGGCGCTCAAGGCCGGTGTCGAGGAGGAGGAAGAGGAGCAGTGGTCACCGACGATCGCCATTGGCGCGCCGGTGCTGATCCCCGAAAGCTACATCGAGGATCTCGACCTGAGGATGGGGCTCTACCGCCGCCTCTCCACGCTGACCACCGATCAGGAAATCGAGGGCTTTGCCGCCGAGATGATCGACCGTTTCGGCCCGCTGCCGCGCGAGGTCGAGCTTCTGATGAAGATCGTGCAGATCAAGGCGCTCTGCCGCCGGGCCAACATCGGCAAGGTGGAAGCGGGGCCGCGCGGCATCATCATCTCGTTCCGGGACAACGCCTTTGCCAATCCCGCCGGGCTCGTGCGCTACGTGCAGGAAAAGGGCACCACCGCCAAGGTGCGGCCGGACATGCGCGTCGTCTTCCAGGGCGATTTCGAGGATACGGCGGTGCGCCTGACGCAGACGCGCCGACTGCTCTCCGAGCTGGTGCGCATCGCCGAGGGCAAAAGGGCGAAAATAGCAGCCGCCATTCCGCCCGCCAGACAGGGAGGGTGAAGCCTCAGCGCAGGAAATCGAGCGCCTGCTTGAGGGCGCCGAGTTGTGCCGCAACCGGGTTGTAATCGGCCGGGCGGGCCGGCGTTTCGCCCTTCAGCGCCGCGTCGATCTTCATGATCCGGTCTTGCAGGCGCAAGGAGCGCTCGACCAGCGCGCGCAGCGTCTCGGGCAGGATGGCGTAGTTGTCCGGCGTGGTGGCGATGTCATGCGGTGCCACCTTGATGCGCGCATGTTCCTTTTCCGCTTCATCGCGGGTCAGTTCGCCCTCGTTCACCGCGCGCTGGAGCAGCAGCCAGGAGGTCAGCTGCATCAGCCGGGTGGTGAGGCGCATGCTTTCGGAGGCATAGGCGAGGGCGTTCTGGCGCGACAGGGCGCGGGATTCGCCGCGGCCGGGGCCGTCCAGATAGGCGGCGGTTTCCTCAACCAGCGACATGCCATCGCGGAACAGGATCTTGAAGGCTTCGGATGTCACCATCCGCTGGGTGAAAGAAACGGTATCGAAGGAAGGCTCCGAAGCCATCGAGGTGTCGCGACGCATATCCCGCATGATGTGTTTTCTCCGTCTGGGGAGGCGCCGTTTCATTTCGTAACAGCCGACGCTCTCGACGGCCTGTGGTGCAACTATAGGACCTTTAACCATGAGGGGCAGTGTCAAACATTTGTTAAGGTTAACACGCGCAGGTGCCGTGCAAAACGGCAAAAAAAGAGGGCTGCGCGAAGGGCAGCCCTTTTGAAAGTTATTAACAGGGAGGCGTCAAACAGAGTGACAGGAGCCACTCAATCCAGAAGACTGGACAAGACTGACGATAAACTGGAAAGCTTAATGGGGCGTAAAAGAGTCAAATTTTTAGGGTTCAGTTTCGGCACAGGCGTCAGAATTTGAAGACCGCATCCGCCGCGCTTTTCGAAGCGATCTTGCGTGTCCGATCCACTGCCAGCCGCTCGATTTCTTCTTTCAGCAGCGCAATCCGCTCGTCGATCTCCTCAACCGACAGCAGGCTCAGATCCTGCCCGATGGTGTGTGTAGGCCTGGGGCGGGGGCGGTCGTCATCGTCGCGCATGGCATGTCCTGACAGGAGCTGTGTGCGCTCAGTTTAGCCGATGCCGGCGGCCAGACAATGCCGGCGCGCTTGACTCGGCGGTTTATCCGCGCCAAGCGGCGCGAGCACAGACCGCAAGGGAGACTGCGATGAGCACGGCATTCGTATTTCCGGGGCAGGGCAGCCAGGCCGTCGGCATGGGCAAGGCACTTTATGAGACCTTTGCCGTGTCGCGCGCCGTCTTCGAGGAGGTCGATGCGGCGCTGGGCCAGAACCTGACGAAGTTGATGTTCGAGGGGCCTTCGGACGAATTGACCCTGACGGCCAATGCCCAGCCCGCGCTGATGGCGGTCAGCCTCGCCGCCCTGCGTGCTCTGGAAGCGGAAAAGGGTGTCGATCTGGCCCGCGATGCCGCCTTCGTAGCCGGCCATTCGCTGGGGGAATATTCGGCGCTGGCTGCGGCTGGCGCGCTCAGCATCTCCGATACGGCAAAACTGCTGCGCATTCGCGGCAACGCCATGCAGAAGGCGGTTCCGGTCGGCCTTGGCGGCATGGCCGCGCTGATCGGGGCGACGAAGGAGCAGGCGCTTGAAGTGGCCGCCGAGGCGGCACAGGGCGAGGTCTGCGAACTGGCCAACGACAACGGTGGCGGTCAGGTGGTGATTTCGGGCCACAAGACCGCGATCGAGCGCGCCATTCCGATCGCGCAAGGTCGGGGAATCCGCCGCGCCATGCCGCTGCCGGTCTCAGCGCCTTTCCATTGCTCGCTGATGAAGCCGGCCGCCGACGCCATGGCCGAGGCCTTGGCCGGCGCCACGATCGTCGCGCCCAGGGTGCCGCTGGTTGCCAACGTTCTGGCCAGCGCCATCAGCGACCCGGCACAGATCCGCGCGCGGCTGGTCGAGCAGGTCACCGGCTCGGTGCGCTGGGCCGAAAGCATGGCCTGGCTGGGACAACAGGGCGTGACGCGGTTCGTCGAGATCGGCGCCGGCAAGGTGCTGTCCGGCCTCGTCAAGCGCATTGTCGATGGCGCGACCGCCGCCAATGTCGCCAGCCCTGACGATATCAACGGTTATACGGCCTAAGGAGCCCCCATGTTCGATCTGACGGGAAAATGCGCGCTGGTCACCGGCGCTTCGGGCGGTATCGGTGCGGCAATCGCCACGGCGCTGCATGCGCAGGGGGCCACGGTAACCCTCTCCGGCACGCGCGCCGGCGTCTTGGAGGAACTGGCGGGCACGCTCGGCAGCCGCGCCCATGTCGTCACCGCCAATCTGTCGGACCGCGCCTCGCTGGAAGCGCTGGTTCCCTCGGCTGAGAAGGCGATGGGCCAGGTCGATATCCTGATCAACAACGCCGGCATCACCCGCGACAACATCTTCATGCGCATGAAGGATGACGAGTGGGACNNCGTGCTNGCGGTCAACCTGACGGCGGGCTTCGTGCTCGCCCGCGCCGCGATCAAGGGCATGATGAAGCGCCGGTTCGGTCGAATCATCGGCATCACCTCGGTGGTCGGCATCACCGGCAATCCGGGGCAGGCCAACTATTCCGCCGCCAAGGCCGGCATGATCGGCATGACCAAGTCGCTCGCCGCTGAGGTGGCCAGCCGCAACATCACCGTCAACTGCATCGCCCCGGGTTTCATCGAGACGGCGATGACGGACGCGCTGAACGACAAGCAGAAGGAAGGCATTCTCTCCACCGTGCCGGCCGGCCGGCTCGGCACCTCGGAGGAGATCGCCGCCGCCGCCGTCTATCTCGCCAGTGTCGAGGCGGCCTACGTCACCGGCCAGACCCTGCACGTCAACGGTGGGATGGCCCGGATTTAACCCTGTTGCCTAAAAAAACCGGGGATGAGGGCAGCGACAAACCTTTATGAAAGGTTGACATTCGCCTCGGTTCTAACGAGAGAAAAGCGGACCTGACGGGCCCGGGCTGATGCTGGCGGGGTCCAGAAGGTTCGTGACTGAACCAGTTTCTTCCGGGTGTCCGTGAAATCGGCGACGGTTTGAATAAAAGACGTCCAACAGAGGATATCGCAACATGGCCACTATCGCCGAACGCGTGAAGAAGATCGTTATCGAGCACCTGAACGTGGATGCCGACAAGGTCGTCGACAAGGCGAACTTCATTGACGACCTGGGCGCCGACAGCCTCGACACGGTTGAGCTGGTCATGGCGTTCGAGGAAGAGTTCGGCGTGGAGATCCCGGACGATGCGGCCGAGACGATCGTGACCGTCGGCGACGCCGTCAAGTTCCTTGAGAAGAACGCGGCCTGATCCAGGCTCGTCTTGAGATAGGACGGCGAGGGATGGGACCTGGACTGCGTCGCGTTGTCGTAACCGGACTTGGCATGGTGGCCCCGCATGGCTGCGGCGTCGAGCCGGTGTGGACACGCATTCTGGCCGGCGAAAGCGCGGCCAGGAAAATCGAGCACTTCGATGTTTCCGATCTCGCCTGCAAGATCGGCTGCGTCATCCCCCGGGGTGACGGAGCCGGCCTGTTCAATCCCGATCAGTGGATGGACAGCAAGGAACAGCGCAAGGTCGATGAATTCATCGTCTTTGCCATGGCAGCGGCCACTCAGGCGCTGAACGACGCCAACTGGCATCCCACCGAGTACGAAGACCAGATCGCCTCCGGCGTTCTCATCGGCTCGGGCATCGGCGGCATCGGCGGCATCGCCGAGGCGTCGGCGACCCTGCGCGACAAGGGTCCGCGGCGTGTCTCTCCCTTCTTCATCCCGGGGCGGCTGATCAATCTGGCCAGCGGCTATGTCTCGATCGAGCATGGGCTGAAGGGGCCGAACCACGCGGTCGTCACCGCCTGTTCAACAGGCGCGCATGCCATTGGCGATGCCTCGCGAATCATCGCTCTCGGCGATGCCGACGTGATGGTGGCTGGCGGTACGGAATCGCCGATCAATCGCCTCTCGCTCGCCGGTTTTGCCGCCTGCCGGGCCCTGTCTACCGGCTATAACGACGACCCCACCCGTGCCTCGCGCCCCTATGACAAGGATCGCGACGGGTTCGTGATGGGCGAGGGCGCCGGCATGGTCGTGCTGGAGGAGCTGGAGCATGCGCTCAGGCGCGGCGCCAGGATCTACGCCGAAGTCGTCGGCTACGGCATGTCGGGCGATGCCTATCACATCACCTCGCCCTCGCCCGATGGTGACGGCGCCTATCGCTGCATGAAGGCGGCGCTCAAGCGCGCCGGCCTTGAGGCGGCCGATATCGACTACATCAACGCCCACGGCACCTCGACCCCGCTGGGAGACGAGATCGAGCTGAATGCCGTGACGCGCCTGGTCGGCAACGCTGCGGCGAAGATTTCGATGTCCTCGACCAAGTCCAGCACGGGGCATCTGCTCGGGGCCGCCGGCGCCATCGAGGCGATCTTCACGGTGCTCGCCATCCGGGACCAGATCGCGCCGCCGACCATCAACCTCGACAATCCCTCTGTCGAGACGGTGATCGACCTTGTGCCCCACAAGGCGCGGCCGCGGCCGATCGAAATTGCGCTGTCCAATTCCTTCGGGTTTGGCGGCACCAATGCCTCGCTGGTCTTCCGCCGCTTCTCTGCCTGACCGGGGCAGAACACCACATGGCGAGGCGCTCCCTCTTTCGCCATATTTGGGCGTAACAAGGATGATCAGGGTCGTGCCCTTTCCGGGCGCGACCGGTGACTGGTTCGCATTGCAATCGTGCGACGGAACAAAGAGACTGGGCCGCTGACCGCCGGTTATGGCGGCAGGCTCTCGCCAGCGGAGTGCGATGAATGGCTGAAGCCCCCAATTCCGAGGTCAAGCCGGAGCGTGGACGCTCGCTGTTCAGCGGTCGCGACAAGCTCAAGCCCGTCAAGGCGCCGGCGCCGCCGGAGAAACCCAAGCGTCGCAAACAGGGCGGGCTGATCGCCGTCCTCTCGGCGTTCCTCACCGTCAGTGTCATCATTCTGGTCGGCGCCACCATGGGCGTCGGCTATCTGCGCCGCATGGCCACCGCACCGGGGCCGCTGCAATCGGATCGCTCGGTGGTGATCGAGCGCGGCGCCGGCACCGAGGAAATCGCCGAGGCTCTGGAGCGCGAGGGCGTCATCGATCGCCCGGCGATGTTCCAGCTCATGGCGATGTCGCGCATGTATGGGGCGCTGAAGGCCGGCGAGTTCCTGTTCAAGCGCGAGGCCAGCCTGCATGAGGTCATCGACACGATCGCCAACGGGCGCGCCATCGAGCACTCGATCAGCATTCCGGAAGGATTGACCAGCGAGCAGATCGTCGCCCGCCTCAAGGAGAGCGACCTGCTGGTCGGCACCGTCGCCGACATTCCGCCCGAAGGCTCGCTGCTGCCCGAAACCTACAAGATCGCGCGCGGCACCTCGCGCGATGCGCTGATCGCCCGCATGCAGCGCGATCAGTCGCGGCTGGTCAAGGAAATCTGGGCCAAGCGGGCCAAGGACGTCCCGGTGCGCTCGGAGCGCGATCTGGTCATCCTCGCCTCGGTGGTTGAAAAGGAAACCGGCCGCCACGACGAACGCTCGCGCGTGGCCGGCGTCTTCGTCAATCGCTTGCAGAAGAACATGCGCCTGCAATCCGACCCGACGATCATCTATGGTCTGGTCGCAGGCAAGGGGACGTTGGGGCGCGGCATCACCACNGCCGACATCCAGTCGCAGACGCCCTACAACACCTATGTCATCAACGGCCTGCCGCCCGGGCCGATTGCCAACCCGGGNCGGGCCTCGCTTGAAGCCGCGGCCAATCCCTCGCGGACCAAGGANCTCTATTTCGTNGCCGACGGCTCGGGCGGTCATGCCTTTGCCGAAACGCTCGACCAGCACAACCGCAATGTCGCGCGCTGGCGCCAGATCGAGGCGGCCAAGGAGGCGGGGCAGGCGCCGCCGTCCGCCCCGGGCTTTGCTCCCGTTCCGGGCCGCACCGAAGCGGCCCCCGCCGCCGCGCCGCGCCAGACCGGCGCTTTGGGCGCGCGTGATGCGAGCGAGGGGACCGCCCTCGATCCGCTTGCCAACAAGTCGTTCGATCTCAACGCCCCGCAGACGGTGCCCTCCGGCGCGGCGCCCGCCCAGCCGGTCCAGCCGGTGCGCACCCGTTCGCGCGCCATCTCCGCCGATGCGGCGGGGCAGCCGCAGCCACCGGCGCGGCGCAATGTCGATGCGTCTGAGGGAACCAAGCGCGATCCGCTCACCAACCGCGGGTTCGACCTGAACTCCGCCAAGGCCGTTCCGAACCTGCGTTAAGCAAGAAAGCCCCGGCGATGGCAGTGAACAGCATGACCGGCTTCGGCCGGGCGCAGGGCAACGCGGGCGATCTGTTCTGGGCCATCGAGCTGAAGAGCGTCAACGGGCGCGGGCTGGACCTGCGCTTTCGTCTTGCCAGCCCGTTCGAAGGGCTGGAACCGGACCTGCGCGGCCTTGCCGCCCGCCGCCTCGCCCGCGGCAACGTTCAGATCGCCCTGACCGTAAAGCGCGAGACAGCCACGGTGAAGCCGCGCGTCAACGAAGCCCTGTTCGCCGAACTGGCCGAGGTGGCGGAGCGGCTGAGTTGGACCTCGCGGCTCGGGACGATCGCCCCCGGCGATCTGTTGCGTATCCCGGGCGTCATCGAAACCGGTGAGGCCGCCGATCAGGCCCCGGATGAGGCGACGCTGAAAGCGGTCACGCAAGGGTTCGATCATGCGCTTGACCAACTCCTCGCCTCGCGCCGGCAGGAGGGCGAGGCGCTGGCGCGCATCATCAGNGGCCAGCTCGACCAGATGGACGAGCGCATCGCAGCCGCTCAGGCCTGTGATGCGGNACGCGCCAGCGCCATCAAGGCACGGCTGAAGGCCCAGATCGCGGCGCTGCTCGACAGTGNCGAAGCTTTCGATGCGGACCGCCTGCATCAGGAGGCGGTGCTGATCGCCGCGCGCATCGACGTGCGGGAGGAAATCGACCGGCTGAAAGCGCATGTTGAACAGGCCCGCCTCCTGCTGGCGGCGCGTGAGGCTGTGGGCCGCAAACTCGACTTTCTGGCCCAGGAGTTCGTCCGCGAGGCCAATACGCTGTGTTCCAAGGCCAACGACATCGCCCTGACCCGCGTCGGGCTTGACCTTAAGAGCGTGGTCGAGCAATTCCGCGAGCAGGTTCAGAACATCGAGTGACACCATGACCACCGCCGCGCCCACGCCCTCTCTTCTGCCGCGCCGCGGCGTCATGCTGGTCATCGCCTCGCCCTCCGGCGCCGGTAAGTCCACGCTCAGCCGCCTGTTGCTGCAAACCGGCGAGAACATCTCGATGTCGGTGTCGGTGACCACCCGCAAGCGCCGGCCAAGCGAGGTGGATGGGGTGCATTATCACTTCCGCACCATCGAGGAATTCGAGGTGATGCGCGCCCGTGGCGAGTTGCTCGAATGGGCTCAGGTGCACGACAACTTTTACGCCACCCCGCGCGCGCCGGTCGAGCGGGCGCTTGCGGAAGGCCGCGATGTGCTCTTCGATGTCGATGTGCAGGGCACGCTGCAGCTTTACCAGACGATGCGCGAGGACATGGCCAGCGTCTTCATCCTGCCTCCCTCGATCCGCGAATTGCACCTGCGCCTCCAGCGCCGCGCCGAGGACGACGCCGCCACGATCAACCGCCGGCTCAAGACGGCGCTGACCGAAATCCGGCACTGGGCGGATTATGACTATGTGCTGGTCAACGACGACCTCGACCGCTGTTTTGGCGAATTGCAGTCCATTCTCAGGGCCGAGCGGCTGAAGCGCGCCCGCAACGGCGCCATCGGCCGACTGACCGAGGTGCTCGATCGCGATCTCGAAAGCCTGCTTTCGGCTCAGGCCAAGGCGCTCTGAGGCCGGCTCAGGGCGTTCGCCAGCGCGACGAATTCGCCGATCTCAAGCGTTTCCGGGCGACGCGTCGCCTCAATGCCTGCTGCGGCCAAGAGGGCAGGGGCATCGCCCAGGCTTTTCAGGCTCTGGCGCAGCATCTTGCGGCGCTGGCCGAACGCCGCAGCGGTCACGCGCTCCAGCATCTTCAGATCGCAGGGAGCGGGCGTCGGGCGCGGCACCAGATGCACGACGCTTGAGGTAACCTTTGGAGGCGGTGTGAACGCTGCCGGAGGCACATCGAACAGCAACCGGGCCTGCGTGCGCCAGCCGGCAAGGATGCCAAGGCGGCCGTAATCGTCGGGGGCTGCCGGGGTGGCAACGATGCGGCGGGCGACCTCGCGCTGGAACATCAGCGTCAGCGATTCATAGAACGGCGGCCAGTCTGGCGTGGTCAGCCAGCCGATCAGCAGCGCGGTGCCGACATTGTAGGGCAGGTTGGCAACGATGCGGGTCGGGCGACCGCCAAGGAGCGGTCGAGGGTCGATTGCCAGTGCGTCGCCCTCGATCACCGTCAGCCGGCCGGGGTAGCGGGCCGTAATCTCGGCAAGGGCCGGCATGCAGCGGGAATCGCGCTCGATGGCCACCACATGCTCTGCCCCGGCGGCGAGCAGGGCGCGGGTCAGCCCGCCCGGGCCTGGGCCGATTTCCAGAACCGTACGGCCGGACAGATCACCCGCCGCCCGAGCGATCTTCAGCGTCAGGTTGAGATCGAGCAGGAAATTCTGGCCAAGCGCCTTGCGCGCGTCGAGTCCATGCGCCTGAATGACCTCCCGCAAGGGAGGCAGGTCGTCGATCTGCGCCATCTCAGCGGTACTGGATGACCGCCCGGCTCCGCAGGGTCTTCATGTAGTCGTCAGCGAAGGCGGCGTTCTGCTTGGCCGTCGCTTCTTTTTCCGCATCGGATTTGACGCTGCGGTCAATCCGCTCGGTTTTCTCGCAAACCGCGATCATTTCGATGCCCTGCTCGCTCGCCATCGGCGGCGTCAGCTTATCAACCGGGGTCTTGGCCAGGAGCGCGGCGAGTTGCTTGTTGAGCGTGTTGGAGGCGCGGCGGATCGGCGGGCGCAGCGCCACATCGCGGAGGGCGCGCAACTCGTCCAGCCCCGAGGCGCAGCCGGAGAAGCGGGCCCGTGCCGCCGCTGCGTCGCGCTGGCGTTGTCCCGCCGCGGTGCCCGGCGGTACGATGAACACCACCGAGGTCAGCGCATAGTCGATGACCTTCACGCCTTCGCCAGTCTTGCTGCCGAAGATCGGGTCGGGTGCCGGCGTACTGCCGAGCTTGGCCTTGCGCGTATGCTCAACCGCCAGTTCCCAGGAATAATCAGCCAGCAGCTTCTTGCGATAGGCATTGGAGTCGATGCCGAACTTGGCCAGATACTGGCTGAATTCGTACAGAGTCTGGCGATTCGAATTGGCGATCTTGGTGACTTGATCATCAATGTTCGTCTCGCTCAGCCGGTAGCCGATGCGGCGCGCTTCCAGGATCTTGAGTTGATCGTCGATCAGGTCGCGCAGGACGGACTTGCGGTCGCTGGCCTTGCCGCCCCCGGCCTTGTTGATGCGGATGCGCTGGTCGACATCATAGGTGGTGATCGGTGACCCGTTGACAAAGGCCGCTGCTTCCTGAGCGGACGCCGGAGCAGGCGTCATCGCCGTCGCGGATGCAAGGGCAAGGACGAACGCGGAAACGCGAACACGCGACATGGCCTTCATGGGAGTGTCCTCAAAGTCCGTTGGAAACTGCGGTCGAGGTGTAGTTGCCGGTCGACGAACGGTACTGCGACTGCCCGAGGTGCTTCAGTTCAAGCCGCATCAGGAACAGNCTGCCGCTCTTCTTGTCGCCGGTCACCACATCGTTGGTGGAGCGCGACCACTGGAGGGCGAAATCGGTGCATTCGTCCTGATAACCGATGGCAAGGCTGGTCGCCGCCACGCGGAAGGGCGAGTTGTTGTAGGTCGGATAGGTCACCGGATCGGCCAGATGGTTGGCGCGCTCCCTCAGGTAACGGTCCATGTCGAGCAGCAGCGAGCCCGAGACNTACCAGTTGTTCGGCAGTTGCAGCTTGGCCGTGTTCAGCCAGCCTTCGCGCCGGAACTGGTAGCCGATGTTCGGCTGGGCGCCGATGCGCGCGTAGACGCTCGACAGGCCCAGCGCCCCGAACGAGGCATTGGCGCCCATCTCGATGCGGCGCAGGGCAAAGGTCCGCTCGTCGAAACGCCCGCGCGCCGTGAACGACAGGGCCGAGAACGGCGAGACCGAAATGCGCCCGACATAGTCCGAGCGGCGGCTCTCCAGCCCGCTGTCGAGGCCGGTATTGATGATGTCGGCCTTCGCATACGAGTTGCGCCCGGCCACCTGAAGCGACTGGCCGAACAGCAGCGAGGCATGCCCGCCACGATCACCGGTGATCGAATATTGCAGCCCGTAATTGGCACGCACGCCGCCCTCGACTCGGTCGAAGCCGGAGAACTTGTTGGGCGAGAACAGCACGGTATCGTCGAAGACGAGGCTGTGGGCGTCCTCGTTCGGCAGGTTGCCGATCTTGGCCTCGTTGGGGCGGAAGACGATCTGCGCGATCGGCTCGACCTGATGCGTGCTGGCGCCGAAGCGCCCGACGAAGGGATAGCGGTATTCGATGCCGGCCATCGGCATGGCACGGCCGGTATAGGTGCTTTCCTCGGGCAGGTAGAAGCGCTGCTTGTCGTTGCCATACACCGCCATGTTGGTCGGCGCGGCGGCGTTGTAGGTCTGGTTCAGGTTGGTGAAGGCTGCGTCCATCCTGAACGAAGCGAACGGCGTCCAGACCTGACCGATGGGGTCGATGTAGCTGCGCCGCCAGCTCAGTGCCAGCGTTGCGCGGGTGTAGTTGCCGGCCATGCCGCGCAGCAGGCAGCGTCCCGGCACATACTGGTAGCAGCCCTCGTACAGCGCGTAGTTGTAGGTGCGGCCCTTGCTGTCGGGGCGGGTGACGCCGGTCAGCAGCGCCGGAATGATCGAGCCGGCCAGCGTGCCGTCCGGCAGGGATTCGAATGCGGCGGCCTGTCGCGACACACTGGTCAGGTTGGCGGTCAGCTGCAATTCGCCGCCGATGCCCGGTGCGGTGAAGCGCCGGTCGTAATCGAGCACCGGATGCACGGCGGCCTGCTGCTTCTGCCAGTCAGTCGTGGTCAGCGGCCGGAAATAATAACCGCGCAGGTCGAACCAGCTCCGCTCGCCCTGTCCGGCGAGGTAGATCGTCGACACCGANTCGCGCCGGAACAGATCGGACAGGCTGTCGGTTTTCAGCCGGTAGTTGGAATAGAAGAACTTGTCGGACGAGGCGGCGATGTCCCAGCCGATCGTCCATTTCTCGTTGATGAAGAAGCGGCCGGTCGTTTCCAGAGCGCCGCGGAATTTCCGGTTTCCGGCGCCGATCGGGTCGGGCAGGAAGGCGGCGGGCGTCTGCTGGAAGATGCCGGCGGCGCGCAGCGAATAGCTGCCGTTCTCCAGCCGGTGGCGCCATTCGGCCTGTCCCAGCACGCCCTGGCGGGTCAGGAAGGTCGGCGTCAGNGTCAGGTCGATGTTCGGCGCGATCGCCCAGAAATACGGCGTCGACACGCCATAGCCAAGGCTGGTCTTGTGCAGCACGCTCGGCGGNAGGAAGCCGGACTTGCGCGTCACCGTCGGGTCGGGCGTGCTGAAGAACGGGATGTAGACAACCGGCATGCCGAAGAATTCGAGGCTCGCCTGTTCGTAATAGATCGTGTGCTCGCTGCTCTTGTGGGTGATGCGCGCGGCGCGCACCTGCCACAGCGGCGGGCGGGAGGGATTGTCGCGGCACGGCTCGCAGGCGGTGTAGGTGCCGCGTTCCAGCACGGTCGTCTCGCCGTCGATGCGTTCGCCGCGGGCCGCCGAGAAGCGCTGCCGGTCGGGCGATTCCGAGCGCAGGGAATCGATGAAGCCCTGCTTGAAGTCGTCGGTCAGTTCGAACCGGTCGCCATAGAATTTTGTNCCGTTCGCCTCGGTGATGCGGGCGTTGCCTTCGGCNAAGACGCGCTTGGACTTGCGGTCATAGATGACGCGGTCGGCTTCCAGTGTCCGGCCCTGATAATAGAGCTGGGCGTTGCCGACGGCGCTGACCTTGTCCGTATCCTTCTCGTAGACGAGTTCGTTGGCCTCGACGAACAGCTTGTCGGGCTTCTTGCCCTTGGCGTCCTTGCCGGCGCTGTCCTTGGCTGCGGCGGCCGCAACAGTNCCCTTCGCTCCGGCCTTCTGCGCGGCNGCGGGCTGGCATGCGANCACGAGCGCCGCAACGGCCGTAGCCGCCAGCAACCCCTGTCTGATCTGAGATGACGGCGCGCGAATCGTCATCCGTCCTCCCGATGTAGCAGGGCCAGTCCCCCGAGCATGCCGCCGATGACGGGTGCAGCCCAAGCCGCAAACACCGTCGAGACCAGCCCGGCGTTGCCGAGGTCCTCCACGATGCGCGTCGCTACATACAACACGAAACCCGCCGTAACGCCACTCAAGACCATTCCCGCAAATCCACCTGATCGCAAAAATCTTAAGGAAACCGATGCCGCGATCAGAACCATTGCCGTCAGCAATGCCGGACGTGCCAGCAAAGACTGATACCTCAGGCGATACCGCGTTGTGTCCAGCCCCGCAAGCTCCAGCATTCTGACGATGCCGGGCAGCGACCAGAAGGACACAGCCTGGGATTGGCCAACCGAACCGCGGATTTGTTCTTTTGTTAAGTATGTTGGCAGTTTGTAGCTGTCCTGCCGNTCGGGCTGCTGGCTGCGTGCGACAATCCGCACGCTTTCGAACAGCCAGTGGTCGCCCCGGAAATGGGCGACGGGGGCCTCGATGCGCTGCTGGAAGGCGCCGTCGCTGGCCCGCTGGTAGGCGGTGACATCGAAAATGTCGAAGGTCGTCTCGTCGATTTTCAGGAAATGCAGGATCGTATCGCCGTTGGCCGATCGCTGGTTGAGCCAGTAGCCGCGCTGCGCGCCCTCGATGACCCGGGTGAAGATTTCCCGNTCCTGCCGCGTCGCCGTATCCTTCAGCGAGGTCGCCACCGGNTTGTAGACGGTNGTGGCAAAGGTGCCGATCAGGATGGCGACGGCAACAATCGGCAAAGAAAACTGCCAGACGGAAACGCCGGCCGCCCGCGCCACCACCAGTTCCAGCTTGCGGCTGAGGTTGAGAAAGGTGGACAGCGCGGCAAACAGGATGGCGAAGGGCAGCACCTGCTCGGCCGTGGCCGGCGTGCGGAAGAAGGCCAGACGCGCCAGCTTGAACGCGGTCGCGCCCTCGGTCTCGCCTGCGCGGCGCATCAGTTCGACCAGATCGAGCATGAAGATCAGCAGGAACACGGTGAAGAANACCGCAGCGATGGCGCTGACGAACTGGCGCGCGAAATAGCGGCCGAGGGTCGAGGTGAGCATGCTCATCGCCGCACCTTCGCCGCCATCGCCATCAGCCATTCCACCGGATCGAAGGCCCGCGCCAGTGCCGCAAGGCCGGACTTCTCGGCCAGCGCCTGAAGCGCATGGACGATGCCGGCCAGCGCCCTGGGCCGCGCCTGGGTCCACACCGCATAGAGCGTGGCCACGGCCACGAAGGCCAGCGGCAGCAGGTACATCAGGACCACGCCGCCGGCATGGCGCACCGCCATGGTCGATGCCCAGAAGCCGCCAACCCGCAGCGCCAGCATCGCCACCGCCGCCGCCGCCATGGCCGCGCCGCGCCCCTGTCGGGTGGTGCGGGCCGAGCCAAGCGCCGCAAAGGCGATCGCCAGCGTCGCAAAGGCATAGATCGGCTGGGCGAAGCGCTCGTGCAGCTCCGCCCGGTAGCGGCCGAACTGTCCGGCCAGCCCGCCGTCGCTGGGCTTGAGCTTCATCAGCTCCGCCGTGGTGCGCTCGCGCGGCTTGTAGACCACCTTGCCGTCATTGACGCCGAGCTGGTCGAGATCGAGGCTGTAGCGCTCGAAATAGACCAGGGCCGTCTCTTTTCTGTTCTTGTCCTGGCGCTGCACGCTGCCCTTTTCGAGCACGAAGAACGGCGAGCCCTCGACATCGACCACCCGCCCGCGCTCGGCGAAATAGGTCATCGCCATGTTCGGGTTGCGACGGTCGTGGAACATGATGCCGCGCATCGTGCCGTTGGGCGCCTTGTCGCGATAATGGAAGGTGATGCCCTGTTCGAGGGTGATGAACTTGCCCTCCTGCACGAAGTGGGTGACCACGTCGGCGCGGATCTTCGAGACCAGATCGCGCAGTTCGCGGAAGCTCTCGGGCATGATCTTGATGGTGATCAGTCCGACCAGGAAACTGACCACCAGCGTCAGCACCAGGAACGGCTTGAGGATGCGCCACGGCGGCATGCCCGCCGCGCTCATCACGATCAGTTCGCTGTCGCCGTTCAGCTTGTTGAGCGTGTACATGATGGCGATGAACAGCGCGAGCGGCGCGATGATCATCACCAGCGCCGGCACCGACAGCAGCGTCAGGTAGAGGAACATGAACAGCGTCTGGCCCTTGCCGGTGACCAGATCGAGTTCGCGCAGCGCCGTGGTCAGCCAGATGACCGCAGTCAGCGCCCCCAGACACAGCAGGAACGCGCTCAGCGCCGTACGGAAGATGTAGCGTTCCAGTATCTGCATTGGTGGGGACGATTTCGGGCCTTCTGCGCTTGGGTGGGTGGCCGAGTCAGAGCCACCCTTGTGGGCATAGATAAGGCAAGCCGGGGCCGCTTGTCCGCGCTCCTTGGGCGGGCGGTGCTGCATTCCTTGACGCTGTGGCACAAAAACCGCGTCGAAAGCGCTTTGCGGGCGTGCCGCTTCGCGCTAACTCCAGAAATGGTCAGTCGCGGTGCTGCATCGCGGGGCCGAATCCGTCGCACTCTCAAAGGCTTTCCATGTCCGCGCTGTCCAGCCTGAGCTTCGCTTCCACCGATTCTGTGTTGCATCCCGCCGTCGTCCTGTTCGTCGGCGATGATCTGGCGCTTCCCGCCGCAGCCGGACGGCTGGGGCCGGAGTTTCCGGCGCTGTTTCGCCTCGCGGCGGATGGCGAATCCTTCAANGGNAAGGCCGGNGCGCTGATCGACCTGGTGGCTCCCGCCGGCGTGCCGGCCACGCGCGTCCTCGTGTTCGGCACAGGCAAGGAGAGCGACCGCGCCAAGCTCGACTGGACGGTTCTGGGCGGCAAGGTGATGGGCAAGCTGCCCTCCGGCCGCAAGCTGTCCATTCTGTTCGACCTGCCGGGCGCAACNGCCGACAGCGCTGCGGATTTCGCCCTCGGCATGGGCCTTCGGGCTTATTCCTTCGACCGCTACAAGACCCGCAAGAAGGACGANGACGCNTCGGNGGGCGCCACGGTCACGCTGCATCTGGCTGATCATGCCGCCGCCAANAAGGCGATGAAAGCCCGAGATGCGGTTCTGAACGGCGTGACTTTGGCCCGCGAACTGGTGAACGAGCCGCCGAACGTGCTCACGCCGGTCGAGTTTGCCAAGCGGGCCTCCGCNCTCGACAAGCTCGGCGTCGTGATCGAAATCCTCGACGAGAAGGCGATGAAAAAGATCGGCATGCGCGCGCTGCTCGGCGTCGGGCAGGGGTCGGAGCAGGACAGCCGCGTCGTCATCATGCGCTGGAACGGCGCAAAATCGGACAAGGCGCAGCCCGTCGCCTTCATCGGCAAGGGCGTGGTCTTCGATACCGGCGGCATCTCGATCAAGCCGGCGCAGGGCATGGAAGACATGAAGGGCGACATGGCCGGCGCTGCCTGCGTGGTCGGCCTGATGCAGGCGCTGGCCGCGCGCAAGGCCAGGTGCAACGTCATCGGCGTCATCGGCCTTGTCGAGAACATGCCGGATGGCAATGCCCAGCGCCCGGGCGATATCGTCACCTCGCTGTCGGGCCAGACCATCGAGATCATCAACACCGATGCCGAGGGCCGTCTCGTCCTCGCCGACGTGCTCTGGTACGTGCAGGATCGCTTCAAGCCGCAGTTCATGGTCAATCTGGCGACCCTGACCGGGGCGATTCTGGTGGCGCTGGGGCAGGAATATGCAGGCCTGTTTTCCAACAACGACGAACTGGCCCAGCGCCTGTTCGACTGCGGCAAGCTGACCGGCGAGAAGGTCTGGCGCCTGCCGATGGGCCCGGAATACGACAAGATCATCGATTCCCGCTTCGCCGACGTGAAGAACTCCGGCGGGCGCTTCGGTGGCTCGATCACCGCTGCGCAGTTCCTTCAGCGCTTCGTCAACGACACGCCGTGGGCGCATCTCGACATCGCCGGCACCGGCATGGGTTCGCCCAACAGCGACATCAACCGGTCATGGGGCTCGGGTTGGGGCGTGCGTCTGCTCGACCGGCTGGTCAGGGAACACTACGAGTGATCAGGGCGCGCGGCGCGTCAAAAGCAGGGTCTTGAACACCTTGGCGGCGCGCTTGGCTTCGAGCGAGGCCACCGCGGTCATATAGTCGATGGCCGCCGCACACCCCGCGGCGGGATCGGCGTCGATGGCGGCAAATCGCGCACCCGCCTTCGGGTCGCGCCCCGTCATGCGATATCCGATGGCGAGCGACTGGCTCAGATCGTCGGAGGGGAGCGGCGTGCGAAACGGCGCGGTGCGCGCCGCCCCTTCGGTGATGATCCGCGCCTTCAGGGCGGCGAGAGAATCGCGCAGCGCAAGGCCCAGCAGGCTGGCATCGAACCCCGGTTTGCCCAGAATGAAGGCCACGCAGGCGCTCGGCCGGCCGCCAAGCTGCTCCAGCGCTTGAAGCGAAAGCCTCATGTAAGCCAGAATCGCCTCGTCCGAGGCATCGGGTGCCAGCGCGTTGAAGGTTTCCTCGGCAAGATCGGCCATCAGCGCTTCGGCCTCGGCTTTCACGCCCGCATCGCCCGGTCGGCCCCGGATCAGGACTGCCAGCCGCTGCTTCAGTGCCGTCTCAAGCCCTGCATCTGCCGCCAGCACGGCGCGGTTGAGCGGCGCCTGTCTGAGCGCCTCCATCACCGCCGACACCTGCCCATCGCTGGCCCGGCGGCCGATGACGCCGTTCACCAGCGCCGGGGTGCCGATGGCCGGCACCACGACCAGCGCCATCAGCAAACCGCGATGGCTGGTCCAGCGGCCGGCCAGATGCGACAGGCCGACGCCGACCGCGCCGCCCGCCAGTCCGAGCAGGGCGATCTGCACCGGCCCGGGCAAGCCTGCAAAAAGGGAGAAAACCGCAGCCATGCCCCCATGAAGAGGCAGCCGGCGCGCGGCTGTCAACGCCGCCGATTGGCGCCCGCGCCGTTCCGTGGCACAAGGCCGCATGACCGAAGTCTGGTTCTATCATCTCCAGAACAAGCCGCTGGAGCAGACCTTGCCCGTGCTGGTGGCGCGCTCGCGCGAGCGCGGCTGGGCGGTGGTCATCCGCGCCGGCTCAGCCGAGCGGCTGGCCGTGCTGGACGACCTGTTGTGGACCTTCGACGAGGCCAGCTTTCTGGCGCACGGGCTGGCCAGCGACCCCGATCCGGCCAGCCAGCCGGTACTGCTGACCACGACCGACGAGCGCCCCAACGGTGCAAATATCCTGTTTTTGGTCGATCGCGCCCCTCTGCCGGCCGAATATCCCTACGAACGCGTGGTGATGATCTTCGACGGGCACGATCAGGAGGCGGTCGATAGCGCCCGTGCCGCCTGGAAAGTGGCAAAAGGGCTCGGCCACGCCGTCACCTATTGGCAGCAGGACGATTCGGGCCGCTGGATGAAAAAGGCGTGAGGCGCTGAGCGCGATTGGCGCTTGCCTTGAAAAACAAAACGACATAAAGATATGTTTATGTCTTTTGGGTCGAGGCTTTTGTGAGCGGTTCAGGCTTGGTGTCCTTCGATGCGGCGATTTCCGCGCTGGAAGCAGCGGGCGAGCCGACGCGGCTGCGCCTTTTGATGCTGCTGGGCGAGGCCGAACTGACCGTGACCGAACTGACGGCGATTCTCGGCCAGTCCCAGCCGCGCGTCTCCCGTCACCTCAAGCTGCTGGTCGAGGCGGGGCTGATCGACCGGCACAAGGAGGGCGCCTGGGCCTTTTTCCGCTCGGCCGATCGCGGCCCGCTCGCCGGGTTCCTGTCTGATTTGTCGCATCATGTCGATGGCGCCAGCGCCGTTCTGGCCGAGGATCGCCGGCGGCTGGCGGATGTGCGGCGCGAGCGTGCGGTGCAGGCGGAGCAGTATTTTGCCCGCCACGCCGCCGAATGGGATCGCATCCGCTCGATGCACGTGCCCGAATCGCGGGTTGAGGCGGCGATCGTCGAGATGCTGGCCGGCGTGCGCATCGAAACCCTGCTTGATGTCGGCACCGGCACGGGCCGCATGCTGGAGGTGCTGGCGCCGCGGGCCTCGCGCGCGGTCGGGCTGGATATTTCGACCGCGATGCTGGCGATCGCCCGCGCCAATGTCGAAAAGGCGGGCCTGCGCAACGTCCAGCTGCGTCAGGGCGATATTTATGCGCTCAGCCCGGCCGAAACGAATTTCTCGCTGATCGTGCTGCATCAGGTGCTGCACTTCCTCGATGATCCGGCCCGCGCGGTGCGCGAGGCGGCGCGGCTGCTCGCCCCCGGCGGGCGGCTGCTGATCGTCGATCTCGCGCCGCATGGCGAGGAGCGGCTGCGCAGCGAATTCAACCACCGCCGCCTTGGCTTTTCCGCCGAGGAGATTGCGGGCCTGATGCAGGATGCCGGCCTTGAGGCTGGCGGCATGACCGCGCTGGCCCCGCTTCCGGGCGAGGGCGACAGCCTCACCGTCGGCATCTGGCTTGGGCGCGACCGCCGCCTCCAGACCGACGCCCCGTTTTTGACCGCCACTGCCGAGGTTGCCTGATGATCGCGCCCTACCTGCGCTCTTCCCGCTCGCCCAACACCAAGCCGCCGCGCATCTCGTTCGAGTTCTTCCCGCCCAAGAACGCTGCGATGGAAGCGACGCTATGGGCGGCCGTGCAGCGTCTTGCCCCGCTGGAGCCGAGTTTCGTCTCGGTCACCTATGGCGCCGGCGGCTCGACCCGCGAGCGCACCCACGCCACGGTCAAGCGCATCGTCGATGAGACGGAGCTGAAGCCTGCGGCGCATCTCACCTGCGTTGCCGCCACCAAGGACGAGGTGAACGAGGTGATCCGCGCCTACTGGGACGCGGGCGTGCGCCACATCGTCGCCCTGCGCGGCGATCCGGTCAGCGGCATCGGCACGGCTTTCGAGGCGCATCCGGGCGGCTATCAGTCCAGCCCCGATCTGGTCGCTGGCATCAAGAAGCTGGGCGATTTCGATGTTTCGGTCTCCGCCTATCCGGAGGGGCACCCCGAAAGCACCTCGATCGCGCAGGATCTGGACCTGCTCAAGGCCAAGGTGGACGCCGGCGCCAGCCGGGCGATCACCCAGTTTTTCTTCGATAACGACCAGTATTTCCGCTATCTCGACAAGGTGCACAGCCGCGGCATCGACATTCCGATCGTGCCGGGCATCCTGCCGGTGCAGAACTTCACCCAGGCCGCCAGCTTCGCCAAGCGGGCCGGCGCGCGCGTGCCGCCGTGGATGGCCCAGCGCTTCGAGGGGCTGGAGGACGATGCCGAGACGCGCAAGCTGGTCGCCGCCGCCGTCGCCGTGGAGCAGGTCTACGATCTGCTCGACCGGGGCGTGTCCGATTTCCACTTCTACACCATGAACCGCGCCGATCTGGTCTTTGCCATCTGCCACATGCTGGGCATGCGGGCGAAAGCCTGACGCCACACCCTGGAGGCCGGGGTGTGCCCGGTCATCCAAGCCTGTCCACCGTACCCAAGCCGCGGATGCCCCGCTCAAAGCCGGGCAGGGCGACAAGAGAGTAGCTGCCATGACCAACCCTTTCCCCCCCGTCGACGGCGCTGAAATCCGCAAGTCCCTGATGGCCGCCGCCCGTGAGCGTATCCTTGTGCTCGACGGTGCGATGGGTACGGAAATCCAGAAGCTCAAGCTGGATGAGGATGCCTTCCGGGGCGAGCGCTTCAGGGGCTTCGACCACCCGCTGAAGGGCAACAACGACATCCTCGTGCTGACCCAGCCCGATGCGGTGCGCAACGTCCATCTCGACTACTTCATGGCCGGGGCGGATATCGTCGAAACCAACACGTTTTCGGGCACCACCATCGCGCAGGCCGACTATCACCTTGAAGAAGCGGTGACCGACATCAACTTCCACGGCGCGCGTCTGGCGCGGGAAGCCGCGATCATCGCCCAGCAGAAGGACGGCCGCCGCCGCTTCGTTGCCGGCGCCATCGGCCCCACCAACCGCACCGCTTCGATCTCTCCGGATGTGAACAACCCCGGCTATCGCGCTGTAACCTTTGACGATCTGCGCATCGCCTATGCCGAGCAGATCCGCGCGCTGATCGCCGGCGGTGCGGAACTGGTGCTGATCGAGACGATCTTCGACACGCTCAACGCCAAGGCGGCTGTATTCGCCGCCGAGCAGGTGTTCGCCGAAATCGGCATGCGCCTGCCGGTGATGATCTCGGGCACGATCACCGATCTTTCGGGCCGCACCCTCTCGGGCCAGACGCCGACGGCCTTCTGGCATTCGCTCAACCACGCCCGCCCGCTCAGCTTCGGCCTCAACTGCGCGCTGGGCGCGCGCGAGATGCGCGGCCATATCTCGGAGATTTCCAAGGTCGCCGACACGCTGGTCTGCGCCTATCCCAACGCCGGCCTGCCCAACGAATTCGGCCTTTATGACGAAAGCCCGGAGGCGATGGCCGATCTGGTCGCCGACTTCGCCCGCGCCGGCCTAGTCAATATCGTCGGCGGCTGCTGCGGCTCGACGCCGGCGCACATCGGTGCGATTGCCA
>Ga0056914_10000985_pt1 | contig 21840 bp, 18 predicted proteins | sample TNRBio252014_DNA_FD_55168 | JGI IMG/M metagenome (GOLD analysis project Ga0056914, IMG submission 55168) | Wastewater treatment Type I Accumulibacter community from EBPR Bioreactor in Madison, WI, USA - TNR Reactor_6/25/2014_ DNA | ecosystem: Engineered > Bioreactor > EBPR > Anaerobic-Aerobic >...
GCCGCGCGTGGCATGCGCCACCCAGGCCTTGATCGACGGGCTCCACTGGAAATAGAGCTGAATGTCGAGCGGCGTCCGCCGGGCCGGACAGCGGCGGGCGGCATAGTCCAAGCCGTCGCCCTCCAGCGGCAGGATGCGCGCGGCCAGGAACATCACATCGCCGCGCGCGCCCCGGCGCATGTCCAGAATCTGGTAGCGCTCCTGATCGTATCGGGTGCTCTCGGGCAGGATGAACCCGTCCAGCCAGCTTTCGATGAGCTGTCGCGCGGTCGGGTCCGGCGCATTGGGGCGCACGGGCCTGGCATTGGGCAGGGTCACGATCTCGGTCTGCCCCTGTGGCGTCACGGGCGGGGCCGCAGGGGCCTGTGCCAGCGCCGCAGTGGCGGCCAGAAGGGACATAAGGCCGGTCCGCAGCAAAACCCACGCGCGCATGGCACTCTCCTTTGCCTGTCGTCCAAAGGTGGCCCCGCCGGCGGCGAATTCAATTCCGCATTTTGCCGCCTGCCGCGCGGCTTTGCGCTGCATCAAGCGGCAGGGGCGCGCTCAGAGGCGGAAGTCCTCGCCCAGATAGAGCCGGCGCACCTCCGGGCTGGCGATGATGTCCTCGGGCGAGCCTTCCATCAGCACCTGGCCGGAATGGATGATGTAGGCCCGGTCGATCAGGCCCAGCGTCTCGCGCACGTTGTGGTCGGTGATCAGCACGCCGATGCCGCGCGCGGTCAGCTGGCGCACCAGCGCCTGAATGTCGCCGACCGCGATCGGGTCGATGCCGGCGAACGGTTCGTCGAGCAGCATGAACGACGGCCGCCCGGCCAGCGCGCGGGCGATTTCGCAGCGGCGCCGCTCGCCTCCCGACAGCGCGATCGACGGCGACTTGCGCAGCCGCGCGATGTCGAACTCCTCCAGCAGCGAATCAAGCTCGCGTTCGCGCACCCTCTTGTCGGGTTCCACCACTTCCAGCACGGCGCGGACGTTCTCCTCCACCGTCAGGCCGCGGAAGATCGAGGCCTCCTGCGGCAGGTAGCCGATGCCGAGCCGGGCGCGGCGATACATCGGCAGCGGCGTGATGTTGTGCCCGTCGAGGATGATCGTGCCGCTGTCGGCCGGCACCAGCCCGGTGATCATGTAGAACACCGTGGTCTTGCCGGCGCCGTTGGGTCCCAGCAGGCCCACCGCCTCGCCCTTGCGCACGTCGAGCGAGGCACCGCGCACCACCTCGCGGCCGCGATAGCTCTTGCGCACCTCGTGCACCGAGAGGATGTCGAGCCCGTCCTCGATCCGGCGCGGCGCATGCAGCCCCGGCGCATGCGGCAGCACGGGCGGGCGCGGCGCGGGGCTCGACGCCGCCTGTGCGGCGTCCGGGCCGGGCCGTCCGGCAGTCATGCGGGAGAGGAAGCTGGAGAACGGGGAAATGACGACGATCCTTAGCGCGCTGCACCGCTTGTGCGGGTCCTTGACGGCCCTGTCAACCGGCGCCGCTCAGCGCGTCTTGGGCTTGTCGCTGGTCTTCTCGTTGGGCGTGAAGATGCCGCGCACGCGCCCGCCCTCCATCGTGCCGACGCCGGTCTTGGTGCGGTAGACCAGCTTTTCGCCGGCCTGCACGTTGTCCCCGTCGGAGAGCACGACATTGCCGGTCAGCGTCACCACATCGGCTTCATAGACCAGCAGCTTCGACGTGGCGGTCTGGTTCTCCTGGTTGACCGAGACCGGGCCGTGGCATTCCAGCCGCTTGAGCCCGCTGGCGCCGGGCACGGGCGCACTCGCCACCTCGCCTTTCGCCTCCTTCTTCTCGCCGCCCTCCTTCTTGTCGAAGAAGATCGCCAGCGAGGAACAGCGCATGGTCATCTTGCCCTGCACCACGATGACATCGCCCGAATAGACGGCCTTGTTCTCCGTCTGCTTCACTTCGAGCCTGTTGGCGTCGATCTTGTAGGGCTCCTTGCTGCCCTGAGCGCCAAAGCCGCTCAGCGGCGAGGTGGCCTTGCCCTTGGCCTGCTGTGCCGCCGCACCGCTCGCCCCGGCGCCGATCGCCGCCAGCGCCAGCAGGAGGCCCGCCGCGCGGCGCATCGTCTGTCGTCCCGTCACTGTCCTTGCTCCGCTGCTTTCTTGTCGGGTCGCGTGCCGGCCTCGGCATTGGTGAATTCGCTGCGCACGCGCCCTTCGAACACCACCGTCTTGCCGCTGTCGGAAACGCGCATGGTCTCGGATTTCACCCAGCCGTTGGGCACCACCAGTTCGGCCGGCTCGTCGCTGTCCAGCGTGCCGCCCTTGAAGTCGACGTTGGCGTGGCTCAGCTTCAGTTCCATGCCGTTGTCGGTCTTCACCGTCACCTTTTCGCGCACCACCATCTTTTCGGTGGTGGCATCATAGACGCCGTTGCTGGCGGTCAGCCGCGCCCAGGCATCGTCCGACATCTCGATGCGCGCCACCGGCAGGCGAAATTCGACGATGTTGCTTTTCTTGGCATCCTGCGAGGCGGAATCGGACACCACCTCGTAGGCCTTGTTGTCCTTGCGGAAGCCCGACACCTTGAGCTGCTCCATCGTCACCTTGGTGCCCTGCAATCCGACGGTCGAGATCTCGACATCCGGCTCGACGGCGCGGAACGGGTTGAGCAGCCGGCCGAAGATGCCGACCAGCAGGATCGCCGCGATGGCATAGGGCAGGGCCCGGCGCAGCAGCGCGACCCGGCGGCTGTGGGCGATGGCGACATCGAAGGCGCGCTGCTGCTCGGCGCGCGAGCGCGGCCCCCGCTCGTGCGGGGCCGGGGCGACTGCCGTGATGCCGTAGCTGTCCACCATCTGGTTCCGTTGGGCGATTGGCGTGGCGAAGTTATGACTTCGCCGGCTCATTCATGCGCGAAGATGTCGGTTTCCGGCCAGCCGGCAAGGTCCAGTTCGGCCCGGAAGGGCAGGAAGCGGAAACACGCCTCGGCCAGCTGCGTGCGCCCTTCGCGGGCCAGCATCTGGTCGAGCCTGGCCTTGGCGGCATGCAGGTAGAGCACATCCGAGGCGGCATAGGTCAGTTGCGCCTCGCTCAGCGTTTCGGCCCCCCAGTCCGAGGATTGCTGCTGCTTGGACACCTCCACCCCGACCAGTTCGCGCAGCAGGTCCTTCAGCCCGTGCCGGTCGGTATAGGTGCGCGTCAGCTTCGAGGCGATCTTGGTGCAGTAGACCGGCGCAACGGTGACACCGAAGGCCCGCCTGAGCATGGCAAGGTCGAAGCGGGCGAAATGGAACAGTTTCAGCACCGTCGGATCGGTCAGGCTGGCGACCAGATTGGGCGCCGCGCTCTGGCCCTGCGCGATCTGGACCACATCGGCGCTGCCGTCGCCCAGCGACAGCTGCACCACGCACAGCCGGTCGCGCTGGAGGTTGAGGCCGAGGGTTTCGGTGTCGATGGCGACGACCGAGCCGGAGGGCAGGGGGGCGGGAAGATCGCCCTTGTGAAAACGGATGGTCATGCGCGCCTTGATCTTCTGGAAGAATCCGGATGCTGCGACATAGCCTTTTTATTCAACCCGGCAAAGCCTTGCGCGCTTTGCGCGCGTTTCAACTCTGGGCTATGGCTTGGGCATGTTCGCAAAACCCTTCCGACGGGCCGTGCGCGGCCGCCTGCTCTGGTTTGTTTCCGACCCCGCCGTCGACGGCGCGCGCGCCTATCGCTACCTCGACGACGGCGTGATGCTGATCCGCAACGGCCTGATCACCGCCATCGGCGAATCCTTCGCCATGGAGCGGCAGGTGCCGCCCGATATCGAGATGCTCGATTTCGGCCAGGCGCTGGTGATGCCCGGGTTCATCGACGCCCACCTGCACATTCCCCAGACCCAGGTGATCGCCGCCAACGCCGAGAACCTGCTCGACTGGCTGGAGCGCCACACCTTTCCCGAGGAACAGCGCTTCGCCAATCCGGCCCACGCCCGCAAGAACGCCGGCTTCCTGCTCGACACGCTGCTGAAGAACGGCACCACCACCGCCGCCGCCTTCGGCTCGGTCCATCCTGAATCGGTCGAGGCCTTCCTCGGCGAATCGGACCGGCGCAACACCCGCATGATCGCCGGCAAGGTGATGATGGACCGCAATGCGCCCGAGGCCCTGCTCGACAAGGCGCAGAAGTGCTATGACGACAACAAGACGCTGATGGCCCACTGGCACCATCACGGCCGCCAGCTCTGTGCCATCGCCCCGCGTTTTGCCATCACCTCGTCCGAGGAGCAGCTCGAACTGGCGCAGGCGCTCAGCCACGAGTTCGCCGACGCGCACATCATGACGCATCTCTCCGAAAGTCCCGGCGAGATCGCCCGCGTCGCCGAACTGTATCCGGGCGCTAAGGACTACACCGACGTCTACGACCAGTTCGGCCTTCTGGGTGCGCGCAGCCTGTTCGGCCACTGCATCCACCTGGGCGCGCGCGAGCGGGCCCGGCTGAAGGAGAGCGGGAGCGTCGCGGTGCACTGCCCCACCTCCAACCTGTTCCTCGGCTCCGGCCTGTTCGACTGGAAGGGCATGCACGACGAGGGCCAGCGCCTCGCCCTCGCAACCGACATCGGCGCCGGCACCTCCTATTCGATGCTGCGCACGCTGGGCGATGCCTACAAGATCAGCCAGGTGCGCGGCCACCGCATCGGCCCGCTCGAAGCCTTCCACGCCCTCACCCTCGGCAATGCCGCCGCGCTCAGCCTGTCGGGCCAGATCGGCAGCTTCGCGCCGGGGCGGGAGGCGGATTTCGTCGTGCTCGACGCCCGGGCGACGCCGGAAATGGCGCAGCGCATGGAGCGGGTGATGAGCCTTGAGGATGAACTGTTCGTGCTGATGACNCTGGGCGACGAGCGCGCCGTCAAGGCGACCTACGTGATGGGCGAGCCGGCCCGCATGACCGGCATGTAAGGGATCAGGGCGGCGCNTCCTCGATCGCCCGCCAGTCGTAGAGCAGGACATCGGGCCTCAGCGTGAAGCCGAAGTGGTTGCCCCCGCCGTTGGGCAACTGGTCCTCGGAGCGGGCGATGGCCCGGCCGCTCAGCGCGCACTTGAGCAGGGTTCCCACCCCGCCATGCCCGACGAACAGGGTCGGCGTGTCCGGCTCGGAGCCGGCAATCCGCATCACCCCCCGCAGGATGCGCGCCTGCGCGTCGATCGCCCGTTCCCAGCCGCGCACGCTCTCCAGCGGGCTGGCGAAGAAGGCGTTGGCCGTCGCCTCGAACTCCGGCGGCGGCAGGAAGCCGGTGGCGCTGCGGTCATTCTCGTGCAGGCCGTCAAAAACCTCGATTTTTCGCCCCAGCGCCCGGGCGATCATCTCCGCCGCCTCGATCGCCTTGGTCTCCTCGCTGGCGATGATGCGGGCAAAGCGGCTGGTCCAGCCATCGCGCACCAGCGCCTCGATCCGCGCCCGCCCGATGGGCGAAAGGCCCCATCTGGGCACCGGCACGGCGGGGTCGATGGCGACCTGCGGATGGGTCAGATAGGCATGCCGGATCATGGGCCCTCCTCCGCCGTGATCTCGAAGGCGGCCTTGAGCAGCGCGCGGGTGTAATCGGTGCCGGGCGCGGCGAAAATCTCCGTCGCCGGCCCCTGTTCCACCACCTTGCCGGCCTTCATCACGATCAGGTGGCTGGCCATCGCCCGCACCACCTTCAGGTCGTGGCTGATGAACAGATAGGCAAGGTCGCGCTCGGCCTGAAGCTTCTTCAGGAGCGCCACGATCTGCGCCTGCACCGACATGTCGAGCGCGCTGGTCGGCTCGTCCAGCACCACGAACTTCGGGTTGAGCGCCATGGCGCGGGCAATGGCGATGCGCTGGCGCTGCCCGCCCGAAAACTCGTGCGGATAGCGGTCCATCGCGGCCGGGTCGATGCCGACCTCGGCCAGCGATTCAGCCACGATGCGCCGGCGCTGGCCATAGCTCAGGTCCGGTTGCTGGATGCCCAGCCCCTCGGCCACGATCTCGGCCACCGACATGCGCGGGCTGAGCGAGCCATAGGGGTCCTGAAAGACGATCTGGATGTCCTTGCGCAACGGGCGCATCTCGGCAAAGCCGAGGGTGTCGATCCGTTTGCCCAGATAGACGATCGGCCCGTCCGAGCGGATCATGCGCAGCGCGGCAAGGCCCAGCGTCGTCTTGCCCGATCCCGATTCGCCGACCACGCCCACCGTCTGCCCGGCCCGCACCGAGAAGGAAATGCCGTCCACCGCCTTCACATGGCCGACCGTGCGCCGCAGCAGCCCCTTCCTGATCGGGAACCAGACCTTGATGTCCTGTCCTTCGAGAATCACCGGCTTGGCGGTGTCCACCGGCGGCGGCAGGCCCTTCGGCTCGGCCGCCATCAGCGCCCTGGTATAGGGGTGCTGCGGGTTGGCGAACACCTCGGCCACCGGCCCGGCCTCCACCACCTTGCCCTTGCGCATCACGCAGACCGTGTGGGCGATGCGCCGCACGATGCCCAGATCGTGGGTGATGAACAGCATGCCCATGCCGGTTTCGCGCTGCAATTGCTGCATCAGGGCGAGGATCTGCGCCTGCACGGTCACGTCGAGCGCCGTGGTCGGCTCATCGGCGATCAGCAGGTCCGGCTCGTTGGCCAGCGCCATGGCGATCATCACCCGCTGGCGCTGCCCGCCCGACATCTGGTGCGGATAGGAGGTCATCCGCGTCTCGGGGTCGGGAATGCCGACACGGCTGAGCAGTTCCAGCGTGCGCGCCCGCGCCGCCGCGCCGGTCAGGCCGCGATGCACGCTGAGGATTTCCGAGATCTGCCGTTCCACCGTGTGCAGCGGATTGAGCGAGGTCATCGGCTCCTGAAAGATCATGGTGATGGTGTTGCCGCGGATCTGGCGCATCCGCGCCTCGTCCGCGCTCAGCATGTCCTCGCCGTTGACCAGCACCTNTCCGCCCGGATGGAANGCGGCGGGATAGTTGAGCAGCTTGACGATCGACAGCGCCGACACCGATTTGCCCGAACCCGATTCGCCGACCAGCGCCAGCGTCTCCCCGCGCCTGACCTCGTAGGACACCCCGTCCACCGCCATGGTGACGGCGCCGCCCTGGCGAAAGCCGGTGGACAGGTCGCGGACGCTGAGCAGGGGAGCGTCCGTCATGCGAAGGTCTTTCTGGGGTCGAAGGCGTCGCGCACCGCCTCGCCGATGAAATTCAGCAGGCTGAGCATCAGCGCGATGACGAAGAAGCCCGAGACGCCCAGCCACGGCGCCTGAAGGTTGGCCTTGCCCTGTTGCAGCAACTCGCCCAGCGAGGGCGAGCCCGGCGGCAGGCCGAAGCCGAGAAAATCGAGCGAGGTCAGCGTGGTGATCGAGCCGTTGAGCACGAAGGGCAGCAGCGTCAGCGTCGCCACCATCGCGTTGGGCAGCACATGGCGCACCATGATCTTGCCATCCGACAGGCCCAGCGCCCGGGCCGCGTTGACATATTCGAAGTTGCGGGCGCGCAGGAATTCGGCCCTGACCACGCCGACCAGCGCCGTCCATTCGAACAGCAGCAGGATGCCGAGCAGCACGAAGAAGCCCGGCGCCACCACCGAGGAAATGGTGATCAGCAGATAGAGCCTGGGGATCGAGGTCCAGATCTCGATGAAGCGTTGCAGCACCAGATCGATCCAGCCGCCGAAGAACCCCTGCACCGCGCCCGCCGCGACGCCCACCACCGAGGCGACCAGCGCCAGCGTCAGCCCGAACAAGACCGAGATGCGGAAGCCGTAGATCAGCCGCGCCACCACGTCGCGGCCGCGGTCGTCGGTGCCCAGCCAGTTCCGTTCGAGCCCGGCACAGCCGCCGACGCCCAGCTTGTCGGCCAGCGGCTTGCATTGCGCCTCGCTCAGCCACCAGGTCGGCGGCGAGGGCGCCGGGGCGGGCAGGTCGCGGTTCACCGTGTCGTAGGCGAAGCGGATCGGCGGAAAGATCATCCAGCCATTGGCGCGGATCTCGTTGGCGATCACCGGATCGCGGTAGTCGGTGCGGGCCAGAAAGCCGCCGAACTTCTCCTCCGGGTAATCGACCAGCACCGGAAACAGGATCTCGCCCTTGTAGGAGGCGATCAGCGGCCGGTCGTTGGCGATCAGTTCGGCGAACAGCGAGGTGACGAACAGCACGAGGAACAGCCACAGCGCCCAGAAGCCACGCCGGTTGCGCTTGAAGTTGTCGAGCCGGCGCCGGTTGATCGGCGACAGGGTGAAGCGCCCGCGCGGCGCGCCGCTGGCCACGGCAAAGGTTTCGTCGGCGGCGAGGATGGGACCGGTCATACCCCGCGCGCCTCGAAGTCGATGCGCGGATCGATGAAGGTATAGGTCAGGTCGGTCACCAGGTTGATGACGAGGCCGATCAGCGCGAAGATATAGAGGTTGGCGAAGACCACCGGATAATCGCGGTTGAGGATCGATTCGAACGACAGAAGCCCCAGCCCGTCGAGCGAGAAGATCGTCTCGATCAGGATCGAGCCGGTGAAGAAGGCGTGGATGAAGGCGGATGGAAAGCCCGAGATGACGATCAGCATGGCGTTGCGGAAAACGTGGCCATAGAGCACCGCGCTCTCGCTCAGGCCCTTCATCCGGGCGGTCAGCACATATTGCTTGCGGATCTCGTCGAGAAAGGAATTCTTGGTCAGGAAGGTGAGCGTGGCAAACGCCGACAGCGACATGGCGATGATCGGCAGCGTGATGTGCCAGAGATAGTCGAGCGCCTTGCCGCCCAGCGACAGCGTGTCCCAGGTTTCGCTGGTCAGCCCGCGCAGCGGAAAGAGATTGAAGAACGAGCCGCCGGCGAACAGCACGATCAGGAACACCGCCACCAGAAAGCCCGGCATGGCATAGCCGATGACGATGACGGCGGAGGTCCAGACATCGAAGGGCGAGCCGTCGCGCACCGCCTTGCGGATGCCCAGCGGGATCGAGATGCCGTAGGAGATCAGCAGCATCCACAGGCCGAGCGACATCGAGACCGGCAGCTTTTCCTTGATCAGCTGCAGCACGGTCGCGTCGCGGTAGTAGCTCTTGCCGAACTCGAAGCGCGCATAGTCCCACAGCATCTTCAGGAAGCGCTCGTGCGCCGGCTTGTCGAAGCCGAACTGCTTTTCAAGTTCCTTGATGAAGGCCGGGTCCAGCCCCTGCGCGCCGCGATAGCTGGAATTGCCCTGCGCCGCCTGAAGCGCGGCCTGTCCGCCGACATCGCCGGTGCCGCCCCCCACCCGCGAGGAAGCGGAGGTGTCCGCCCCCTGAAGCTGGGCGAGCACACGCTCCACCGGTCCGCCCGGCGCGAACTGCACGATGACGAAAGCCACCAGCAGGATGCCGAACAGCGTCGGGATCATCAGCAAGAAGCGTCGGAGGATATAGGCCAGCATGATTCGCTTATAACCGAATTCGTTAAGAAATACGGTTAACGAACGCTTGCGCCCCCGCTCACACCCGCTCCAGCCTCACGTGCTTGATCCCCTGCCGGTGATAGGTGAAGGCGATGTGCACGCTGCCGTCCGGCATCTGGAAGACGGAGGGGTAGGACAGCTCGCGGTTTTTCCGCTCGGTCGAGTTGTTGGTCATGCAATAGCCGTCGCCGGTCTCGATCTCGATCCGCTGCGGCCAGCTGTGCCCGCCGTCGCTCGACAGCGCCAGCACCAGCGGCGCCCGCGGCGCCCCCCAGAAGGCGGTGCGCACCCGCGCCGGCTGCACGGCGCTGGTGCCCTCGTCGTCCTCGATCTCGTCATAGAGCGACAGCCGNCGGTCGGTGGCGTCGGCGGCGCTCGCATGGTTGTAGGCCAGCGCGATCCGCCCGTCGGCAAGGCGCGTCGCCTGNACCGAGGAGTTGTTGTTGGGCAGTTCGGTCGGCTGCGGCGCCGTCCAGCTGCGCCCGCCGTCGCTTGAGCGCGAGGCATGGATGAAATCGGCCCAGCGGCTGCGATAGAGCGCCAGAAGCGTGCCATCCCCCGCCTCGACGATGTTCATGTGCACCGCGCCGCTGCTGTCGGGCACATCGATGCGCGCCCATGTGCGGCCCTGATCCGAGGACAGCCGCAGGGCGCTGGCGTCGTCATCGCCCACCCATTTGATGCCCGGCAGCGTGCGGCAGAGGAAGGTGCCCAGGAGCCAGTCGCCAGTTTCCAGCACCTGCACCGGCTGGCGCACGAAGGTGCCGGGATCGCCGATCATCGTGTCGGCCGCCGACCAGGTCAGGCCATGGTCGTGGCTGATGCGCCGGCGCACCACGGCGGTGTCCTGATTGCCCGATTTCTGCGAGGTGTAGAGCAGCCAGAGCGCNCCCGAGGGCGTCGGGAACAGGATCGGATTCTGCTCCGAGCGGCCCGGATCGTCGACCAGCCTCACCGTCGGGCTCCAGCCCGCCGCCCCCGGTGCGAGGCGCGAAAAATGCACCGAAATGTCGGCCATGCCTTCCTGAGTGCCGCCGAACCAGACGCAGCCGAGGCTGCCATCGCCCAGCGCCATCAGGTTGGCGGCGTGGTTCTGCGGGCTGGGCGAGGGGATGAAGGCCTCGCTCTGGCCCGGCCGGCCGGGGCGCGGGCGCAGGATGCCGTCCATCTGCGCGCTGATGTCGGTGGTCTCTTCAAAGAGGGCTGCCCCGCTCATGCTGTTGCTCCTTGCGCGTTGCCGCCGGCCAGACGCTCGGCGTATTCGATGGCTTCGATCAGGCTGGTTTCGCTGGCGATGCCCTTGCCGGCGATGTCGAAGGCCGTGCCGTGGTCCACCGAGGTGCGGATGATCGGCAGGCCGAGGGTGATGTTGACGCCCGAAAGCGCCTCCCACCTGCCGGTTTTCGGATCGACGTTGAAACCCAGCAGCTTGACCGGGATATGGCCCTGATCGTGGTACATCGCCACCACGGCGTCATACTGCCCGGCCCTGAGCTTGACGAAGACGGTATCGCCCGGCACCGGCCCGACCACATCCAGCCCGTCGGCCACCGCTTTTGCAATGGTGGGGGCGGAGACATCGATATCCTGCCGGCCGAACAGCCCGCCCTCTCCGGCATGCGGGTTGAGCGCCGCCACGGCGATCTTCGGCCGCGCCTTGCCCAGCCGCCGCATCGCCTCGTGGGTCAGGTCGATCACCCGGCGGATGCGCTCGGGCGTCACGCGTTTGGGCACATCCTCCAGCGCGACATGGGTGGTGACGTGGCTGACGTTCATGGTGCCATGCGCCAGCATCATCACCGAGCCCTTCACCCCGGTCAGCTCGGCCAGAAGCTCGGTATGCCCGGCATAGTGATGGCCGGCGAGGTTGAGCGCCTCCTTGTTCAGCGGCGCGGTGACGAGCCCGCCGATGCGCCCGGCCAGCGCCAGCGCCACCGCCCGTTCGATGGCGAGATAGGCCATGCGCCCGCCCTCCGCGCCGATCTGGCCGGTGACGATGGCGCCCTGTCGCGGCCCGGCCTGAAGGCAGGCGAGGGCCGGCCACGCCGCATCCTCCTGCGTCTCCGCCATGGCGGGGGCGCCGAGCAGCGCCTCGGCCGAGCGCAGCGCCGCGACATCGCCGATGACCAGCAGCCGGAGCCCGCCGGCGGCGATCCGGTCCTTCAGCTGCTGCGCGGCGCGCACGATGATTTCGGGGCCGATGCCGGCGGGGTCGCCCATGGTGATTGCAAGATGCTGGCTCATGCGTGACTGCTTTCGCGAGGGGGGAGGGCCGCGATCAGGCGGCGGAGGACATCCGGGCGGCCGAAGGCGCCCGATTTGGACAGGATGGTCAGGCCGGCGCAGCGCCCGCCCTCAAGCCGGGACAGCGGCGCCCCCGGCTCGCTCTCGCCGGTGACGGTGAGGGCCCGTGCGCCGAGCGCCGGCATGATCGCGCGCAGCGTCTCGCCGCCGCTGACGAACAGCGTGCCGGGGCAGGGCAGGGTTTCGGCCAGCCGGCAGAACAGCGCCGCGATCCGCCGCGCCGCCGCCGCGCGGTCAAGGCCCGGCGGCAGGTCGGCGGTCACGAACACGGCGCCCTCCGCGGCCAGACGGCTGCCGATCGCCGCCTCGGCGCCGGCGCTGCCGTCNGTCGTCAGCCAGGCGCCGGCAACCGCCTCCAGCTGCGCCAGCATCACCGGGTGGTGCGAGCCGATCAGCCCGAGCAGCGGTCTGCCGATCCGCCCCGGCGCGNCGGCGGGCGCACCCAGCGCCCGGGCCANCGCCGCCGACAGCCCCGAGGCGCCGNCCCAGAGGATCGGCTTGCCGCTGGTGAGCCCGACCCGGGCGAGCCGGTCGAGATCGGCATCGCTGGCGCAATCGACCAGCGTGATCCCCGGTTCCAGCGGCGCCTCCGGCCCGGCGAGGCGCACGCCATGCCCCAGCCGGCCGAGCGCCGCGCCNAGATCCTCTCCGGTCGCCTGCCAGCCCCCGGCGGTGTGCCACATCTGCCGGCCGCCGCGCGTCACCCGGTTCTGGCCGGGAATGGCCGGGGCGACGAGCACATGGCTGAACCCGGGCCGATGNGCCAGGATGGCCGCCAGTTCCGCCGCCGCATGGCCGCGCAGCAGGCTGTCGAGCTTGAGAAAGGCAAGGCAGTCCGGCCCCGCCATCAGCCCCGCCGCCGCCTCTCCGGCCCGCCGCGCCGCCTCGCTTGCGCTGCCCTCGCGGCTGGCCAGATCGAGCGCCGCGGCCCTAGCCTCCGGCCAGGCGCCGTCCCAGCCGACCGCGACCCCACCGGTCAGCCCGGCGAAGGCAGCGGCGCTGTCGAGCGCGCCGGTCAGATCGTCGGCGACAATCCGGAGGAGCGGCGGATGCATCGTCTCAGCCCCTGAGGCGCTGGACGAGGCTCCTGGTCGCGGTGCGGATGAACACCGCGTCGGTGGCGAAGGAGATGAAGTCGATGCCCTGCGCCAGCCGGCGGCGGAACTCGTCCTCGTTGCCGGTGAGATAGCCGGTCGCCTTGCCGATGGCCTTCAGGCGGCGGAAGCCGTCGTCGATCGCCGCCTGCACCTCGGGGTGCTGGGCGTTGCCGATATGGCCCATCGAGGCGGCGAGATCGGAGGGGCCGATGAACACCGCATCGACGCCGTCGACGGTGGCGATCTCCTCGATGCGCNACAGGGCGGCGGCCGATTCGATCTGGACGATCAGGCAGAGTTCGCGCTCGGCTGCGGCGAAGTAGTCGGTCGACAGCCCGTAGTTGGACGAGCGCGACGAGCCCGACACCCCGCGCACCCCGCGCGGCGGAAAGCGGATGTACGAGACGGCGGCGCGCGCCTCCTCGGCCGTTTCGACATAGGGGATCAGCAGCGTCTGCGCGCCCTGGTCGAGCAGCCGCTTGATCGTCACCATGTCGTTCCAGGCCGGGCGCACCAGCGCCGAGACGCCGGGCGTGTTGACGGCGCGCAGGTGCTCGATCACGTCGGTCAGTTCGATCGGCGAATGCTCGGTGTCGATCAGCACCCAGTCAAAACCGCAGCCGGCCAGCATCTCGGTCAGGCCGGGCGAACCNAAGGTGGCGAAGAAGCCGATCTGCTGCTGCTTGCCGAGGCGCTGCTTGAAGAGGTTNACGGGATGGCTGCTCATGGCTCTGGCTTTCGTGGGTTGGACAGGATCAACGGGAGGCGGAGAGGGCGCCGAAGCTGAGCGCGATGGCGCGGGTCAGTTCGCCGGCGATGCGGCGCACCTCGGGCACGGCGCGCGCGGCAAAGGCCTCCATGCCCATCCGGTCGGCGTGGATGGTCAGGCTGACCCCGGCGACGGGCGAACCGTCGGTGTCGAGGATGGCGGCGGCGGCGGTGCGCAGGCCAAAGGCGTTCTCGCCGTCCGACAGGGCATGGCCGCGCGCCTTCACCTCGGCGAGCCGGGTCAGGATCGCCTCCGGCTCGATCAGCGTCTTTTCCGACAGGCGGATGCGGTTGGAGGCGAGAATGACGGCGCGCTGCTGCTCCACCGGCAGGTGGGCGAGAATGGCATGGCCGAGCGCCGCGGCATAGGCGCCGGTGCGGCTGCCGGTGCGCCGGTCGAGGTTGACCTGCGGCATGTCGGCCTGCGCCCGCTCGACATAGACGATGTCGGTGCCGTCCAGCATGCCGAGCGAGGCGGCATCGGCCACCTCGGGCACCATCTCCTGAAGCAGCGGCCGGGCAAGCCGCTTGAGGTCGGCCCGGGCCAGCGGCGTATAGCCCAGTTCGAGGCACTTGAGCGTCAGCCGGTAGCGACGGCCGCGCGGCACGGGGGCCAGATAGCCAAGCTGGCACAGGGTGTGGACGAGGCGAAAGGCGGTGCCCCGGTCGAGTCCGCCGCGTGCCGCCACCTCGCTGATCGTCAGCTCCGGCAGGCCGGCATCGAAGGCCTTCAGTACGGCGAAAACCTTGGCCACCGACTGAACGAAGTTCTTCGGGTTGTCCTCGGGGCGCGTGCGTTCGGCAGCGGTCATGGAGCGGAATGCCTGGGTCAGAGCGAGGAGCCGCCGCAGATCGTCAGCGTCTGGCCGGTGATCGCGTCGGCATCGGGCGAGAGCAGGAAGGCGACCGCCGCGGCCACTTCGTCCGGCCGGATGAAGCGGCCGATCGGCGGCAGGCGCGGCGCCACGCCGCCCCGGCCGGGATCGTTCAGCATCGGCGTCTCGGTGGCGGCCGGGGCCACGACATTGGCGGTGATGCCGCGCGGCGCCAGTTCGATCGCCCAGGAGCGGGCCATCGCCACCAGCGCCGCCTTGGTCGCGGCATACTGGCTGCGCGCCGCCGAGCCGGTGGCCGTGCGGCTGCCGATCAGCACCAGCCGCCCGCCCTGCGCCATGGCGGGGGCAAGGCCGTTGGCCAGCCGTTCGGCGGCGGCGACATGCAGTTGCCACATCGCCGCGCCGGCCTCGGCATCGAGCGCGCCGAGGCTGCCGGGCTTCAGAATCCCGGCGGCATGGACCAGCGCCGTCACCGGCCCGGCCGCCGCCAGCACCGCCTCCGCCCCGTCGGGCCGTGCCAGATCGGCGACAAGGCCGCGATAGGCCGGCGAGGGAAAGGCGGTCGGGCGCCGGGCAACCCCGGTCACCCGCCAGCCCTGCCCGAGCAGCCGGGCGACGATGGCCGCGCCGATGCCGGAACTGGCGCCGGTGACCAGCGCATGGCCGGACATGCTCACTCCGGCTGGTAGTTGATGGCCGCCAGCAGGGCGTGCGAGCGCTCGACCTCGCTCTTCATGAAGGCGCGGGTCTCGGCGATGCCCTCGCTGACCGGCTCCAGCAGGCGCCCCCGCCAGAACTTGACCTGCTCGGGGTCCTTCATCGTGTCCTGCACCACCTTGTTGATCTTTTCCTGAATGTCGCGCGGCGTGCCCTTGGGCGCCCAGATCATGTACCAGGAGTTGAAATAGAAGTCCTTCACGCCCTGCTCCTCGAAGGTCGGCAGGTCGGGCGCCAGCGCCGAGCGCTCCTTGGTGGCGATGGCGAGGGCGCGCACCTTGACGCCGTCGGCCGCCTTGAGCAGCGCGAACGACGGGTCGATCAGCAGCTGGACGTTGCCGCCCATCATGTCCTGAAGCGCCGGCGCCGTGCCCTTGTACGGCACCATCTGGATGTCGAGCCCGGTCTTGCGCAGGAATTCGACCGTCGCCAGATGCCCGGCCGAGCCGAGCGAGGAAATCGCAAAGTTGAAGGGCTTGGGGTCCTTCTTGGCCGAGGCGATCAGTTCGCCGAGCGTCTTCTCCGGTCGCGCCCCGGTCATCACCAGGCAGAGCGGCGCCACGGCGGTGCGGGCCACCGCCTCCAGATCGACCAGCGGATCGAAGGTCGCGGCCTTCAGCACCTTCGGCATCACCGCCGTGTTGAAGGCGCTGGCCAGCAGGGTGTAGCCGTCCGGCTCGGACTGGATCACGGCATTGGTGCCGATGGTGCCGGCGCCGCCGACGCGGTTCTCGGTGATCGAGGTGGCGCCGAGCACGTCGGCCAGCCGCTGGGCGACGAGACGGCCGAGCGCGTCGTTGGCCGCGCCGGGCGGCCAGGGCACGATCACCTTCAGCGTCTTGCCCCCGCGCGGCCAGGCGGACTGCGCCTGCACGCTGATGCCGGAGATCGCAAGACCGCCAAGCCCGGCCATGCCTTTCAGTAAGTCGCGCTTCCTCATCGAAGTGTCCTCGCCCTGTCGGGTCTCTCTGGGGGTTGGGTCCGGCGCGGATGCGCCTCCCCGGGTGCAGTCGCATTGTTCGGATAGCGAACAATAATTCGCATTTCGTACAAACACACGGCAAAGCCGGGCGCTTGTCAAGGGCAGCACCGGCGCGCCTGAATCAAAAACGGGCAGACACGGTGACGCAGGGGCACGATGGCGCCGGCTTTGGCCGACAAACGCCCGCGGCGCCGACAAGGGCGGTTCTCGCCGCCGACAACGGCGTTTCGTCGCCCGGTCGCGGCCTTCCCGCCGCCGAGGATTCCCTGTTTGTCGCCGTCTCGGCGGCTCCGGCCGGGCTCAGAGGCCGATCTTGCGGGCCTTCTCCGCGTCCCACCACCACAGGCCGAGCGGCGAGAACCCATAGCGCGGGCTCGTTTCGGGCCGCGAGAACACATCCCAGAAGGCGATGCGGTGCTTGCCGGCATACCACATCGGCACCCAGTAGCGCCCGGCCCTGAGCACCCGGTCGAGCGCCCGCACAGCCGTGGTCAGCGCCTCGCGGCTGTCCGCGTCGATGGCCTTCTGCACCAGCGCATCGACCACCGGATCGGCAATTCCCGAGATGTTGCGCGAGGCGCGCTGCTGCGCCGTTTCCGAATGGAACAGGCTTTTCAGCTCTTCTCCGGGCGTTTCGGACATCGAATAGCGGCGAGACACGATGTCGAAGTCGAAATCCTCGACCCGGCGCTGGTACTGCGTCGGGTCGATCAGGCGGATCGTCGCCTCGATGCCGAGCAGCCCGAGCGTGCGCACATAGCCGCCGGTGTGCCGCTCCAGCCCGCTGTCATCCATCAGGAACTCGACCGTCAGCGGCGTGCCGTCGGCCAGATGCAGCCGGTTCTTCGCGTCGCGCTTGCAGCCCGCCTCGACCAGCAGCCCCTGCGCCTTCCTCAGGATAGCCCGGTCCTGCCCCGATCCGTCGCTGACCGGCGGCACGTAGGGCGCGCCGAACACCTCCGCCGACACCCTGCCGCGGAACGGTTCGAGCAGCGCGACTTCGGCAGAAGAGGGGAGTTCGGCCGCTTCAGCGTCGAATTCTCGAAATACGAGGTTGTCCGACGATAGGCATCGTACATCAGGTTCTTGTTGGTCCATTCGAAATCGAAGGCCAGCGACAGCGCCTCGCGCACCCGCGGGTCGGAAAATTTCTTGCGCCGGCAGTTGAAGAACCAGCCCTGCGTGCCCGAGGGCGTCTCGTCGGCCACCTCGTCGCGCTTGACCCTGCCCTCGCGGAAGGCGGGAAAATCGTAGCGCGTCGCCCAGATCAGCGAGGTGAATTCCTCGCGGAAATTGTAAACACCGCCGGTAAAACCCTGAAAAGCCGCCTCTCGGTCGCGAAAATACTCATAACGCACCCGGTCGAAATTGCCGGTGCCGATCGAGACGTTGAGGCGGGCGCCCCAGTAGTCCGGCACGCGCTCATAGGTGATCGAGCGGCCCGGATCGACCTTCAGAACCCGGTAGGCACCGCTGCCGCGCGGCGCTTCCAGCGTCCCGGCGTCGAAATCGACCGTGTCGTAATAGGCCTTCGACAGGATCGGCAGGCCGGCGACGATCATCGGCAGATGCTTCGANCGGCCGGGGCGGAAGCTGACCTCGACCACATCGGGCGCNGGCGCCGTGGCGCCCTCCACATCCTTCAGCAGCAGCCNATANGTCGGATAACCCCGGGATTTCAGCGTCATCAGCGAGAAAACGACATCGGCGGCGGTGATCGGCGACCCGTCGTGAAAGCGTGCCTCGGCCCGCAGGCGGAAGCGATAGGCCAGTCCGTCGGCGCGGGCGGAGACCGATTGGGCGACGAGCCCGTACAGCGCGTCCGGCTCGTCGCCCGAGGAGGTCATCAATGAATCGAACAGAAGACCGAGGCCGGCGGCGCCGCTGCCCTTGGCCGAATACATGTTGAGCGTATCGAAGGTCTGGAAATTCTGGTTTCCGCCGATCGAGGCGACCTGAAGCGCCATTTCCCCGCCCTTGGGCGCATGCGGGTTGACATAGGCGAAATGGGCGAACCCCTCGGCGTATTTCAGATCGCCGAAGATCGACATGCCGTGCCGCTCCGGCCCGAAGCCAAGCCCCTGCGCCACAGCCCCGCGCGGCAGCAAGGTTGCCACCCCGATGGCGCCGGCACCGGCGATCAGGCTGCGGCGGCTGGGGCTTTGGCGGGGTGCGGCGGGCAGGCGCGTCATGGACGTCTCCGGAACATCAAATCGGACGGCGCGAGTATGGGGGGCTTTGCGGCGCATCGAAAGCGGGAAATCGGCGGTGTTGCGACGAATGTCCCGGAACCGCTGCAGTGTCGGCGGCTGGTTGCCACAATCGGCCTTCACCCCCCGTCAACAATAACGGCCCCTTAAGGCGGCCGGCGTATTGTCTGCTTTCGGGGAACCCGTGGACGGAACTTTGGGGCATGCGGGACAGGGATGACGGCGATGACCGGCGCGGCAGGCGCGATCCTGACTTCGGCGACGACCGGCGTCGTCGTGGCGAGGTGCTGGTCTCGCGCGACGACCGGCCGGGCCCCGATGCGCGCCCTCAGCGCCGCCAGCGCAAGGAGCCCGATTTCAGCCCCCCGCTGTCGGCCGATGACTGGGACCACGAGCGTCCCGCCCGGGGCCGCAGGACGATCACGATCGAGACCGGGCCGGAGGAGCCGAGGATGAGCCGACGCAGGGAGCCGCGCGAGGACTGGGACGACCGCGACGACGAGGCCGAGCCGCCGCGCCGCACCGCGCGCACGCGCGATGACCGCGAGCCGCCCCGCCGCAGCCGTGACCGGGCGCCGCGCCGCGCGCGCAGCCTGTTCGGGCGTTTGGTCTACTGGGGGGCGGTTGCCGGTGTCTGGTGTGTCATCGGTCTTGCCGGCTTCATCGGCTATCATGCCATGAAACTGCCACCCATCGACCAGCTGGCGGTGCCCAAGCGGCCGCCAAATGTCGCGATCCTCGCCGCAGACGGCACCTTGCTGGCCAACCGGGGCGAGACCGGCGGGCGCAACATCGCCATTTCCGAACTGCCGGCCTATGTGCCGAAAGCCTTCGTCGCCATCGAGGACAAGCGCTTCTACAGCCATTTCGGTCTCGATGTGCTCGGCCTCGGTCGCGCCGTCATGCGCAACCTCACCTCGCGCAAGGTCGAGCAGGGCGGTTCGACCCTGACCCAGCAGCTTGCGAAAAACCTGTTCCTGACTCAGGAGCGGACGATGTCGCGCAAGGCGCAGGAGGTCATCCTCGCGCTCTGGCTGGAGCGGACCTACAAGAAGGACCAGATCCTCGAACTCTATCTCAACCGCGTCTATTTCGGCTCTGGCGCCTATGGCATCGAGGCGGCGGCCCAGCGCTACTACGGCAAGCCGGCCCGCTCGCTGAACATCGCCGAGGCGACGACGCTGGCCGGTCTGATGAAGTCGCCCTCGCGCCTGGCGCCCAACCGCAACCCGACCGGCGCCGCCGAGCGGGCGGCCGTGGTGCTCAGGGAGATGCAGGATCAGGGCTATGTCACCGAAAAGCAGGTGAAGCAGGTTGCCGCAACCCCCGCCACGGTGCGCAAGACCGGCGGCGCCGGTTCGGTCAATTATGCCGCCGACTGGGTGATGGACCTGATCGACGATTTCGTCGGCCCCATCGACGGCGACGTGACGGTGACGACGACGCTGGTCACCGGCATGCAGAACGCTGCCGAACAGGCCCTGACGGCAATCCTGGACAAGAACGGCGATGCCAAGAACGTCGATCAGGGCGCGCTGGTCGCCATGTCGCCCGATGGCGCGGTGCGGGCGCTGGTCGGCGGGCGCAACTACGCCGAAAGCCAGTTCAACCGGGCCGTTCTGGCCAAGCGCCAGCCGGGGTCGGCCTTCAAGCCCTTCGTCTATCTCGCGGCGATGGAAAGCGGCCTGACGCCCGAAACCGTGCGCGAGGATTCTGCTGTCAACATCAAGGGCTGGCAGCCGGAGAACTACACGCGCGAATATTTCGGCAATGTCACCCTGACCCGCGCGCTGGCGATGTCGCTCAACACCGTGGCGGTGAAGCTGGGGCAGGAGGTCGGCATCCGCACCGTTGCCCGCACCGCCCAGCGCCTCGGCATCAATTCGCCCCTTTCCTCCAATGCCTCGCTGGCGCTGGGCACCTCCGAGGTTTCGCCGCTGGAAATGGCGACCGCCTACACCACCTTTGCCAACGGCGGACTGTCGGTCACACCCTACATCATCGCCCGCGTCAGGACTGCCTCGGGGCAGGTGCTGTACGAGCGCAAGGCGCCGGCCCGCTCAAGGCTGATCGAGCAGACGCCTCTTGCCCAGCTCAACCTGATGATGCGCGAGACGCTGGTTTCCGGCACGGCGCGCAAGGCCGAGATTCCCGGCTGGGTCGCCGCCGGCAAGACCGGGACGACGCAGGAATACAAGGATGCCTGGTTCGTCGGTTACACCGGCGCGCTGACGGCGGCCGTCTGGCTCGGCAACGATGACGGCGATCCGATGAAGAAGGTTTCCGGTTCGGGCTTGCCGGTGGAAATCTGGACGCGCTTCATGCGCGCCGCGCTTCAGGGCACCGCGCCGGTCGCCCTGCCGACGCTGGCGCACCTGTCGCCCTCGGCCAGCCTGCCGCCCGATGCGCTGCCCCCTGCTCCGCCGGCCATTGACCTCAACGAGCGCTCCAGCGAGGACATGCGTCCGCCAATGCCGATCACCCCGCCGCCGCAAGTTCGCGTGGTGCCGCGGGCGCCCGTCGAGGCCCCGCCCGTGGCCGAGGCGAAAGCCCGGCCTCAGGCCCCGGTGCGCATCGCACCCCTGCCGCCCCCGGTTTCCGCGCCCCGCCCGGCGGCGCAGGATCGGCTGGTCCCCCCGCGCAATGTCGGGCCGGTGGCCGCGCATGGCGAGACCGCCGAACGTCGCGTCTTCGTCGGCCCGGCGCCAACCGACCGCGCAAGACTCGACCAGCTGTTGCAGCGCTGAGGTTCAGGGCGCCGGCGGGCGGCTGCGCGCCCCCGCCAGCACGATTGTCAGCATCGCCAGCGCACAGGCGGAAATGCCGAGCGGCAGCATCAGCGGCGTAACATCGAGCAGCCTGCCGACCAGCGTCCCGGCCACGGCTGCGGTCGACATCTGGATGACCGAGAACAGCGACGAGGCGCTGCCCGCCCTGTCCCGGAAGGGCATCATCGCCCCGGCGTTGGATTGTGGCAGGGTCAGCGCGAAACCAACCTGATAGAGCGTCATCGCCGCCACGATGGCCGGGGCGCCGCCGATCCCGCTCGCCATCACCGCAAGCATGCTCAGCCCGGCCAGCACCAGCAGCACCACGCCCCGCTTCAGCGTTCCATCGATGCCCCAGCCCATCACCTTGCGCCCGGCCAGCAGCGCCCCGCCGATGAACCCGACCGTGACCACGGCGAAGGCAATCGAAAAGCCGAACGGGGTGACGCCGTAATGCGTCTGAAGCACCAGCGAGGCGCCCGACAGGAAGCAGAAGAAGCCGGCAAAGCTCAGCGCACCAAGAAAGGCGTAATAGCGGAAGGTCGGAGAGCGGAAGATCAGCGCGAATCCCCGCAGCATCGAGGCGGTGGAAAATGGCTCGGCCAGTGGCTGGCGCAGCGTTTCGGGCAGCTTGCGATGCACGGCAAACGCCAGCGCCGGTCCGCTCAGCGCCATGACGTAGAAGATCGAGCGCCAGCCCCACAGCGCCCCGACCCCCGCGCCGAGGATCGGCGCCAGCGCCGGCACCAGCGCCATGATCGAGCCCATCCGCGACAGTTCCCTGGCCGCCCG
>Ga0056914_10000992_pt1 | contig 21792 bp, 24 predicted proteins | sample TNRBio252014_DNA_FD_55168 | JGI IMG/M metagenome (GOLD analysis project Ga0056914, IMG submission 55168) | Wastewater treatment Type I Accumulibacter community from EBPR Bioreactor in Madison, WI, USA - TNR Reactor_6/25/2014_ DNA | ecosystem: Engineered > Bioreactor > EBPR > Anaerobic-Aerobic >...
AAGAATCGGTCGCTGGTCGAGCACTACGGCCACCAGAACGGCGCGCACATTTGGAGCGCAATGGACAAATTCGCCGACCGCTACAAGACGAAAGCGTCTTGAGGTTTTCCGGCACGACTACACAGGAATTGCCACAAAAGCAAAAAGCCCTGCAAGACTGAAATCTTGTAAGGCTTTGTTTTATCTGGCTCCCCGACTTGGGCTCGAACCAAGGACCTACGGATTAACAGTCCGCGCAAGATGGCATTTATCGGGGTTGAGCGGCATTCTTGCAAAGTTGCTTAATCAATACAAATCAACGTGTTAAGTAGGTTACAGGAAATCCGTGGGTTGATTTAGATTGATCCATATTTTATGATTCGGGTTACATATGGGTTACATGGAATGCCCATATGGCATAACCGGAGACCGAGATATGGCAAGAATCAACCTGACCGCTGGCCGCATTCGAGACCTCAAGACCGACAAGGCCCAAGCCTTTCTATGGGATGCCGAGGCTCCTGGGCTGGCCGTGCGAGCGACCGCCGCCGGCAACAAGGCATTCATCTTCCAAGCCAAGCTAAACGGCAACGCGATCCGCTGCACCATTGGCGACGTGAAAGCCTGGGGCATTGATGAGGCCCGCGCCCAAGCCCGCACCCTGCAAACCCTGATAGACAAGGGCATTGACCCCCGCGAGGAAAAAGCCGAGCGCATCGCAGCCACCGAAGCCAAGCGGGAAGAATCGCGCCGGCAAGGGGCGACCGTTGCCGAAGCCTGGGCCGCGTATATCGCCGCCCGCCGTGCCAAGTGGAGCCCTCGCCACCTGGCAGACCATGAGGAAGTCGCCCGCCTTGGCGGAGAGTATCGGAAGCGCGGAGCCGGCAAGATTGAACCCGGCCCCCTGGCTGCCCTGATGCCCGACCGGCTGGCAGACCTGACGCCGGAGCGCGTGGCATCCTGGCTTGATGACGAAACCGCCCGCCGCCCGACCTATGCCGCCCGCGCCTATCGCCTGCTGCGGGCCTTCCTGCGCTGGTGCGCGAGCCGTCCCGAGTATGCCGCCGCTGTGCATCTGGAGGCTGTCGGCTCCCGCGTGGCGAAAGACCATCTGCCGAGGGCGAAGGCGAAGGAAGGCGATAGCCTGCAACGCGAGCAACTGCCGGCATGGTTCGCCGCCGTGCGCGAGCTTGGCAACCCGGTTATTGCCGCCTACCTGCAAGGGCTCTTGCTGACCGGAGCCCGCCGCGAGGAACTGGCCGGCCTGACCTGGGCTGATGTCGACTTCCAATGGAAAAGCCTGGCCATACGCGACAAGGTAGAGGGCGAGCGCATCATTCCCCTGCCGCCCTATCTGGCTTCGCTGCTGGCCGCGCTGCCGCGCCGCAAGGATGAAAAGGGAAAGCCTGTGCCCTGGGTATTCTCAAGCCCGACCGCCGCATCTGGCCGGATCCAAGAGCCGCGCATTGCCCATACCCGCGCCCTCAAGGCTGCCGGCCTGCCGCATCTCTCCCTGCATGGCTTGCGCCGTTCATTCGGCACCCTGGCGGAATGGGTAGAGGCCCCGACCGGCATAACCGCGCAAATCATGGGCCACAAGCCGAGCGCCATTGCCGAGAAACATTACCGCCGCCGGCCGCTTGACCTCTTGCGCCTGTGGCATGTCCGCATCGAGGAATTCATGCTCGGGCAAGCCGGCATCGCGCAACCTGCCGAGGATGCGAAGCCCTTGCGCGTGGTGAAGTTGAAAGACACGCAATGAGATTGAGTTGCATAGCGATAAGTAACGCTATACACTTGCGCCATGATTAAGACTTTTCGCCACAAGGGCCTGCAAGCCTTTTTCGAGACCAGCAACAAGGCCGGCATTCAACCGCACCATGCGCCGCGCCTGAAACGGCAACTGACCCGCCTTGACCTCGCCAAGCAACCCGAGGATATGGCCATGCCGGGCTGGAAGCTGCATCTGCTCTCGAATGGGCATTGGTCTGTATGGGTGAATGGCAACTGGCGTGTGACCTTCACCTTTGAGGGAACTGACGCCATCTTGGTTGATTATCAGGACTACCACTAGGAGCAACGAACATGACGCGCATTCACAATCCGCCGCACCCCGGCGAAACCCTGCGGGAGGATGTATTGCCCGCCCTTGGCCTGTCTGTGACCGATGCCGCCGCACAGCTTGGCGTGACTCGCGCCGCCCTCTCCCGCGTGGTCAATGGCCGCGCCGCCATCTCGCCCGAGATGGCCCTGCGTCTGGAAGGCTGGCTAGGTGTGGAAAATGGGGGCCGGGCTGACCTATGGATTGCCCAGCAAGCCGCGTATGACCTGTGGCAAGCCCGCGAGGCCGGAGCGCCAAAGGTGCGCCGTGCCGTAATGGCGGTTGCATGAACTTTGCCGCCGCCTGACGGTATCAGGCAAAAAGCGGGGCCGGCGAGTGCTTGACCACGGCTGCGCCGAACCGCTCTCATCTGCCGAGCGTGGAATGCTGTAACCTTTCCCTAAAGACCGAGACCATGACCGAGAAAACCGCAATCGACCTGCTCTATGAGGCTGCCAAATTCTGTGGCTTCAACCCTGCCGATGGCTGGCCGGCTGAAGTGTCCCCGCACGAGCTGGCCGCGCTGATGGCTGACGGCAGGATTAATACCCACAGGGCAGACTATCGCATGTACTTGCGTATGGTTGAGGATGCCATCAAAGCCGGCACTTTGGTTATCAGAATCGAACAACGTCCCGCATATGAGCAGCACTGCATTGGGCGCCTGAAAGATGACGGGTGGAAGAGACTGGACGGGGAGCCGAGCGTAAGGGAATACGGTTACACCAAGACCGTTACCCCCCCGCCAATTCATCACATTTCGCCCGCCGCCTGCTGCGAGTGGCACCAGGCCATCGGCAAGCTCCCGAGCGATCATGTCCGCGCCTGGCTGGGGCCTGCATGGCAAGAGGATGTGCCAAAAGTCGGCGCTGGCAGGACGGCTCCCGCCGCCAGTTCTCGACCTGGCGAGCGGCAAGCCTGCTTTCGGAGCATCTGGATTGAACTCGACAAGCCGGCGAGGAATGAGGGCATCTGGAAAGCAATCCACGGCCGCGCCGGCAAGAATGGATGCCCGATAACTTCGGCCGCAGGCAACAAGGAATTCGTTTTTCAGTATTCCGATGGGGGCACCGACTGCCTTGATAAAGCGATATTCCAGAAGGATATGAGCGCAGTTCGCAAGGGATAGTTTTTCCCGGCTTTCTCGCCTTTCTCCGCGAGAAAAACGAGGGCGATTCGGTAATCAAAATGCACTCCGTCACAACGAACGGAGTACAAACACATGACCGCCCTTACTACCGAAGCCCTGGCCGATGGCCTTGGCATCAAGCCCCAAACCCTCCGCGCCGCCATCTGTCGGCATCAGCACTACTACGGCATCCGTCCCGCCAAGCTGCCGAATGGCCGCCTGCTCTGGCCGGCCGATGCAATCGCCCGCCTGATGACCGCCGGCACTGCCGCCACCCAACAAGGGGATGAGGCCGCGCCATGCGCCAACTGACCTTGATTGATTCACCACCGCTGGTGCCAACGATGCCGCCGGAGGGGCTGGCGATGCGTTGCAACCGCGCCGGAGCGCCTGCAATGACGGCAACCGAACTGCAACCGCTTGACCTGCGCTGCGCCGTCATGAGCGACGATGCCGAGCCGCTGGGCTACGGCCTGCACGATGATATTGTGGCCCCGATCCTAGCGGAAACCGAATTGCCGCTCTCGCATTGGGCTGAATGGTTCGCGCCGGCAAGCCGCGCCGAGCGTTGGCATGAGGGCGAGCATTATTTTGAAGTTGCGGAAGCCTTGCAACGACTAGCCGCCAAGGCGAAGCCCGGCGAGGCCACGAGCTTGACCGCTGCCGAACTCTCCGCGCAACTGATGCCCCTTGATCCGAATGCACCGGAGGCTGCGCCCCTCATGGCATCGGCTGCCGAGCGAGTCTATGCGCTGGCATGGCGCATCAATGACGTGTGCGCCCTGCTCAATTACGGGGCAAAGCCTGGCGAGATTCACCATTCCATCTATCGAGGCATTTGCACCGGCCTCGATCCCGAACCCTTGCCGCCAACCGATGATGACGATTGCCGTCCCGCCACCGCCGACTTTTCCGAGCTTGATGGAATCGACGCCGGCATGGCATCCCCCCGCTTCAAACTGCTCTCTGTGGCCGATTTGCGGGCCGTGGAGCCCCTGCGCTGGCGTGTGCGTGGCATCCTGCCCGCCGATGGCCTTGCGGCCCTCTACGGCCCTCCTGGCTGCGGCAAGAGCTTTCTTGCAATCGACCTGCTGGCCGCCATCGCGGAGGGCCGGCCCTGGTTCGATTACGCCACCACCGCCGCGCCGTGCGTGTATGTCGGGCTTGAGGGCGAGGCTGGCGTGGCCCAGCGTGTGCAAGCCTACTGCGCCAAGCGCACCGCGCCCGACCGGCTGCGCGTGGTGCTGACGCCGCTTGACCTGCGCCGCCCCGATGACCGCGAGGAACTGGCCGCCGCGATCCGTGAGGCCGGCATGGGCGAGGGCGTGGTGGCAATCGACACCCTCAACCGCGCCGCCCCTGGCATTGATGAGAATGACGCCTCAAGCATGGGCCTGCTGATTGATGCCGCGAAAGACCTGCGGGAGCGTATCGGCGGGCTGGTGCTGTTGATCCATCACGCCGGCAAAGACATTACCCGAGGGCTGCGTGGGCATAGCTCCCTGCTGGCTGCCCTTGATTGCGTCCTGGAAGTCACCCGCGAGGGCGACCGCCGCGCCTGGCAACTGGCGAAGGCCAAGGATGCCGGCGACGATGAATCGAGCCCGTTTCGCCTTGACGTGGTGGAGCTTGGCACCGATGCCGATGGCTGGCCGGTATCAAGCTGCGTGGTGGAGCCGGAAGCGAAACCCGATGCCGCCGTGCGGAAGGCTTCGCCCCCTGGTGGCGGAAATCAACGCATCGCCTGGGATGCCTTGGGCGACCTGCTGCGAGCTTCCAATACGTTCGGCATGGGCAAGGCCACGCCGATGCGCCCATGCGTCCGGCTGGCTGATGCTCTCGACGCCATCGCACCGCGCCTGCCATGCGAACCAAAGCGCCAACGTGAGCGAGCCCAGCAAGCCATCACCGGATTGATTGGCCGCCCCGGCTGCCTTGAGCATTTCGACGGCTGGCTATGGCACCCATGAGCTTGCTCACCCTTTCCCGAAAAAACCCGCCCTGTATACAGGGAACGGGAATTTCGGGAATTCCCTTTCCCCTGTTTCTGAATACCGGGATTCCCGTTTTCTCCCGTTTCGGGAATTTCGGGAAAGCCATCCAAGACCGAGACAAGACCGCAACCAAAGACCGAGACCGTGAATCCTCAACCTTTGGAGAAAACCACCATGCTTACCGTATCCGAAACCAAGACCGGCAAGTTTGAAATGCCACCGAGCGGGCCCATTGCTGCCCGCTGCTCCAAGCTGATTGACCTGGGCACCCAAGAATCGACCTATGAGGGCGAGACCAAGCATCAGCGCAAGTTGCTGCTGTCCTGGGAGCTTGCCGAAGTCCGCACCGATGGCGCCCCCTTTGTAATCTCGCGCCGCTTCGGCTTGTCCCTGCACGAGAAAGCCGCCCTGCGTGGCTTCCTGCAAGCGTGGCGGGGCCGTCCCTTTACTGCCGAGGAACTGGCCGGCTTCGACCTGCGCCGCCTGCTGGCTGCGCCGTGCCTGCTCAATGTCATGCACACCCAGCGCAACGGCAAAGACTACGCCAACATCGCCAGCATTTCACCGCTGCCCAAGGGCATGACCGCGCCGGAACTGTCCGCCCCTGGCGTGGTATTCGACATTGACGCGCCCGACGCGCCATCGGTAATCGAGACCTTGAGCGAGGGCCTACAAGAGACCATCGCCGCCTCTCCCGAATGGCAAGCCCGCATCGCCAAAGCCGAAGCCAACCCGTCTACTGTTGGCGCTGGTTTCAACGCCGATGATGGTGACATTCCATTTTGAGGGGGCGACCATGCGAACCTTTCTCGACATTGAGACCCTGCCCAGCCTGGCCCCTGATGCCCGCGAGCTTGCCCGCGCTGGCGTGAAACCGCCCGCCAACTACAAAAAGCCCGAGACCATCGCGGAATGGTGGAAAACCGAAGGCGAGACCGCCGCCGAAACCGTATGGCGCAAGGGGGCGCTTGATGGCGCTGTCGGCGAACTGTGCGCCGTGGGCTTCGCCGCCGATGACACGGAACCCGTGTCTCTCGTGCGTGGCAGGCATGAGCCGGAGCCCGACTTTCTACGCCGCGCCCTGGCTGGCATCGCCGACCTGCTGGATAGCTACTGCACCACCGGCCCCGACGGCTCCCGCTGGCCTGTGGAGCCGTATTTCATCGCCCATAACGCGCCATTCGACTTCGGTTTTCTGTTGCGCCGCTGCTGGGCCCTGGGCATCTGCCCGTCCTTCAAGCTGCCGCCCCCGTCCGCCCGCGATGGCAAAGACTATGGCGACACCATGACGCTATGGGCAGGCCCGGGCAACGCCATCGGCCTTGACCGGCTATGCCGTGCGCTGGCGATCCCGAGCCCGAAGGCTGATGGCATTGACGGCTCCCAAGTGCTTGACCTCTGGCTATGCGAGAAGCACGAGACCATAGCCCGGTACAATGCCGCCGATATTCGCGCCGTCCGCGCCTGCTGGCATCGGCTGAATTGGGAAACCGCCGGCAAAGGGGCGACACCATGAGCTCGCGCCTGTTCGCTGGCATTGACCCCGGCATCGGCGGAGCCGTGGGGCTAGTGCGGGAGGATGGCGCTTTTGCCGCCGTGCATGATATGCCGACCCTGCCCACCACCACCGGCCGCCGCACGATTGATCCGGCCGCGCTGGCTGCGATCCTGCGCCAACATGGCCCCGCCTTTGTCCTGGTGGAGCGTGTCGGCTCGCGTCCTGGCGAGGGAGCCGTGGGGGCTTTTGCCTTCGGCATGACCTACGGGGCCATCCTTGGCATTCTCGGAGGGCTGGCCCTGCCGCATGACCTGGTACAACCGGCAAGTTGGAAGCGCCGCGCCGGCATCCCGCCCGGAGCCGACAAGCGGGCCAGCATCGCCACCGCTGCCCGGCTGATGCCCGGGGCCGCGCCGCACCTGACGCGCATCAAGGATGATGGCCGGGCCGAAAGCCTGTTGCTGGCATGGCAGGCATGGCAGGCATGGTCAAAGCCAATAATTCGCGGGTCCTTCCTGGCCGAATTCCTTGCGGGGACGAAACGGCGCGATATGCCGCCAGCTTTCGACCAAGCAACAAAGGCAACCGATGCAGCGCAAACGCCGGAAGATTAACCGCTACCACTACCCGAAAAGCCCCGAACTGCAAGCCCGCAATCGGGATATTGTCGGCTCGCGCATGCTGGGGGCGACGATAACCGCGTTGGCCGCCGGTTACGGCTTGAGTCGATCCCATATCCATAGGATTGTTGTCGGGGTGCCCATCTTCGTATCGAGGCCCAAGCGACCCCGCAAGAGTCGTGTAAGGCCCGGCCGCTGGCTGAAATTTCACCGGCTGAAATGCGATGCCCGTGACCTGCGCCGGCTGGGCCTATCCTATTCGGAGATTGCCGAGCGGCTGGGCATTTCTCGCGGTTGCGCTTTCAACGCTGCCCGCATGGTGCGGATTGTAGAACTACGGGGCCGCGCCTGGCTCTCGCATGAGCAAGGGCGGCCGCGAGCATGGAAGCGCGATCTGCTGGCCCGCACCGGACCGCCCATCATGCCCATTGCGAGTGAGCCGGGAAGGGGCCTGTCGGGCTACGCCGTGCCAATCTGACCCACCGCCGGAGGCTGCGCCGGTTCGCGCTGCGCTGCCCATTCCCGGCGCGCCCGCCTGCTACCCGTCCGCCCCCGCCGGGGCTCCCCAAAAGTTGGCGCTCGCAGGACGGCGGATTGATGAAATCCGGTTACAAAGTGGTTACATGGAAGCCGGAAAGCAAAAAGGCCACTCGTTGAAAGTGGCCTAAATACTTGATTTATCTGGCTCCCCGACTTGGGCTCGAACCAAGGACCTACGGATTAACAGTCCGGCGCTCTACCGACTGAGCTATCGAGGAACAGAGGGCCGCATCTTAGTCAGTAAGAACATTCCAGTCAAGAGAATCAGGATATACTGCCCGAAAAATCTTTTTGCCCCCATGGACCAGAATCTGGTTTTCGCAAAGACCCCCATCGGGGATGAGGCGGTTCGGCAACGGACGCGTGTGGCCCGTCGCGATTTGCGGATGGTCCTTGTGCTGGTCGATGGCAAGATGACCGTTGCAGAATTGGGGGCGAAGCTCAACGATTCCCGACTGGTCGAGAATGCGCTGCGTGATCTGGAGCAGGGCGGGTATATTGCGCCAACCTTGGAGGCGGTGTCGGTCTGGCAGCAGAGCAAGCTGCAACTCGAGAAACTCAAGCCTCCGGTTGCGTCGTCATCCAGCCCCGGATCATCGAGTCAACGACTTGCCGGGCGCTCCCAGCGGTTTTTCCACATTCGGCACGCCGGTTCTCCCTGCCGGAGTCGCAGCTGATGTTGCCGGAGAAGACTCGGCGCCGCAGGCGACTTCGCCGAAGCGACGGCGTTTACCCTTGCCATACGTGGGATTTGGGCTGATCGCCGTAGCGCTTGTCGCCATGGCAATCGTTCTGTTCTTCCCATATGACCGCTTCAAGCCCGCCATCGAAAGCGAACTGGCGCGGGTCTGGCAGGTTCCGGCAAGAGTCGGCGAGGTCAGGCTGATTCTGCTGCCACAGCCTGGCTTGCTGCTTTCGGATGTGCGAGTCGGCGAGCGAGGGGAAACGGTCCTTGAGAAGGTTCGTGTTCATTCGTTGTTCGCGATGCTCGGGTCCGGCGTCCATACCCTGTTGCGCATTGAGATTTCGGGCGGAACGGTTGTTGCCGATCACCTGGTCGGATTGTCGCTGGCGGACAAGGGGGGGCAGAAGATCCGTCCGAAATGGCTGATCCAGCAGGTCATCGTGGAGAATCTGTCTGTTGCTGCCGGGCCTTTGAATCTCCGTCAACTGGGTGGTGATGTCGCTTTTCGTGCTGACGGCGGGATCGAGAGGGCTTCCCTGCGGACCGTCGATAATACCTTGCGCATCACGGCCGAGCCGACGCCGCTGGGACCCAGGCTCATGATCGAAGGATTTGGCTGGCGTCCTGCCGACGTGCCGCCAGTGACCTTCGATTCACTGCACGCGACCGGCCTGTTGCAGAAGGGCAGGCTGGTCGTCGACAGTTTCGACCTGCAGACGCTTGGCGGAGTGGTCCGGGGCAACTGGCTTGTCGAATGGAACCACGGACTGCTGATGGCCGGCGATGCGGCGCTTGAACGCGTCGATTGCCGCAGGATGACTGCCCTTTTCGCACCCTCGCTCGCTCTCGAGGGGGACCTGATGGGGAACTTCCGTCTGCGCGGGGCCGGCCGTGACTGGGATTCGATGTGGGCGAGCGCGGATGCCGTGCTTGATGCCATGGTACTGCGCGGCGTCTTCAACGGGGTTGATCTGGGTGAAACTGCGCGCCGCGGCCGTGGTTCCACGGTTCGTGCCGGAAGCACGAAATTCGATCGTCTGACGGTCAACGTCAGCATCGATCCGCGGCAGATCCGTGGGCGCAACCTGGCGATGAATGCCGGCATGTTTACCGCAACCGGCCAGTTTGTCGCCACGCGCGACCGCCAGGTTGAAAGCAGCCTCCAGGTGACCATGCAGACGTCGGCCTCGTCATTGACGCAAACGGTGACGGTCAGCGGGAAGCTTCCCAATCTGCAGGCCAGCGTTCGCTAGCCCGGAGGCAGAGAGAAGGCGAGGCAGCTGCCTCGCCTGGATTTTCGCCCGCCGGGATCAGCCGTTGGTCACCGTGGCGATTGCCTTGGCGACATAATCGACATTCTTCGAGTTCAGTGCAGCCAGGCAGATGCGTCCGGTCGACACCGCATAGATGCCGAAATCCTCCTTCATGCGCTCCACCTGCGCAGCCGTCAATCCGGTGTACGAGAACATTCCGCGCTGCTCGACAATGAACGAGAAGTCCTGCTCCACGCCCTGCGCCCTGATCGCATCGACCAGGCTGGCGCGCATGCGGCGAATGCGGTCGCGCATGCCGGCCAGTTCGGTTTCCCACATCTGGCGCAATTCCGGCGAGGCGAGCACGCCGGCAACGAGCGCGCCGCCGTGGGTCGGCGGATTGGAGTAGTTGGTGCGGATGACACGCTTGACCTGCGAGAGGACGCGCGCCGACTCTTCCTTGCTCGCGGTGACGATGGTGAGCGCGCCGACGCGCTCGCCGTAGAGCGAGAAGCTCTTCGAGAAGGAACTGGCGATGAAAAACTGCAGGCCGGAGGCCGCGAACGCCCGGATCGCGACCGCGTCCGCATCGATTCCGTCGGCGAATCCCTGGTAGGCCATGTCGAGAAACGGTACCAGGCCCTTTTCCTTGCAGATTTGGACCACTTCATCCCATTGAGGTGGCGAGAGGTCGGCGCCGGTCGGATTGTGGCAGCAGGCGTGGAGAACGATGATCGAACCGGCGGCGAGGCCATTGAGTGACGCCTTCATGCCGGCGAAGTTGACGCCGCGCGTGGCGGCGTCATAGTACGCATAGCTTTCGACGACGAAGCCGGCGGATTCGAAGAGGGCGNGGTGGTTTTCCCAGGAAGGATCGCTGATATGGACCGTCGCCTCGGGGTTCAGGCGCTTCAGGTAGTCGGCGCCGACCTTCAGCGCACCGGTGCCGCCAAGTGCCTGGGCAGTGATTGCCTGGCCATTGGCGAGCAGTGGGGAGTCCTTGCCGAACAGCAGGTTCTGTACGGCCTGATTGTAGGAAGGCGCGCCTTCGATCGGCTGATAGCCACGCGGCGGGGCAGCCTTCAGGCGAGCCTCCTCGGCGATCCTGACGGCAGCGAGCAACGGAAGTTTGCCATTGTCATCAAAATAGACGCCGACGCCGAGATTGACCCTGGTGTCGCGAGGATCGGCGTTGAAGGCTTCATTCAGTCCGAGAATGGGGTCGCGCGGGGCCATTTCCACCGCGGCAAAGATCGACAGGGACATAGGGAACTCCATGAAATAGTGGAAATATTGTTCGCGCGGCAGTGTCACCGTGCGACCAAAACCGTAAAATTCTAGCATGAGCGAAACGAAGACCGGCGATCCGGTGGCCTCCTTCGCTGGCAGTCCGTTTCGGCTGCATCAGCCCTTCCTCCCCGCCGGCGACCAGCCCGAGGCGATCGGCCTGCTGGTCGAGGGTCTGAANGATGGTTTGTCCTATCAGACGCTGGTCGGCGTTACCGGCTCCGGCAAGACGTATACGATGGCGAACGTGATCGCCCGTACCGGCCGCCCGGCCCTTGTGCTGGCGCCCAACAAGACGCTGGCTGCCCAACTGTACTCGGAGTTCAAGGAATTCTTCCCGGAAAACGCCGTCGAGTACTTCGTTTCGTACTACGACTATTACCAGCCNGAGGCCTACGTCCCCTCGCGCGANCTCTATATCGAGAAGGACAGCTCGATCAACGACCACATCGAGCAGATGCGGCTGTCGGCCACGAAGAGCCTGATCGAGCGCCGGGACGTGGTGATCGTCGCCACCGTTTCCTGCATCTACGGCATCGGCGACCGTGACGAGTACCACGACATGATCCTGACCATGCGTGTCGGCGACCGCCTGGACCAGCGGGCCATCGTCAAGCGGCTGACCGAGATGCAGTACGAGCGCAACGACATCGATTTCCACCGCGGAATCTTCCGTGTGCGCGGCGACGTGATCGACATCTTTCCCGCCGAGCATGCCGAGCATGCGATCCGTGTCTCCCTTTTCGATGATGAAATCGAGGGCCTGCGGTTCTTCGACCCGTTGACCGGCCAACTGCTGCACAAGGCGCTGCGCTTCACCGTCTTCCCGGCGTCGCATTACGTGACGCCCCGGGGAACCGTGCTGCGCGCCATCGAGGCGATCAAGGAAGAACTGCGCGAGCGCATCGACTTCTTTACCCTCAACAACAAGCTGGTCGAAGCCCAGCGCATCGAGCAGCGCACCCGTTTCGACGTCGAACTCCTCGACCAGATCGGCTTCTGCAAGGGCATCGAGAACTACTCGCGGCATTTTTCGGGCCGCCGGGCCGGTGAACCGCCACCGACCCTCATCGACTACCTGCCATCCGATGCGTTGATGTTCATCGACGAGTCGCACGTCACCATCGGCCAGGTTGGCGGCATGTACAAGGGTGATCGCTCGCGCAAGGAGAATCTGGTCGCCTATGGTTTCCGCCTGCCGTCGGCGCTGGATAACCGCCCCTTGCGGTTCAACGAGTTCGAGGCCCACCTGCGGCAGACGATCTTCGTCTCGGCGACGCCGGCCGACTACGAACACCGGCACGCCGGACAGGTCGTCGAGCAACTGGTGCGTCCGACCGGGCTGATCGACCCGAAGGTGCTGGTGCGCCCGGCATCCAGCCAGGTCGACGACCTGCTGGCGGAAATCCGTCAACGGGAGGCGGCGGGCGAGCGAGTGCTGGTGACCACGCTGACCAAGCGCATGGCCGAGGATCTCACCGACTTTCTGGCGGACAACGGGGTCCGGGTGCGCTACCTGCACTCGGACATCGACACGGTCGAAAGGGTGGAGATCATCCGCGACCTGCGTCTGGGCGTGTTCGACGTGCTGGTCGGCATCAATCTCCTGCGCGAGGGGCTTGATATCCCNGAGGTGTCGCTNGTTGCGATTCTCGATGCCGACAAGGAGGGGTTCCTGCGCTCGGAGCGCTCGCTGATCCAGACAATGGGACGCGCCGCNCGCCATATCCATGGCACAGCGATCCTCTATGCTGATACGATTACACATTCCATGGATCTGGCCATTGGTGAAACGGAACGGCGCCGCGCGAAGCAGATTCTCTTCAATTGTGAACACGGAATCACTCCGCGCGGCGTGTCGAAGACGATCAAGGACATGATCGACGGCGTCCATGACGCCGAGTCCGCCCAGAGCGAACTGAAGGCGGCGCAGGAGCGGGCGGCCTACGAGATCATGGATGAGAAGACGGTGGCAAGGGAAATCAGGCGGCTGGAAAAAGTGATGCTCGAGTCAGCGCGAAATCTGGAATTCGAGAATGCGGCGAATGCCCGCGATGAATTGTTTCGCCTGCGGGAGCGGGTGTTCGGTGCGGCGCCGCACGACCGCGATGGAGACGAGATGAAATGAGCTATCGGGTGTTGCTGGTCTGCATGGGCAATATCTGCCGTTCTCCAACGGCCGAGGGCGTCTTGCGTAAATATCTACAAAACAATATGTTGGCAGAGTTTGTTGAAGTCGATTCTGCCGGGACGCACGGTTATCATGTCGGTGAGGCGCCGGATTCGAGAACGCAACGGGCAGCGGCGGCGAGGGGTTACGATCTGTCGCAGTTGCGGGCCCGCAAGGTGGCGGCACAGGATATCGAATACTTCGACCTGATCCTGGCAATGGACAAGAGCAATCTCGATAGCCTGCGCCGCATGGCGCCAGTCGACAGGCACGANCGGCTCAAGTTGTTCATGGANTACGCCCGGAACTTCGACGATGACGAAGTCCCCGATCCCTACTATGGCCTGGGGCATGGGTTCGACCTGGTCCTCGACATGATCGAGGATGGGGCGGAGGGATTGATCGAGGAACTCAGGCTGCGTTTCGCCAGCACCTGAGGACCCGGCGAGGAAAGGAAGAGGGGCGCCCGCTGGCGCCCCTCGCTCATCGGGTTTGGTCCGCCTGCTTGGCGGTTTCGATCATGACCAGCGGCCCTTCATCGGCCGCCGCGGCGTGCGGTTGCTGCTTGCGCGGCCGGCCAAGCCGGGGCGCCGGTTCGGCTGAAACCACTGCTGCCGGCACGGTCGTCTGCACCAGGATGAGCCCGCTCTCGATCAGCGCCGTCTCGAGGGCGCCCGCCGGCACGACAGGGGCGGGCGCCGGCGGTGGGACGGTTTTGCCGCTTTCGGCAGCGTCGACCGCAACAGCCTCGGGCGCAACGATTGGACTCGGCGGCGCGGCCGGAACGGCCTCGACGACCAGCGGCGCAGCTTCGGCGACCGTCGGCGATGCCTCGACTGGCGCCGGCTCCGCCGGAGTCTCATCGACAACCACGGTTTCACCCGCGACCGGAGGAATCACGACTACCACCGGTTCCTCGCCGGGCGGCACATGGACATCGGGCGGCGTTTCCGCGACCTCATTCACGACGCCATGGTCCGCCTCGTTGCGCCTCTCGCCGCGGCCGCGGCCGCCCCTGCGCCCCCGGCGGCGGCTGGCCTGCTCTTCACTGGTGGCGGCGCTCTCCTGACCTCCGCTGGCAGCGGGCTGGAGGTTGCCTGCNGCAATCTCGCCGGCGATCACCGGCGGNATCGGCCTGTTCTCGACGGTTTCAGGCTGCTGCCGCGGCGNGCGTTCCTTGCGCTCGCCGCGCGGGCGACGTTCCGGGCGCTCGCCCCCGGGTGCNCCGGTTTCTTCACGCGGGGTCTTCTCGGNAATGCGTTCGCTGCGGCCGGCAGACCGTTCCTGGCGCTCGCCGGGGCGTTCACCGGCTTCCTCGCTGCGGCGACCGCCGGCGTTCCTGCCGCCGCGGCGGCTGTCACGAACCGGTCCGCGCTCGTTACGGCCCGGGCTTTGTGCTTCGTCCGCCATCGTCGGCGGTTCGACAGCCGGTCGCGATGGAACCGGCGCCGGCGTCTTGCGGAACAACGCCATGATCCTTGCAAACACGCCTTGTCCCGCATGCGCCGGTGGCGGGACGCTTGCCTGAACCGGCGCGGCGGTTGGTGTCTGGGAGAGATCCGGCGCCGGCTGCTCCGGGGAAATACCCTTGATGACGGCCTCCTGGCGAGGTTTGGCGGCTTCCTGCTGGGTGGCCTGCTTGAGCGCCTCCTCGAGCGGCACATCGACCATCTTGTAGGAAGGCTCGCGCAGATCCTCGTTGTTCAGGTCGTCGTGGCGCAGCCGGGTGATCGTATGAGCCGGCGTCTCGAGATGGATGTTCGGGATGAGCAGGATGGTCACCTTGTGGCGCAACTCGATGGCCTGGATATCGGGGCGCTTCTCGTTGAGCAGGAAGGTGGCGACATCGACCGGAACCTGGACATGCACGGCGCCGGTGTTTTCCTTCATCGCTTCCTCTTCCAGGATGCGCAGGATGTGCAGCGCGGCGGATTCNGCGGAGCGGATATGGCCGGTGCCGGTGCAGCGCGGGCACGAGATGTAGCTGGTTTCGGCCAGCGCCGGACGCAGCCGCTGGCGCGACAGTTCCATCAGGCCGAAACGGCTGATCTTGCCCATCTGCACGCGGGCGCGGTCAAAACGCAGTGCGTCGCGCAGGCGGTTCTCGACTTCGCGCTGATTGCGCTGGTTCTCCATGTCGATGAAGTCGATGACGATCAGGCCGCCAAGGTCGCGCAGGCGAAGNTGGCGAGCCAGTTCTTCGGCGGCTTCCATGTTGGTCTTGAACGCCGTTTCCTCGATGTCGGCGCCCCGGGTGGCGCGCCCGGAATTGACGTCGACGGCGACCAGCGCTTCGGTATGGTCGATGACGACCGCGCCGCCGGAGGGCAGATTGACCTGACGGACGAAGGCCGTTTCGATCTGGTGCTCGATCTGGAAGCGGGAGAAGAGCGGCACGCCGTCGCGGTAACGCTTGACGCGGTTGACGTTGGCCGGCATCACGGTGCCCATGAAGGCGCGCGCCTGTTCGTATACCTCGTCGGTATCGATCAGGATTTCGCCGATCTCGGGCTGAAAGTAGTCGCGGATGGCGCGAATGACCAGGCTGCCTTCGAGATAGATCAGGAAAGCGCCGCTCTGCTGCCGGGCAGCGCCTTCGATGGCGTTCCACAGTTGCAGCAGATAGTTCAGATCCCACTGGAGTTCTTCCGCCTGGCGGCCGATGGCTGCCGTGCGGGCGATCAGGCTCATGCCGCTGGGCACTGCGAGCCGATCCATCGTGTCGCGCAGTTCGGCCCGCTCNTCGCCATCGACGCGACGGGAAACGCCGCCGCCGCGCGGATTGTTCGGCATCAGGACGAGGTAGCGGCCGGCAAGTGAAACATAGGTGGTCAGGGCGGCGCCCTTGTTGCCGCGCTCGTCCTTGTCGACCTGGACGATCAGCTCCTGGCCTTCCTTCAGCGCCTCGTTGATCCTGGCGCGGCTGGCCTCGACGCCGGGCTGGAAATTGCTGCGGGAGATCTCCTTGAAGGGCAGAAAACCGTGTCTCTCGGCCCCGTAATCGATGAAGCACGCTTCAAGACTGGGTTCGATGCGGGTGATGACACCCTTGTAGATGTTGCTCTTGCGCTGTTCCTTGGAGGCCGATTCAATGTCGAGGTCAATCAGCTTCTGACCATCGACAATGGCGACACGAAGTTCTTCGGCCTGTGTCGCATTGAAAAGCATGCGTTTCATGATTTGGGGCTCCAGCGCACCAAGGCACGCTGCAAGGGAGTCCCGTGCAGGCAGCGGCAGTCAGTTATCGGGTTGCGTCATGCGTGAGAGGGCAAAAGCGACGATGAAAGTGCTGATCCATACCTGGTCGCGGTTTGTTGTATTGAAAGGCGCGACCTGAAAATTCCTGCGACGGGCAATCCGTGCGTGCTTACGGTGGGCTTATCCATTACCATCACTACTTTTGGTGAGTGAACTTAACCAGTCGCTTCACGCTGGTCTGGCTTGACCGACTGGTCAAGGGAGACTTCGGAGCCTGCCGCGTGACGGTCGCGCCCGGGGCGCGAAGCAAGCGGTCTGACGGCTCAAGGATCTCTTGCAGCCCGGGACATGAAGCGTGGGCAGTATATTGCAAAATGAACGGCGCCGGTAACAAATCCGTCACCCATCTGGTGATCGGCGAAGACGATCCAGGGCAGCGTCTCGACAACTTCCTGATCCGTGTCTGCAAGGGTGTGCCGAAGAGCCACGTCTATCGCATCCTGCGCAGCGGCGAAGTCCGGGTGAATAGCCGGCGGGCAGCCGCGGGCTATCGCTTGTGCGTGGGCGACGTTCTGCGCCTGCCGCCGCTGCGGATTGCCGAAAGGCCCGAGGGCGAGGTCGACGAGGCGGCCAAGCAACGCGTCGATCTGCCGATCCTCTACGAGGATGAGGCCATGCTGGTCATCGACAAGCCCGACGGCATCGCGGTGCACGGGGGCAGCGGCGTCAGTTTCGGCGTCATCGAGGCGCTCCGCCGGCAGCGCCCCGACGCCAGGTTTCTCGAGCTGGCACACCGTCTCGACCGCGAAACCTCGGGCGTCCTGCTGATCGGCAAGAAGCGGCTGGCGTTGACAGCACTGCATGACATGTTCCGCGAACACGGCGCGGGGGCCGACAAACGCTATCTGGTGCTGGTCCGGGGGCGCTGGATGAACGGCACGCAACACGTCAGGCTGCCGCTGCACAAGTGCCTGACGGAGGAGGGCGAGCGGCGGGTGTCGGTCAGTCCGCAGGGCAAGGCGGCGCATACGGTCTTCCGGTTGCTGGCGCGCTGGCCCGACATGAGCCTTCTCGAGGCGCAGTTGAAGACCGGGAGGACGCATCAGATCCGCGTGCATCTGGCCCATCTCGGCTTTCCGATTCTCGGCGACGAGAAATACGGCGATTTCGCGCTCAACCGGGATCTCAAGCGCGCCGGGCTCAAGCGCATGGCCCTGCATGCCTGGCGGATGGCGCTGCGCCACCCGCTGAGCGGGGCGGCGCTCGAATGCACCGCCCCTTTGCCTGAAGCCATCGTCGGCCATGTTGCCGCGGTCGACCGCGAAAATGCACGTGAATTCAGCGCCGACAATCTGGAACAGATCCTCGGGAAACGGCTCTGAAGCCCATGAAATACGAACTGGTGGTTTTCGACTGGGATGGCACGCTGCTCGATTCGGCGGGAGCGATTGTCCAGGCGATCCAGGCCGCGTGCCGTGACCTTGGCCATCCCCCGCCAAGCGACGACCANGCCCGGCATGTGATCGGTCTCGGTCTGGTGGATGCGCTGCGCCATGCGGCGCCGGATCTGCCGCCGCAGCGCTATCCGGCGATGGCCGATCGTTACCGCTTCCACTATCTCGGTGCGGATCATCGACTGACCTTGTTCGAGGGAATCCCCGAGGTGCTGGCCGGACTGCAATCAACAGGCCACATCCTGGCGATTGCCACCGGCAAGAGCCGCCTGGGGCTGGAACGGGCACTCGATCATTCCGGGCTGCGTGCGCTGTTTCAGGCGTCGCGCTGTGCCGACGAATGCCATTCCAAGCCCCATCCGCAGATGCTCGAGGAACTGATGGCGGAGTTCGGCGTCGCCAGCGAGGCGACCCTGATGATCGGCGACACCTCGCACGACCTCCTGATGGCGCGGAATGCGGGGGTCGCCGGTCTCGCCGTCACCTACGGTGCGCACTCTCACGATCATCTGCTCGAACACAGCCCCCTGGCTTGCCTGCCTACGGTTGCCGAACTCGCAGCATGGCTCGGGGCGAACGCCTGATCTGCGGCAGCGCCGGCCTCGTCGAGGCGGTCGCCGGGTTCCGCTTCCGGGTGAGCCACGCCGGGCGCGAGGCCGCTGCCTTCGCCGTTCGCTTTCGCGGGAAGGTCTTCGCCTATCTCGACGAATGCGGCCACATTCCCGCACAACTTGACTGGCTGCCGGGAGAGTTCTTCGATGATTCCAAGCTATACTTGATCTGCTCGGTTCATGGCGCGCTTTATGCTCCGGACTCCGGCCGGCGCCTTGGCGGGCGCTGTCAGGGCAAGGGCCTGGAGGCGCTTGCGGTCGACGAGGCGGATGGTCAGGTCTTTTTGGTACAAGAATACGTTCATGGATAACCCCCAAGTTCCCAACAATTCCCCGGACTGGGAGCGGAAGACGCTCGAGAAGCTGCTGTTCCTGACACTCGAAGAGCAGAAGAACCGGCGGCGCTGGGGAATCTTCTTCAAGTTCCTCGGTTTCGGGTATCTTGCNCTCGTTCTCGTCGCGCTGGTCGACTGGGGCACCGAGGCATCGCATCAGGAACGCCATACGGCGTTGATCGACGTGACCGGCATCATCGAGACGAAAGGCGTGTCCAATGCCGAGAAGATGATCGAATCGCTGCAAAGCGCGTTCAAGGAAAAGAACGTGGCCGGGGTGATCCTGCGCATCAACAGTCCGGGTGGCAGCCCCGTTCAGGCCGGAATCATCAATGACGAGATTCGCCGGTTGCGCACGAAACACCCCGAGAAGCCGCTCTACGCGGTGGTCGAGGACATCTGCGCCTCCGGCGGCTACTTTGTGGCTGTCGCCGCCGACAAGATCTACGTCAACAAGGCCAGTATCGTCGGATCCATCGGTGTCCTGATGGACGGNTTCGGCTTCACCGGGACGATGGACAAGTTCGGCGTCGACCGGCGCCTGTTGACGGCCGGGAACAACAAGGGGTTTCTTGACCCGTTCTCGCCGCCGAATCCGAATCAGACGGCGCACGCACAGCTCATGCTCGACGACATCCACCAGCAGTTCATCGACGTGGTCAAGGCCGGCCGCGGCGCGCGTCTCAAGGAAACCCCGGAAATGTTCTCGGGGCTGATGTGGACCGGTGACCAGAGCGTCAAGCTGGGTCTGGCCGATGACTTCGGCAGTGTCGATTCCGTGGCGCGCGACGTGATCAAGGCCGAGAAGGTGCTCGATTATTCGGTCAGGGACAATATTGCCGAGCGCTTTGCCCGGCGCCTTGGNACGGGCGCGGTCAACAGCCTGTGGAAGGGGTTTTCCGAAGGCATGGCTGGCGTCAGCCTGCGCTGAAACTGCTCACGCCAGCAGCAGGAATACCGTCGGACGCCGCTCGATCGTCGGCGGCGCCTGCTCCTTCCACTCCCGGATCGTCCGTGTCACGATCGATTCACCGGACAGCGTCAGGTCGGTTGCCAGGGTGAGGCGGGTTCCCGGATCGCAGACCTCCAGGGCGGTTGTGAACAACTGCCGGTTCCGGTAGGGCGTCTCGATCCAGATCTGCGTTTGCCGCCGCTTTCGCGATTCGCTCTCGAGGTCGCGCAAGGCTCTCGTCCGCTCGCTTTCCTTGGCCGGAAGATAGCCGTGGAAGGCAAAACGCTGTCCGTTCAGGCCGGATGCCATCAGCGCCAGCAGCAGCGAGGAGGGGCCGATCAGCGGGACGACGCGGATGTCTTCCCGTTGGGCGAGAGCGACCAGGTTGGCGCCGGGATCGGCGACGGCCGGGCAGCCCGCTTCCGCGAGGAGACCCACGTCATGACCGGCGCGCAAGGGTAGCAGAAGGCGCTCCAGAGCCTCCGGCGGGGTATGCTCGTTGAGCTCGGCAAGCTGCAATTCCTGCAGCGGCACGTCGGTGGCGATCGCCTTCAGGAAGGCCCGGGCGCTTTTCGGCTGCTCGACGATGAAGTGGGCGAGGGGCCGAACGGTGGACAGCACGCTCGCCGGCAGCGACTCCTCGGGCGCTGTCGGGCCCAGTGGTACGGGTATCAGATAGAGCGTGCCGGCCATCAGGGAAGCGGCACGCCCTGTTTTCGCAGCAGGATGCAGAGGGCGATCAGCGGCAGACCGATCAGCGCATTCGGATCGTCGCCGGCGATACGGCTCAGAAGCGCGATGCCGAGACCTTCCGACCGGGCGGATCCGGCGCAATCGTAGGCCGGCTCGCGGCGCAGGTAGCGCTCGATCTCTTCATTCGTCAGGTCGCGGAAGGTGACCAGGGTTGACACCCCGCATGCCTCGGCGCAGCCGGTGCGCACGTTGTAGAGGCAGAGCCCGGTATGGAAATCGACCGTCTTTCCGGAGAGGGCGCGCAATTGCTCGACTGCGCGTTCGTGGCTGCCCGGCTTGCCGTAGATCAGGCCGTCGACCGTGGCCACCTGGTCACTGCCGATGATCAGGGCGTCCGGATGGGCGCCGGCGACCGCACGCGCCTTGGCTTCGGAGAGACGTAACGCCATTCCCTGAGGGCTCTCGCCGGGCAGACGAGACTCGTCGGTCTGCGGGCTGGCGACTTCGAACGGCAAGCCGAGACGGGCCAGCAATTCACGGCGATACCGGGACGTCGACGCGAGGATCAGGGTTTGTGACATGAAAGTTCCAATACAACAAGGGGTTGCCCCTTTTTCTTGAAGTAGCACTTAGGTTTTGACTTGGCGGGCGAGAAATAATATCATTGCCGGTTTGAGTCGCAACAGCCTGAGATTGAAAAGGATTTCCGACGCATTCGCGTTTTCCCGGGAAGGCCGCGTCCTTGAAGGAACGCTGGAACTTTCGAGCCTTGATCGCCTGCATGACCTGCTGGCGGAGATTGCTGGAGAGGTGAGCTTCCACATCGGGGGGCTGGCGGGAGAGCGCGGCGAGGCGCTGCTGCACGTGACGGTTTCGGGATCGCTCCCGCTGGCCTGTCAGCGTTGCCTGGAAGCCATTCCCTTCGATCTCCATGTCGACAATCTTCTGGAACTTCTTGCAGAGGACGCCGAGATGTCGCAGGACGAGCTGGAAGACGACACGCGCGATTTCCTGCCGGTGGCGGGCGGACTGGATGTGACCGAGTTGGTGGAGGACGAAATCCTCNTGGTCGTGCCGGTTGCGCCAAGGCATGAAAGATGTGGTTTGCCGGGCGCGGCCGATGCCGGCGAGCGGGTTNATCCGTTNGCCCGGCTGGCCGGCCTCCGAGGCAAGCCGAACTGATTTTTTTGGAGTACTGACATGGCTGTTCAACAGAACAAGAAATCCCCTTCCAAGCGTGGCATGCATCGCGCTCACGACTTCCTGTCCAATCCGCCGCTGGCCGTCGAGCCG